>Ga0154630_1106_pt4 | contig 20003 bp, 12 predicted proteins | sample Rifle2008BG13ft_FD_116059 | JGI IMG/M metagenome (GOLD analysis project Ga0154630, IMG submission 116059) | Candidatus Aminicenantes bacterium RBG_13_64_14
GCCGGAGCTCGCCGCCGACATCTATTTTCCGATCCTTCACGGACCCTATGGCGAGGACGGGACGATCCAAGGTCTCCTCGAAATGGCCGGCGTCCCCTATGTCGGGGCCGGCGTCCTGGGATCGGCTTTGGGCATGGACAAGTCCGCGACCAAGTCGATCCTCCGCGACAGTGGCCTTCCCATCGTCCCCTGCCTCGTCATCCGGGAAGCAGACTTCCGGGCGGACCCCGGCAGGCTTCTCGGCCGCATCCGCAGGTCCTTGCCGCTTCCCCTCTTCGTCAAACCCTCCAACCTCGGGTCGAGTGTCGGGATCACCAAGGTCGGCGACGCCAAAGACGTCCCGGCCGCCCTTGCCACCGCCTTCCGCTACGACACGACGGCCCTCGTCGAGAAGGGCATCCGCGGCCGGGAACTCGAATTGAGCGTTCTCGGGAACGAAACGCCCGAGGCCTCCCTCCCCGGGGAAGTCATCCCCTTTCGGGAGTTCTACGACTACAACGACAAGTACATCGACGGCAGGACGACGTTCGTCATTCCGGCCAAGCTTGCGCCGCGGACGCTGGTCAGGATCCAGGGGCTCGGCATCGCCGCCTTTAAAGCCCTCTCTTGTTCCGGCCTGGCCAGGGTGGATTTTTTCCTCGAGAAGGGGACGAACCGTCTCTACCTCAACGAGATCAACACCATCCCGGGCTTCACCGAGATCAGCATGTACCCGAAGCTCTGGGCCGCCTCGGGCTTGCCGTTCCCCCGGCTCCTGGAGCGCCTCATCGAGCTCGGCCTCGAGCGGCACAGGAACCGAAAGGCCTGCCTCGAAAGGGACCGCTGATGCGGGTCCTGGGGATAGACTACGGCGACCGCCACATCGGCCTCGCCCTGAGCGACCCGCTCCTCATCACGGCCCAGCCGCTGGGGACCTACGAGCTCACCGGGAGGGAAAACATCGACCGTCAGCACTTCCGCGACCTCGTCGCCAAACACGATGTCGGGGAGATCGTCGTCGGCGACCCTCTCCGCATGGACGGCAGTTCAGGGACCCGGGCCGAGAAGACGCGCGTGTTCGCCGCCTGGCTGGGGAAGGCCGTCGGGAAGCCCATCGTCTTCATGGACGAACGCCTGACGACCCGGCAGGCCCTCAACGTCCTCCAGGACGAGAAGCTCCGCGGCAAGAAGAAAAAAGAGTGGGAGGACCAGATCGCAGCCGTCATTATCCTGTCGACCTACCTCGAGCAGAAGCGCGGTGCGAGGGATGTTCCTGAAGCCGATTAAGGCCCTTCTTCTGGCCGCCGTCCTCATCGTCCCCGCTTTCACCGGCTGGCTCGTCAGGGAGCTCGCTACGCCCGTCGGGGGCGGATCCTCTCTCGTTCTCTTGGACCTTGAGAAAGGCCGGAGCGCCCGCGGCGTCGTCGACGGCCTGCGGCAGAGCGGCCTCGTCCGGAGCGCGCTCCCTCTCAAACTGGCCTGTCGCCTCTTTTACCCCGAGGAGCAGTTCAAGGCCGGCGAATACCAATTCTCCCCGCCCCTCAAGCCCAAGGACGTCCTGTTCCAGGTCTTCAAGGGCCGCATCCACCTCCAGCCCGTCACCATTCCCGAAGGCCTGGCCGGACGCGACATCGGGGAACTCCTCAGGCCCGGCGACGAGGAGGGGCAGGCGGCCTTCCGGCGGGCCCTGCTCGACGTCGGCCTCATCGCCGACTGGGACCGCCGGGCGAGGGACCTCGAAGGCTACCTTTTCCCGGACACCTATCTCCTCCCCCGGAAGGCGACGGAGGCCGAGCTGGTCGCGGCCATGGTCGCCGAGTTCCGAGAGGTCTTCGACGAGGGCCGTCGGCTGAGGGCGGCTGAGCTCGGCATGAGCGTCCGGGATGTCGTTACGCTGGCCTCCCTCATCGAGGAAGAGACCGCCCTGCCCGAAGAACGGCCGCTCGTTTCCGCCGTCTTTCACAATCGGTTGAGGTTCGGCATGAAGCTCGACTGCGACCCGACCGTCATCTACGCTCTCAAGCTCGAGAATAAGTACGCCGGGCGTCTTCTCCTCCGCGATCTCAAGTTCCCCTCGCCCTACAACACGTACATGCACCCCGGCCTGCCACCCGGCCCCATCTCCAATCCGGGCAAGCCGGCCATCGACGCCGCCCTGAATCCCGCGGCGGAGAAATACCTCTACTTCGTTCTCCAGGGCGACGGCAGCCATCGATTCAGCCGGACCCTGGGCGAGCATCTCGACGCCGTCCGAAATTATCGAGGATTGAAAAAATAATGAAATTTGATATATTAGCTGACTCGATCCGCCTCGGAGACGCCGGCGTAAGGTTCGCTGGAAGGCTGTAAAGGAATCTTACAGGTCCCGCCGGGTTTTCTCGAGGGCAAGAGAGCCCTTGCCATATAAGTTGGCATGAGAATTGCTCTCTAGTGAGGTGGAATGAGGTATTTCCAACAGGAGGAAAAATGAAAACCTTTAGAATGATCGCGGCCGGCCTCGCGCTTTTCTCCGTTATCAGCATGCTCTCGGTTTCCGCACAGGCGGCGTCCGGAATCCAAGCCAAGGGTCAAGAGGTGAAGCCCCCGGTAAAAGCCTCGCTGCCCAAAGAGGTCGCGGCCCTGATCCAGGAAGGCCTGGCCACCCGGCAGGGACGGCAGGATATTCCTTTCAGCTTTTTTAAGCAACTCGTCCTTATCGCCAAGGGTGGCCTTTTTCCCGTTTTCATCTTCAAGGCAAAAAACGGTGACCTCGGCTACACACCGTCGTCCTCCGGGTCGGGAGAGATGGAAACCATGCTCACCGTCTTCTACCAGTTTTTCCTGGTCGATAATGCCGGGATGCTCAAGCCTACAATGGGAGGAAAATCTCCGGCTCTCCTGAAGACCGAAGGCGCGGGCTATGACCCGGAGAAAGAGGATTGGTACTCTTTCGGCACCGGCTTGCAGGTCGGAAAATACGCATTAGCCTTGGTCCTCGCCACTCCCGACATGAAGAAAATGAGCGTCGCATACGCCGATACCGTCGTGCCGGGACCCGAATCCTACCAAACCACAATCTGGCCGACGGAGCCTGTGCTGCTAAAATCCATGCAGGCCATCGACCCAGACCAGAGGCCGACAATCCACCGGGGATATCTTTCCTACGGCGGCGCCATGATTGTTGCCAACGTCATGGGCAACGTAGCCACTGACGAGCTCCTGGATATCCTCTTCTATGTCCTCGGCGCGGCTGTCAAGGACCCCGCCGCCGTCCGGCCGGTGAACGACCTCGAGGTCACTTTCGAGGTCCAGGGTGAGGATGGAAAAGCGGCCATCAAATGGGCTCCCCAGTCCTATGATTCCTTTGCCATAACCCAGCAACTGCCCCTTATCCAGACGCTCCAGATCAAGGACGACAAGGGCGAGCGCATCGAGAAGAGGCCCCTGCCCGCGGGGAAGTATGTCCTTCTCGCCAATGTCATGGACAAGGTTTCCGGGATGAAGGGCGAAACCAAGGTCGGCTTCGAGGTTAAGTAGTCACTCCAAATCTGAACGAACAGCAAAGGACCGTCCCCCGGGCGGTCCTTTTTTTTCTCAGGACGAAACTTTGATCTCGAAGAGCTTACGGATCTTGCTGGCGGTCCCCTGCTTCCCCTGGATGATGACGTCGACGAAATTCGTGCCGGGCTTCAGAGGGATGCTGAACCGGAAGGGGATGGTCTTCAGGCCTCCGAGCTCCTGGGTCGTGGACTCGAAGGTGCGCTCCTCTTCCAGGGTCTTTTTGCCGAGGCTGGGGCCTTCATAGATATAGAACTTGAAGCGCAGATCGATCTGGAACTTGCCCGCGTCGTTTTCCTTGAAGTTGAGGAGCTTGGTCGGGAGGGTGACCTCGATCTCTCCGGCCTCCCGGTCGTACGTCAGGTCGAAGTTGACGACTTTCTTCAGGAAGACGTCGTCCGTCCCCACGTAGGTGCCCAGCTTGAGGATGTCGATGGCTCCGAAAAAATCCCCATCGTAATTTCGGATCTTGTATTGGCCGTTCCCTTTTTCGTCGACGAACTCGATTCCCAGCATGTAGTTGTAGTAGACCCACCAGAGGATCGGCCCCCGGATGGTCGAATCGCCATGGGTGAAGTCTTCCTGGAACTTATCGGGCGGCCCCATGAAGATGTAGATGCGGCCCCGGTCCGTGTTCCAGCCGGGACCCCCTTCCGTCTTGAACCTCTTGGTGACATACGCGACCCGGTTTTGGAATTCCACCTTGAATTCGTTGACGTCGTTGTCGGGGTTGGGGTCCCGTTTGACCCAGAAATCGTCGATGAACTCCTTCCGGGATTCCTGGTCCGGGAGAAGCTTGAAGATCTTGGCCTCTTCGCGAGTCATGATCAGGTTGGCCGTGTCGTAGAACTTCTTGCTCTCCGCGTCCAGGACCACCTTGGGGCCGCCGCCGCAGGACGCCAGGAATCCCAGGCCGGCCGTCAGGAAAAGGATAATGACACCTGTTCTCTTGTTCATGGAGTCCGCCTTCGCGGCGCCACGACGGGCCGCGCTATTTTTTCTTCAGGTATTCGATGAACGCCTTGACCTGGGCCGCTCGCGGGGAATCCGGGTCGATCTTCAGATAATCCTCGAAGGTCGCGATGGATTCCGCATTTTTTTGGAGATTCAGATAGGTCAATCCCAGTTGGTACAGGGCATCCGGGGATTCCTTCTGCTTTTCAACGGCCTTCAGATAGAATTTCAGGGCGTCTTCGAACTTGCTGTTGTTGTAATAGTTCGTCCCCAAGTTGTAGAGGACGATGGGATCGTCGATTTTCTCGAACTCGACTTTCCCGTACCACTCCAGGGCCTTGGCGGAGTCGCCTCGGTTGGAATGGCAGTTGCCGATGGCGATGATGGCGTTGGTATCGCCGGGGGCCTTCTCCAGGACCTTGAAATACGCCTCCTCGGCCAGGTCGTACTTCTCCTGGGAGAAGTAACAGTTGCCGATATTTGCGTAGATGATGTAGGCGTCGGGGTATTTGGCAATGATCTGCTGGTAGGCGGCCAGGGCTTCGTCGAATTTCTGCTGTTCGAAGGCCGTGTTGCCCTGGATGAGGAGGGTCTTGATCTCCTCGGTCATGGCCAGGCCTTCGACCTTTACCATGATGGCGGTGACGTCCGGGTTTTTCGCGGTTTCCTGGACATTGACGGTGACGTTCTGGGGCGCGTAGCCGACTTTTTCGAAGCTGATCGTCCAACCCCCGCTCCGGATCCAGGCGCCCATCCACTTGCCGTTCTTGTCCGTCTTCACCTCGAAGCCTTGCTGTGCCCTCACGGAAAACAGCTTGACCTTGACGCCCTCGAGAGGCGCCCCTTTTTCGTCAAAGACAACGCCGCCCTGGCGGGCTTTGCCCTTGTAATCCTGGGCCGCGAGAACGAGCGCCGCGACGAGCACGATCATCACTGCGAGGACCGCTTTCTTCATCTCTGACCTCCACCATTCAAACGTATAATTTCCCAAGCGGCAATCCGCTTTCGGGGTTTCTATATTATCATTTCTTCAGGAATTCGAGAAGTTGCTTGGCGATCCCGGCCTTCTCGTGATCGGGGGCGAGAGCCAGGAACTTTTCCAGGCTGGCACAGGCTTCGGCCGCCTTGTTTTGGCCGACGAGGATCGTGCCCATCTGGTAATACGCCTCGGCGTAATCCGGCTTGATTTCAACGGCCTTCTGGAAACGCGGCAGGGCCGCCTCGGATTCACCGGTGTTGACGAGACAGACGCCCAGGTTGTATTGGGCGTCGGGGTCGTCGGGGCTCAGGGCGGCGGCCTTTTCATAAAAGGGCTTGGCCTCGGCGAACTGCTTGGCCATGCCCAGGGCCTCGCCGGTTTCCTTGTTGGCGCTGTAGCTTTCCGGATTGAGCTCGACCGCCTTGCGGAAGGCGGCCAGGGCCTCTTCAAGACGGCCGGCTTTTTTCAGGGACAATCCCAAGTTGAGCCGGTAGCCCCAGTTCCCCGGGTCGAGCGCGATGGCCTCTCCGTAAGCGGCAACGGCCTCGGAAAACTTCTGCTCGGCGTAAAGCTTGTTCCCCTTGAGGAAGAGCTTGTCCGCCGCAGAGTAGGCTTTTTCGGCTTCGGCTTCGATGGATTTTAGGCTGATCTCGACGGATTCTTCGCCCGCGACGCCAACCTTGATCTCCTTGGACCCCGGCGCGAACCCGGCTTTCTTGACGGTAAGCGTGTAGTAGCCGGGCATCAATCCCACCTGAACGAACCGGCCCTCTTTGTCGGTCTTGCTCTCGTAGCGGACAGTGGAGGTTTTCTGAGAGACGAGCGTCACTTCGGCCTTATCGACGGGGTTCCCGGAAGGGTCCAGGACGCGTCCTTTGATCCGGCCCTGGAACTGGGCCCAGGATACGGCCGCGAACACGAAGAGAAGAAGAGCAACTATGGGGACTTTCTTGGGTATCATCTCGAACTCCTATTTTTGACCGGCGCGCTTTCTCGTTTTTTCCTCCAGGGCCTTGATCGCAGGCTGGTCGGGAACGAGCGAAAGCGACTTCTGGAGGAGGGGCAGGGCTTTTTCCGGGCGATCGAGGGCCAGGTGGCATTCGGCCGCCAGGTTCAGGACCGGGACTTCGGTCGCTTCGGCCATGAGCTTTTCGAGATAGGTCAGGGCGGAATTCCAGTCCTTCAGGGCGGCGTAGTCGAGGGCAATGACCTTGGCCGCCTCCCGGTCGGGCGCCCGCTCGTGAAGCGGCAGGGCGTGGCCGAGCGATTCCTTGAAGCGCCCGAGGCCGTAGAGCGACTTGGCCAGTAGCAGGTGTGAATCGGCATCGTCCTTCTGCCGAAGGACCTTCTCGAAGGTGTCCCTCGCGCGTTCGTAGTCCCCGGCCAGGAAATGCTGGGAGCCGAGGACCTTGAGGTGCTCGGGGCTGGGGAACGGCCCGTGCAGGCGGGCGTAAACCCACGGGATAACCGGGACGGCCTGGGAGAGGACGACGAAATTCTCCTTCTGCGCGAGGAGCGTCCGTCCGTCCGCGGATCGGACCGAGATCTCCGCCCGGTAGTAGCCGGGCTTGACGTCCTTTAGGGGGACGGTCCCCGAGACGAGGAGGGTGGCGGGATCACCGGGGTCAACGGCCACATCCGCCAACGGGAAGGCCCCGACGCTCTGGTTCGCGTCGAGCGAGATGATGTCGAGGACGAATGACGGCGGTCCGCTCAGGCCGAGCTTGTCGAGATTCCAGGCCTGGACGAAGACGCCCAGCGTCAAGGCCGTACTGAACTCGTTCCGGGCGCCGACGACATACTGCCAGCCGCCGAAAACGAACGCTTTGAGGTTGTTTTTCTGCGCGGCCGGGACGGCCTCCCGGGCGTGGAAGATGAGCGGGGCGCTGAGCCCGGCCTGGCCGGCCTCCGGTTCCGCCGGCGTGACGACCCTCGTCTCGAAAGAAGAGAAGTCCTTGCCCGTTTTGTTCTTCAAGAGGAACAGGGCCCGATGCTCGCCGGGGACGACCGCCAGGAGGTCTTGAAAAGCGAAGCGCTGGCGTTCGTGGGCCTTATACTGCTCAGGTGTGAGCTTGAGCGGGATCTCTTCGACCTTCTCGAAGACCATCCCGCCGCGGCCGTCCTCGAGCCGCAGGACGAGCTCGAAGCTGGCGTAGATGGCGCTGCCCTGGGCTCCGAAGTTCATCTTCTCCGGCTCGATCGTCCAGTGGACGAAGGCCTGGCCGCCTTCCCGGAAAACCTTGACCTGGAAGGCGCTCTGGAGATAATTGTCCGAATATTCCGTCTCGATATAATCCTTGTAGGACATGTAAGACTTGGCGTAGGTGTCCGAGAATTTCTTATCCGCGAGGCCGCGGACGGAGGCGATGATGGTGTCGGAGGAAAACGAGCCCGAGCCCATCGGTTGTTCGCCGGGCATGTAGCTCAGGGCCGCCGAGGCGAGCTCGGAATTCGCTTTCCTGATGGCCTCGAACGCCCGGGAGCGGTTCATGGCCCCCCCCCCCATGATGGGGACGGCCAGCTTCTCCGGGCCATCGACGCCCGGCGAGTAGAGACGGTAATCGCCGATCCCCTCGGGTTGGTAGAAGATCAGGTAAAAATAATCCGGCAGGCCGTATTCCTGGGCCCCCTTATAGAACCAGAGTTCGAGGGGCCAAACCTCGGATTGGGTCGTGAAAAAATGGCGCTCGAGCGGCGGCCCGAGGACGAGGTAATAGTAACCCCGGTCGGTCTGGCTCCCCCGTTTCGGCGAATATCGGCCGAAGTTCTGGTCGGCGAAGCGGACCCGTTCCTCGTACTCTTTCTGGAACTCGTTCGCCGTCGTGTCCGGCAGGGGGTCCCGCACCCGCCAGAAGAAACGGACGAACTTCTCCCGTTCGGCGTTGGTCTGGAGTTTCTGGAAAACGGCCCGCTCCGTCCGGGTGAGGATCGGGGAAACGTCCTCGAACCAGGCCTGAAGTTCCGGAGAAAGCTTTTCCGGACCGGCCAGGGCGCCGGCCACGAGGAGGAGCGAAAATGCGACAACAAGCGTTCTGGCCTTCATCTTCCTGGAAACTAAGATAGCATACGCCCGGGGTCAATTCAAATCGCCCCCGGGACAACGCCCGTTTTCGCAAAATTTTGCTTGATATCATCGGTCTTTTTGTATAACATTCAAATAAATGGATGAGCGGATGCTTATCATGATTTTTATTTAATTTATTATCAATGAGATGCATGCAACCTAAAGTTGGCATTGAAATTGCTTGGTTTATAGAGGAGGTGGAAATCGAAAAATCCATAAATCATTCCGGCCAAGAAACAAGGCGTGTAACAACCGAAAGGAGGACTATTTGAGAAACAAGCTTTTATCCATCCTGGCGATCACTCTTCTCCTCGCCCCCATCGCCTTCTCCCAATCCAAGGAAACCGGCGCCATCCGCGGCGTCGTGACTGACGAGCAGGGAGGGCCGCTGCCCGGCGTCAGCGTGACGATCTCGGGCCAAAACCTCATGGGTATCCGGACGTTCCTTACAGACGCCAACGGCGAGTTCCGGTTCCCGGCCCTGCCGCCCGGCGAATACCAGGTCAAGGCGGAGCTCCAAGGCTTCGGAACGATCGTCCGCGAGAAGATCCGGGTGAACACCACGTCCACCCTGGACATCGACCTCCAGATGAAGGCCTCGACGATCTCCGAGGAGGTCACGGTCACCGCCAAGTCTCCGACGGTCGACGTCAAGTCCACGGAGACGGCGTCGGTCACGCTGTCGAACGAGATCCTCAGGAACGTCCCCAACAACCAGTTCACGGCGAGCATCGTCAACATGGCCCCTGGGGTCACGGACAACGTCGCCTACGGCGCGTCGGCGAACACGGGCATCGCCTACTCCATGGACGGCGTCAACGTCGCCGACCCCGAAGGCGGCTCGGCCTGGGTCTTCTCGGACTACAACATCATCGAGGAGGCCAAGATCATGGGCGTCGGCCTGCCCGCCGAATACGGCAACTTCACCGGCGTCATCTTCAACCTGGTGACGAAATCCGGCGGCAACAACTTCTCGGGCCACTTCGAGTTCGATTTCCAGGGCTACCAGGCCGACTCCAAGTTCTGGCAGGCCCAGAACAACCAAGCCTACCTCACGGACTTCCCCTTGCTGACCTCGCCGAGCTCGAAGCTCATGGACGTCAACGGGCACCTCGGCGGGCCCATCGTCAAGGACAAGCTTTGGTTCTACCTCGGCGGCCAGTACTACCAGACCAATAACCGCCCGACCGGCTTCCCCGAGGATGTTACCTACAAGCAGCCGCGCTTCTTCGCCAAGTTGACCTCCCAGCTGACGCCGACGCTGAACATGAACCTGGCATTCCAGAGGACCAAGTATCAGGGCGTGAACCGCGGCGCCAACGCCACAACGGCTCCCGAGGCCTGTGTCACCCAGGACTCGCCCGACTGGCTCGTGAGCTTCAGCCTGACCAAGATCCTCAGCCCGAAGACCTTCTTCGACCTCAAGGCCAACTACTTCGAGGGCATCTATTATCTCGACCCTGAAGTCGGCTTCGCCACTTACTCCCACATCGACTGGGCGAACGACGACTATATCTCCGACAGCGCCGGATACTTCTATTGGGCCGACCGGGCCCGCTTCGGGACCAACGCCAGCTTGACCCACTACGCCGAGGACTTCCTCCTCGGCTCCCACGAATTCAAGTTCGGGGCCGAGTTCGAGCGGTCCATGGCCCGGAGCCGCTACGGCTACACCGGCACGGACGGCGCGCTGGGTGATAATATCAAGTATTACGACTTCTTTGGGCCCTATTATGCCTACCAGTACGCGGGCTACGATACGAACACCCGCTACACCCGCGCGGAGATGTTCTTTCAGGATTCCTGGCAGATCGGCAAGAGGCTGAACCTCAGCCTCGGCCTCCGCTACAGCCAGAACTGGGGCGACGTCAAGGGCATCAGCGGGACCGTTTTCAAGACGAAGCGGCTGGCTCCCCGCCTGGGTTTCACCTTCGACATCCTCGGCGACAAGTCGACCATCCTCAAAGCCCACTATGGCCACTTCACCGAGGCCATGCTGACCGCCTACCACGAAATGATGAACCCGACCGCGAACTTCAGTGACTGGGTCTCTTACTACTACGATGGCGCGGCGTGGGGTGAAGAGTACCGGGTTGCCCACACCCCTTACTCGATGGACCCCAACATCAAGCACCCCTACATGGCCCAGTTCACAATCGGGATCGAGCGCGAGCTGTTCAAGGACACATCGCTCGGCGTCACCTACATCAACCGGAAGTGGAACGACCTCATCGGACGCTACAACAGAGCCGCCGACTACACCGAACAGGAGGTCTACTCCTCCGATCTCGACGAGTACTTCACCGTCTACGAGCAGACGGAGGAAACGCTGGAGGAAACCGATTTCCTTATCACCAACCTCAGAATGGACCCCGTGCTGTTCCCCTGGATCCTCGATAATCCCTACCGGAAATACGAGGGCATTGAGGTCCTGTTCAACAAGCGCTTCTCCAACCGCTGGCAGTTGCTCGCTTCCTACGTCTACGGGAAGGCCACCGGGACCATAAACAACAGCTTCGGCAGTGACATCGGCTGGGGCGGAGCTAAGAGCGACCCGAACATCTGGACAAACGCCGAAGGCAATCTCACGGGCGACCCGACCCACATGATCAAGATCCAGGGCACCTACATCCTGCCCTTCGACATCAGCTTGACCGGCTACTTCTGGGGCATCACGGGCGACGCCTGGACGACGCGACTCCGGACGCAGGGGTTCAACCAGGGCCGGATCACGTTCTTCACGGAACGCCGCGGTTCCAATCACTACCCTATGGAGAAGATCCTCAACCTGCGCCTCGAGAAGATCTTCACCCTGGCCGACAGGTACCGCCTCGGACTGATGGTCGACGTGTTCAACGTCTTCAACGCCAACACCATCACCTCCTGGGGCACGCGCATCGGCTATGACTGGAATCCCGGCGATACTCCTTCCACGGACGGGCACAATCTCTTAGCCATCAGCACTCCGCGGCAGGCGCGCGTCGGCGTCCGGCTGATGTTTTAAGCTCAAGCACACCGCAGACGCTCAAAGGGCGGCGGGAGAACCCGCCGCCCTTTTTTTTCGGGACACAATACCGTGTCCCCCTTTTTCGTGCTAAGATAGTGCTCTTCGATGGCCAAGAGAAAATTTCCGCTACTGGCCGGGGCCGCCCTCGTCGCCGCCGGGGGCCTCGCCGCCTTCCTCCTCCTCCGTCCGCGCACGCCGGATTTCGGCCGCCTGCGGGGAGGGCGGGACTACAACGTCATCCTCATCACGGTGGACACGCTCCGGGCCGACAGGGTCGGCTGCTACGGCGCCGCCCGCGTCGCCACGCCGACCATGGACGCATTCGCCGCCCGGGGAATCCGCTACGAGCACGCCATCTCGCAGACGCCCCTGACCCTGCCCTCGCACACGACGATCATGACCGGCACGCTGCCCGTCTTCCACGGCGTCCGCGACAACGGCGGCTTCATCGTCCCCTCCGAGCTCGTGACCATGGCCGAAGCGTTCAAGGCCAAGGGCTACGACACGGCGGCCTTCGTCGCCGCCTACGTGCTCGACTCCAAGTGGGGCCTGAACCAGGGCTTCGACACCTATTTCGACAAGTTCGACCTGAGCCGCTTCGAGAAGATCTCGCTCGGCGAGGTCCAGCGGCCCGCCAACGAAGTCATCGACGAGGCCCTGAGCTGGATCGACAAGAAGAAGGACGGCAAGTTCTTCGCCTGGATCCACCTCTACGACCCGCATACCCCGTACGCGCCGCCCGAGCCCTTCAAGAGCGAGTATCCCAACAGTCCCTACCTCGGCGAGATCGCCTTCACGGACACTCAGCTCGCCCGGCTCTGGGACCACCTCGGCAGCAGCGGCCTCCGCGACAACCTCTTCCTCGTCTTCGCCTCCGACCACGGCGAGAGCCTGGGCGAGCACGGCGAGACGACGCACGGCTTCTTCGTCTACCAAGCGGCCCTACATGTACCCCTGATCATCGTCACCCCGTTCCCCGGGCTCCAGGGAGTGACGTCGGCGGAGACAGTCGGACTGGTCGACGTCATGCCCACAGTGTGCGAGATGGCCGGAATCCCCGTCCCCGCCGAGGTCCAGGGGAGAAGCCTCGTCCCGTCGTTCTTCGCGCCGGGGGCCGCCGCGGACCGCCTGGCCTACTCGGAGACGTTCTATCCCCGCTACCACTTCGGCTGGTCCGACCTCCAGAGCGTCCAGGACGGCCGTTTCAAGCTCATCCTCGCCCCGGTGCCCGAGCTCTACGACCTCGACCGGGACCCGGGAGAGGAAAATAACCTCGTCTACCTCGAAAAGAAGGTCTTCGAGGACCTCTCCGCCCGGGCCGGGGTCCTCATGGAGGAGGCGGGCCGCAACGCCCTCGAAGTGGACCTGAAAAAAGTGGACGAAGAGACCCGGGAGAAGCTAGCTGCCCTCGGCTACGTCGGCTCGTTCACGAACTCCTCGAAGCTCAAGGGCCAGAAGCTGGCCAACCCCAAGGACAAGATCGGCGTCTTCAACGCGCTGTCGAAGGCCCGCGAGACGGGCATGGACGGGAATTTCGACGAGGCCGTCCGGACGATCGAGGCCATCATCAAGGAGGACCCGACGATCGCCGACGCCCATTTCTCGCTCGGGAATATTTTCTCCAAGGCCCGGCGGTTCAAGGAGGCGATCGAAGCCTTCAAGAAGTCCCTCGAGCTCAAGCCGGACGACTCCTTCGCCGTGATCAACATCGCCAACTCCTACCAGGCCATGGGCCGTTTGGACGAGGCCGAGAAATACGTCCTCGACTTCATGGCCAAGGGGTTCGACGACTCCCAGCTCTTCTTCCTCCTGGGGAACCTCATGGTCCATCAGAACGAAACCGACAAGGCCGTCTCCTACTTCGAAAAGTGCCTGACCGGCAATTCCCGGTCGGCGTCGGCCCATAACGCCCTGGCGGCGATCTACCTCAACCGAGAAAGCGGCGGCGACCTCTCCCGGGCGGAAGAGCACCTGAGCGCCGCCTCGGCCATCAACTCTACGCTCCTGAGCTTGCGCTACAATATGGCCCAGCTCCGCGAGAAGCAGAACCGTCTGGCCGAAGCCGCCGACCTCTACCTCCAGGAGATCCAGGACTCCCCCAAAAGCTACAAGGCCATCTTCAACCTGTCCCGGGTTTACCGCCTCATGGGGCGCGAGGATGAGGAATTCGACGCCTTGCAGAAAACGATCGAGGCCGAGCCGGAGTTCCCGATCGCCTATTTCTACCTCGCCCGGATCCATATCCGGCGCGGACAGAACTTCGAGGAAGCCATCGCCCTGACGAAAAAGGGGATCGACCTCAAGCCCGCCCCGGCCGACCTGCCGCTGGGCTATTTCCTCCTGGCCGACCTCTATAACCGCGTCGGGGACATCGTCCAGTCCGAGGAATACGCGAGGAAGGGCCAGGCCGCCGCGGCGGCCGCCGCCGCCCGGGCCAAGAACTGAGCTAGATCTCGAACTTCCGCTCGAGCGAGGCCTTGCTCCCGTCGGTCGTGTTGGTCACCACAACGCTCAGCGAGCAGGAGCCGGGCCGCGCCGGCGCGAAAGGGCTTGCAATCGCCCGGCGCTTTTTCTAAACTGGTCCTTCAACATGAAGTTCGTCGCCGACCTTCACATACATTCGAAATTCTCCCGGGCCACGTCGCGGGACATGGTCCTCGATTCCCTCGCACCATGGGCCAAGGTCAAGGGAATTTCGCTCCTGGCGACCGGGGATTTCACCCATCCCGAATGGCTCTTCCTGATGAAGGAAAAGCTCGAGCCGATGGGAAACGGTTTTCTCCGGCTCAAGAACGGGACGACGTCTCTCGAAGCGCCGCCGTTCATGGGCCTCCCCGCCCTGTCGCGGGAAGTCGCGTTCATCCTCTCCTCCGAACTGAGCTTCATCTACTCGAAAGGGGGCAAGGTCCGGAAGGTCCACGTCATGCTGCTGGCCCCGGATTTCGAATCCGTCGAGAGGGTCAACAGCCGCCTCCAGGCGGTGGGCAACCTCGTCTCCGACGGGCGGCCCATCCTGGGCATGGACGTCCGTCTCTTCTGCCGGATGGTCGCCGATACCGCCCCCCGATGCGTCGTCATCCCCTCCCACATCTGGACGCCCTGGTTCTCGCTGTTCGGGGCCAACTCGGGGTTCGACGCGATCGAGGAGTGCTTCGAGGAGATGACGCCGTCGATCTTCGCCCTGGAAACGGGCCTGTCCTCCGACCCGCCGATGAACAGAAGGATCTCCGCCCTCGACCGCTACGCCCTCGTCTCCAACTCCGACGCCCACTCGCCCTCGAAGATCGGCCGCGAGGCCAATGTCTTCGACACGGACTTCAGCTACTCTGGGCTCGTCAACGCACTGCGGACGAACGACCCGTCGAAGTTCCTCTACACCGTGGAGTTCTTTCCCGAGGAAGGCAAGTACCACTACGACGGGCACCGCAAGTGTGGCGTCGTCTCTTCGCCGCGGGAGAGCCTGAAGACCAGTGACCTCTGCCCGAAGTGCGGGAAACGCCTGACCATCGGCGTCCTCCATCGCGTCGAGGAGCTGGCCGACCGGGAGCCGGGAGAGGGGCGGCCGAACGGGGTTCCCTTCAAGAACCTCATCCCGCTCAACGAGATCATCGCCGAAGCCGTGGGCAAGACGCCGGAGAGTCAGGGCGTCTGGGACCTCTACTTCCGCTTTATCCGGGAGTTCGGGGACGAGCACGCCATCCTGACCGAGATCCCCGTGGCCGACCTCGCCCGCTTCTCCCCGGACAGGGTCGCAACCGCCGTCGACCGGATGCGCAAGGGCCAGGTCCGGATCCTCCCCGGGTACGACGGCGAGTACGGCGCGATCCGCATCTTCGGCGAGGAGGCCTCGGCGGACTCCTCCACCTCCCAACTCTCGCTCTTTTGATCCTTTTTTTCCTCCCCCGGGCTTGTCGAATCTCCCCACATGGTTCCCTACCGCCCGGCAAGCGAGGCAAGGGGCGGTGACGCACGGCGTGGGGGCCCCCAAGGCCGAGGGAATTGTCTGAACGAGCATGAGCGGTGATTTGGTCGGTCAGCGCGCCAATGGGGAGTGGCCGAAAGGAACCCACGTCGCGCAGGAGTGTTCCCAGAGGAGGCCGCCTTGTTTGGAGGGAGAAGGCGTCCCGCCTTCCCCCTAGCCAACGGTCGCTTCGCTCCCTGCCTCCCCTCCTCGAACGCTACGGCGTTCTGCGGCCAAAGGGACATATCCCTTTGGAATCCCTTCCGGCCCAAACGGCCTCAGGGCGGATTGAGGGCTGAGCGGGCACGGATGGTAAAGAGGGACTGTTCCCCTCCTTAGGGGACAGTCCCTCTTTACCACTCGCTGTTTTAGGGAGGGGGACACGTACCGGAAGTACATCTCCCCCTCCTGCTTTTTTCCTCCTCTGGGCTTGTCAAATAGCGATGTAGCCCGGGCAGTGATGGGGGCCATGCATAGACCCCGCAACGAGAGCGCCGTCCGGTCGTTAAGCGGCACCCAAGGCCGAGGGGTATCATTGACGGAAGCATAAAGCGGGGATTTAGCTTTCTCGGGACGGATACGCGGACTCCTCCCATCGAATCCGGCCCGGGAAAGCGTTAAGAATCACCGCGCGGACGGAGATGATACCCCGAGGCCGCATTTGACAAGCCCCCCCCCGCCACCTATATTAGAGTCGGTACGAACCGGCCATGGAAATCGAAATGAAGGTCAAGGGTCTTGTGGTGGACCCCATCTCCAAGATGCCCATCGTCGTCCTCGAGAACCCCAAAAACGAGCAGATCCTGCCCATCTGGATCGGCGTTTTCGAGGCCAACGCCATCGCCCTGACCATCGAGAACGTCCCGACGCCGCGGCCGATGACCCACGACCTTCTCAAGAGCTTCCTCGAGAAGCTCGACATCGCCATCGAAAAGATCGTCGTCAACGACGTCCGGAACAACACTTTCTTCGCCATGATCCACTGCCGCCGGGCCGAACAGGTGATCATCATCGATTCCCGCCCCTCCGACGCCATCGCCCTGGCCCTGCGCATGAGCTCTCCCATCTTCGTCGAGGACGAGGTTGTCCGCAAGGCCAACGGGCTGAAGTTCGACGAGAAGGTCGAATCCTCCGAGAAGCTCCGGAAATGGCTCGAGAGCCTGCGGCCCGATGACTTCGGCAAGTACAAGATGTAGTTAGGTCCGGAGCCTGAAGAGAAGAGACACCCCCGCCAGCCCGAAAAGGAGGTTGGCCCCCCAAGCCCCGAGGAAGGGCGTCAGGACCTCGGCACCGCCAAGACTCCGGAAGACCGCGAACGTCCCCCAGTAGGCCATGGCCAGGCCCACGCTCAGGCCGACGCCGACGAGGGCGCCCTTTTTCCCCATCGAGAAGCCGAAGGGCACGGCCAGCAGGGCCATGACCAGGCTGACAAGGGGAAGGGCCGTCTTTTGTCCGATCTCGGCCCGGAGCCGGCCGGCCCGGAAGCCCATGCCTCGGACTTCGGCGGTGTATTTCCGGAGCTCGCGGAGGGTCATCTGCAGGGGCTCTTTCCAGGCCTTGAGAAAAGCGCCCTTCTCCTCGTCGACAGCGAGCCGGCCGCTTTCCGCTCGGACGAAGGACGGGCCCGCCGACGCCGCAAAATCCCGGACCCAGCCTTCCCGGTAAAAAAGGGCGTCCTTTTCGAAAGTCGCTTTCTCCGCGAAAAACCGCCGGGCGAGGGCCCAGCGGCCAATATCGATGTCGAAAACCGACATCCGGCTGAAGGTCGAGGAGCCGGGCTCGAAATAATCGTAATGGTAGATCCTGTCCCCGGCCCGGCCCAGGACCCAGTGGCGGTTGAGATAGCTGTAGCTGCGGGGCGGCAGGTCCGTGATCCGGTTCCAGGCGTCCTCGGCACGGGCGTGCGCAGCCGGGACGACGCGTTCCTGGACGAGGAAAGCCAGGCCGCTCACCGCGGCGGACAGTACGAGGACCGGGAGGATCGCCCGGTAGGCGCTGATCCCGCAGGCCTTCATGGCCGTCGCTTCGTTGAACTTGGCCAGCAGGCCGAAGGTGAGGAGCGTCGCCGCCAGGACGGCGACGGGAAGGAGGTAGGCCAGGAATTCCGGGAGCTTGAACCAGACATAGCGAACGAGGAGGCCGACCGGCTTGCCGTGCCGGAGGGTATCGTTCAGGCGTTCGAAGAATGTCGCCAGGAGTGTCGCGGCGGCCAGGGCGGAAAAAACGAGGGCCAGGATGGCCAGGAACTTCCGCGCAACATACCTGTCCAGGACGCCGGGGAAGGGGATCGACGAAAGACGGGACACGGACCGGGGCCTGCGAGAGACGGCCTTCGGGGCCTGCTGCCCCCTCTTTTCGCGGGACCTCGAGAAGCCGGCGAGCTGGATCGGCGCGGACGATCCCCGGTCCGCCTTCAGGAAAAGGAACACCCCCGCGGCGGCCAGGACGATATCCGGGGCCCACATGCCCAAGAACGCGGAAACGCGTCCATCCATGGCCATCTTCTCGCCCGCCGTAAGCAGGACGTAGTAAAGGAGGATGATGACCAGGCCCAGCGAGAAGCCCCCCGTCCGGCCGGCCCGCCCGGTCATGACGCCCAACGGCAGGCCGAGGAAGGCGAAAACGATGCAGGCGAACGGCACCGAGAACTTCTTGTGGATCTCGATCCAATGGGCCCGGACCTCTCGTCGTCCCGTGGCGTCGGAAGGGTCGGCCGCCAGGGACTTGACGTCCCGGACGAGCTCGCCGATATCCTTTTCCCGGACCCTCTTCTCGCTCGAGACCGAGGCGAAAAGGCCTTCGACATCGACTTCTTCTTCCAGGCGTTCGAACGTCGTCAGGCTGTCCTTTTCCGGCTCGGCCAGTGACCCGGAATAAACGAAACCGTCGGAGAGCTCCAGGACAGCCCGCCGCTTTTCCGGGAAGAGGTGGATCGACCCTGTCCGGGCCATGACCAGACGGGGATGGGCAGGGTCCTTGTTCATGGATGCGAAGACGTCGCGCCAGACTTTGTCCCTGCCGACGTCCCTGACGAAGAAGACCATGTTGGGGATGGACTCGTTGAACTCCAGCGGGTTGACCTTGAGCCGGACGCGGGAGAGGACGGTGTCGGTCATGGCCTGGACCCAGGCGTGGTTGGCCCTCGGTGCGACGAGGAGGGCGAGGGGCAAGGTCAGGAAGAATCCGCAGAGCCCGAAAAAGAGAATGGGCTGGAGGAGCCGGCGAGGGCCGATCCCGAGCGACTGGAAGGCGACGACCTCGGAGTCGGCCGAAAGCCGGGCCAGCCCGCCCAGGATCCCCATCAAGACGGCCATCGGCAGGGCGAAGGCCAGGATGGACGGGATGAGCAGGGCCAGGATGCGGACCGCCTCGGCCGCCGGCACGCCCTTGTCGATGAAGAGCTCGGCCAGGAGGAGGATCTGGTTCATCAGCAGGACGAACGTCACGAGGAGAAGGCCGACGAGGAAGGGCGGGACGACTTCGCGGAGGATGTAACGATCCAGGATCTTCGGCATGAACTCAGCTCAGAATATAGCACAGGAGAAGAAGGGGTCAAATAAAAAAAGCCCCGGGCGGCGGACCGCCCGGGGCTTCCGGTTCATTCGCTTGACGCGATCAGTACATGTCGCCGGGGGGACTCGGGTAGCCGGACTTCTTGTCTTCTTCGGGGAATTCGGCGACGAGGCCTTCGGTGGTAAGCATCAGGCCGGCGATGGAGGCCGCGTTCTGGAGGGCGATCCGGACGACCTTGGTCGGGTCGAGAATGCCGCCCTTGATCATGTCCTCGTACTTCTCGTTGAGGGCGTTGAAGCCCATGTCCTGCTTCATCTCCTTGACCTTTTCGACGACCACGGAGCCTTCGAACCCGGCGTTGGCCGCGATCTGGCGCAGGGGCTCTTCTATGGCCCTCTTGACGATGTTGACGCCGATCTGAAGGTCGCCTGCGAGCTGGAGTTTCTCGAGCGTTTTCTGGGCGCGGAGCAGGGCGACGCCGCCGCCGGGCACGATGCCTTCCTCGACGGCCGCCTTGGTGGCGTGCATGGCGTCTTCGACACGGGCCTTCTTGTCCTTGAGCTCGGTCTCGGTGGCCGCGCCGACCTTGATCAGGGCGACGCCGCCGACCATCTTGGCCAGCCGCTCCTGGAGCTTCTCCCGGTCGTAGTCGGAGGTCGTATCCTCGATCTGGACCCGGATCTGCTTGATGCGGGCCTGGACGTCGCTCTGCTTGCCATTGCCCTCGACGATCGTCGTGTTGTCCTTGTCGATGACGACCTTCTTCGCCTCGCCTAGCCAATCCGAGCCGACCTTTTCAAGCTTAACGCCGATCTCCTCGGTGATGACCTGACCGCCGGTCAGCGTGGCGATGTCCTCGAGCATGGCTTTGCGGCGGTCGCCGAAGCCGGGGGCCTTGACGGCGCAGCACATGAAGGTGCCTTTGAGCTTGTTGACGACGAGGGTCGCCAGCGCTTCGCCCTCGACCTCTTCGGCCACGACGAGCAGGGGCCGGCCCTGGCGCGCCACG
>Ga0154630_1119_pt2 | contig 17957 bp, 17 predicted proteins | sample Rifle2008BG13ft_FD_116059 | JGI IMG/M metagenome (GOLD analysis project Ga0154630, IMG submission 116059) | Candidatus Aminicenantes bacterium RBG_13_64_14
GAAAAATCCTTCTCCTTCCGCTCCATCGACTGGAACCGCCGCTCCAGGTTCTCCTCCTTGCTGAGGAGCCGGCGCTCGGTCTCGTTGATCTTGCGCTGCTTTTCCCGGTTTTGGGCCTCTAATTCGTTCTGCCGGGCCAAGTCTTTCTCGCGGGCCTCGAGGGTCGCTTCCCGCTTGATCTTTTCCCCTTCATCCCGGGCCTTGTCGATGACCGCCCGGGCTTCCTCCTGAGCTTCGACGGCCCGGCGGGAACCCTCCTTGCGCTTGAGCAGGAGGACGACGACCGCCCCCAGGAGAATGGCGATAACGGCGATGCCGGCGTAATTGACCGGATTCATAGGATGACCTCCTCATCTATTTGAATGAGGAGACGCGAGGAAAGATAAGGAGGCGTCAGGTGCCGGGGCCGGACCCGGGGTCCGCCCGTCCGGCGAGCCGGCCGCACGCGGCCTGCCCGTCACGAAGGTGATTTATCGGCGTCCGTGTATGTATTTTCATCCGCAAAGAGATGAACCTCCAAGCTTTCTATCTCCGTCTCCATGTGGCCAAGGGCCTCGTTCAGTTGATCGAGTTTCTTCTGGCTCAGGAACAACTCGTCCGCGATGTTCAAGGCCGCCAGGACGGCGATCTTGGTCGTGTCCGCGGACTTGGATTTCACAGCCACTTCGTGCATCTTCTGATCAACGAGCGAAGTCAGGTGGCCGATATATTTCTCATCCTCTTCTCCTTTGACGCGGATCTTGTATCGTTGTCCGAAGATTTCGATCTCGAGGATTCTTTCAGTCATAAGCCGAGCTGATCGATCTGCCCGATGATGGCTTCGATCTTCCCCTTGATGATGTCCCGTTCGCCCTCGAACTTCTTCATCTCCTCGTCCATGCGGGTGAGCTTGCGGGCGTTTTCCTCGAATTCCTTCTTTTCCGTCCGGAACTCCTTGAGCTGCTGCTTCAGCTTCTCGTTCTCGGTCGATAGCTTGTGGACGTGATCGACGACCTGTCCGATCTTCCCTTCCAGTATTTTAATTCGCTCAAGTTCGGTTGTCAATTTTCCCCTCCCTCAGTTGGATGTTCAAGGTGGATCTCAGGTGGCCGACGATGTCCTGTTCGACGCGGTCCACTTCCTCGGCCACGAGCGTCCTCTGGGGATGCCGGAAGCGGAAGCGGACGGTCAAGCTGACCTTGGCCGCGGGGATGGACGGGCCGCTGAACCGGTCGCGGAGCTCGAACCCCTCGAGAAGAGAGGGGTTGAGCTTGGCCAGGGCCTGGCCGACCTCCTGATAGGCGATGCCCCTGTCCAGGAGGAACGACAGGTCGCGGCTGACCCCCGGGAATTTCGGGACCGGCGCGTACTGGAAGATCCGGGGTGTCTTCTCGAACAGGCTGGTCAGGTCCACCTCGGCGGCGAAAACGGTCCGGTCGCCCGCCGATGCGGCCGCAAGCGACTTCCGGAGGGCGCCGAGACAGCCGACCGCCAGGCCCTTGTACAGGAGCGCCAGGGCCTGGCCGGGTTCGAAATGGGGGTGGTCCCGGTCCTCGAACGCGACGGGCTCGAAGCGGAGCGCCTCCATCAGCGCCTCGATGGCGCCCTTGAGGACGTAGAAATCGGTCTCTGCCGGGGCCGAGGTCCAGCCCGCCCCGGGCAGGAGCCCGGTCGTGAGCAGGCCGAGGTGGAGCTCCTCGCGGTGCTTGTCCCCTTCCCAATAAAAAACGTCCCCCAGCTCAAAGACGTGGACCCCCTCGAGTCCCCGGTTGAGGTTCCAGGCCGCGTTCTCGAGAAGTCCAGGGAGAAGCGTCGTGCGCAACACGGACGCCCGGCTCGAGATGGGGTTCTGGATGTCCACGGGTCGCAGGCCGCTCCCCGCCGCCGCTTCCTTTTCCGGGTCGGCGAAGCTCCAGTTGATGACCTCGTCGAAGCCCTGGCCGAGCAGGGTCTGCCGGATCTTCCCGAGACGTTCCCTCTTCCTGTTGACGCTCAGGTCGAACGAACGGACCGGTGAGAATTCCGAGGGGATTCGGTCGTAGCCGTAGAATCGGGCGACCTCCTCGATGAGGTCCGCTTCCAGCCCGACGTCCACCCGGAAGGTAGGGGCCTCCACCCGCCAGACGCCCTTGTGGGTGCCCTCGACGCGGAAGCCCAGGCGCCCCAGGACTTCGACGACGAAGCTCTCGGGGACGTCGACGCCCAGCAGCTCGGCGATCCGCCGCAGGCGGAGCCGCACGAATTTTGGCTGGTGCGGCTTTGGATAGACGTCGATGAGACCCCTTGAGGCCTGGCCGCCCATCTGCGTCAGGAGCGACGCGGCCATGAGCGCGGCCTGCGGCGCGAAGCCGACATCCGCCCCCCGCTCGAAACGGTAGGAAGCGTCGGTCGAGAGGCCCAGTTTCTTGGCCGTCTTGCGGATCCCGACCGGATCGAAATTGGCGCTTTCGATGAAGACGTCCCGGGTCGCGCCGGTGATCCCGGAGGCCTCGCCGCCGATGACGCCGGCCAGGGCCACCGGCCGGGATTCGTCGGCGATGACGAGCATGTCGGTCGTAAGCTCGAGCGTCCGGCCGTCGAGGTCTTTCAGCGTCTCGCCCCGTTTCGCCTTACGGACGACGATCCGGCCGCCGCCGATCTTTCCGAAATCGAAGGTGTGGATGGGCTGGGCCGTGGCGAAGAGCACGTAATTCGAGACGTCGACGACGTTGTTGATCGGCCGGAGGCCCATGGCCTCGATCCGGCGTTCCAGCCAGTCGGGAGACGGGCCGACCGGGACGTCCCGGACGACGAGGCCGCAGTAACGGGGGCAAAGGCTTTCGCTCAAGATCTGAACCTCGGCGATTTCCGTCGTGGCCTGGGGGAGCTCGGCGAGCGGCCAGTTCTTTTCATTGAGGGAAAGCCCAAGCATAGCCCCGATCTCCCGGGCGACGCCGAGGTGGCCGAGTGTGTCCGGCCGGTTGGCGTAGGTCTCGAGGTCGAGGACCGCGTCCCCGTCCCTCTCCTCGACCGTGTCGGCGACGAGGCCGATCATGGTCAGCCTGTCGAGGAGCTCCTGGCGGGGGATGTCCACCGTGACGAACTCGCGAATCCAGTCCAGGCTGATCTTCATTTCGCCCCGAATTGCCGGAGGAACCTCAGGTCGTTCTCGTAGAAATGCCGCATCTCGGTGATGCCGTAGGCGAACATGGCCGTCCGGTCGATGCCCAGCCCGAAGGCCCAGCCGGAATATTTTTCAGGGTCGATGTTGACGTTCTTGAGGACCTGGGGGTTGACCATGCCCGAGCCGAGGATCTCTTTCCAGCCCGTCCCGCCGCAGACCCGGCACGACGGGTCCTTGCCGTCGCAGACGATGCACTCGATGTCGACCTCGGCCGAGGGCTCGGTGAAGGGGAAGAAGCTCGGCCGGAAGCGAACCTTGATCTTCTCCCCGAACAAGGCCCGGATGAAGTATTCGAGCGTCCCCTTGAGGTGGGCGAAGGTGGCGCCCTCGTCGACGACCAGGCCCTCGACCTGCATGAACATCGGCAGGTGCGTCGGGTCGGGCGTCTCCCGGCGGAAGACACGGCCGGGGATGATGATCCGGATAGGCGGCTTTTTTTTCTCCATGACCCGGATCTGAACGGGCGAAGTATGGGTTCGCAGAAGGAGGTCGTCCTTGATGTAGAGCGTGTCCCAGCTGTCCCGGGCCGGGTGGTGGGGCGGGAAATTGAGGGCCTCGAAATTGTAGTAATCGGTCTCGATCTCCGGTCCCTCCTCGATGGCGAAGCCCATCCCGAGGAAGATGTTCTCGATCTCCTGCTGGAAGAGGACGAGCGGGTGGGGAGCCCCGACGTATTTTTTCCGGCCGGGGAGCGTCAAGTCCATGGCCCGGGCCGGGCGGCCGTCCGACCGGACCTTGCCCTCCAAGGCCAGAAGCCCATCCTGGACGAAGGTCTTGAACGCGTTGACCTGCCGGCCCGCTTCGCGCTTGTCCTCCGCGGGCACGGTCTTGAGGTCTTCGAACAGAAGGGTGACGTGGCCCTTCTTGCGGCCCAGGAAGGCGGTCCGGAGCTCTTCGAGGGATTTCGCGTCGCCGACCTTTAGGGCCTCCGCCTCGAACGCTTTCCGGAGACCTTCGATCCGGTCCTTGAGATCCGCCATCTCCGGCAGCTAAACCGCTGTATCTTTCGCCTTGCGGGCCAGGTGGGCGAACGTTTCGGGAGCGTTGACGGCCAGTTCGGCCAGGATCTTGCGGTCCAGCTCGATGCCCAGGGTCTTCAGGCCCCGGATGAATCGGCTGTACGAGGTCCCGTTGATGATGGCCGCCGCCTTGATCCGGACGATCCAGAGGCTGCGGAAATCCCGCTTTTTGGCCCGCCGGTCGCGGTAGGCGTAAAGCAGGGACTTCTCGACCGCCTCCTTGGCCGTCCTGTAGTTGCGGCTCTTGGCGCCGAAGTATCCCTTGGCCAGGCCGAGGACTTTCCTCCGCCGGTCTCGTCTTTTAGTGCTGCGTTTTACGCGGGGCATGGTCGTCTCCTTGGGCGCGGGGCGCCGTTACATCTCGTACGGGAGCATGGTCTTGAGGGCTTTGCGGTCGGCCGGGCTGGCGACGGCCTTCTTGCCCAGGTGCCGCTTGCGCTTGGAGGCCTTCTTGGTCAGGATGTGGCTTTTATTCGCCTTGGCGTGGAGAAACTTTTTCTTCGCCGTGACCTTGAACCTCTTTTGCGCTCCCTTGTGGGTTTTTAACTTTGGCATCTTTTCCTCCTGATTTCGTGGGGACCAGCAGAGCGGAAACGGCCCAATCCTGCTTCCGGGCCGAACCATCTTGAGTCGCCAGCTCCTTAACGTCGGCGAGGACCCTGTCGAGGACCTGATATCCGAGCTCCGGCTTCTGCTTTTCGCGGCCACGCAGCATGACGGTGATCTTGACCTTGTTGCCTTCCCCGAGGAAGCGCTTGACGTGATTCATCTTGAAGTCATAGTCGTGGACGCTGATCTTGGGGCGGAACTTGATCTCCTTGATCTGGATCTGCTTCTGGTGCTTTTTGGCCTCGTGGTCCTTCTTATGCTGTTCGTACAGGAACTTGCCGTAGTCCGTGATCTTGCAGACGGGGGGCTGGGCCGTGGGCGCGATCTCGACGAGATCGAGGCCCCGCTCGCGGGCCATCTGGATGGCCTGGCTCGTGGGCAGGACACCGAGGGCGTTTTTCTCCTCGTCGATGACCCGGACCTCCTTCGCTCCGATCATCTCATTCGTCCGGTGGGGCTTCGCCTTGGCGACCGCAGGATAATAAGAGTGTCTCTTGAAAATGTCGGTCCTCCTCTAGAAATTCATCGTTGAAATTTTATTCTGATGGAATTCCTTGGCTTTTTCAAGGAAAAGGGCGACGTCCACTTCGCCCTTGTCCCCCTGACCGTGGACACGGAGGGAGGCGCTCCGGCGCTCGACCTCCTTGTCGCCGACGACCAGGATGAGCGGGATCTTCTGGACCTCCGCCTCGCGGATCTTCTTGCCGACCTTCTCCCGGCTGAGGTCGACCGTCGATCGCAGGCCGTTCGCCTGGAGCATCCGGTCGAGGGACCGGGCGTAGTTCTCGTGGCGCTCGGCGATCGGCAGGACGACGGCCTGGACGGGAGCGAGCCAGAGGGGAAAGCTCCCGTTATAGTGCTCGATGAGGACGCCGAAGAACCGCTCCAGGGAACCGAGCAGGGCCCGGTGGACCATGTAGGGCCGGTGCTCCTTCCCGTCCTCGCCGACGAAGGTCATGTCGAAGCGCTCCGACATGTTGAAGTCGAACTGGATGGTCGTGCACTGCCAGAGCCGGCCGAGGGCGTCCTTGATCTTGATGTCGATCTTGGGGCCGTAGAAGACGGCCTCTCCCTCCATCCGCTCGTAGGCGAGGCCCCGGGTCTCGAGGGCCTTGACGAGCGACGCCTCGGCCCGGCACCAGAGGTCGTCCGCGCCGCAGTACTTGGCCGGGTTCTTCGGGTCGCGCACCGACAGCTCGATCTTGTTGTCGGTGAAGCCGAAATCGGCCAGGAGGGAGACCGAGAAATCGAGGACCCGGAGGATCTCTTCTTCGATCTGCCCGGGAGTGCAGATGATGTGGGCGTCGTCCTGCGTAAAGCCGCGGACGCGGAGCAGGCCGTGGAGGGTGCCGCTGCGCTCGTAGCGGTAGACGGTCCCGAGCTCCGCCCAGCGGAGGGGCAGGTCCCGGTACGAACGCATCCGGGACTTGTAGATCTGGATGTGGAAGGGGCAGTTCATTGGTTTCAGGTAGTAGGCTTGGTCGTCGATGTCCATCGGCGAATACATGCTGTCCTTGTAGAAGCCGAGGTGGCCCGAGGTCTGCCAGAGGGCCGCCCGCCCGATGTGGGGGGTGAACAGGATGTCGTAACCGCCGGCCCAATGGCGTTCCCGCCAGTGCTGCTCGATGACGGCCCGGACGCGCGCGCCCTTGGGATGCCAGAGGATGAGGCCGCCGCCAAGTTCGTCGTTGGTGCTGAAGAGGTCGAGCTCCGCGCCGAGCCGGCGGTGATCGCGCTTCTTGGCCTCTTCGAGCAGGCGCAGGTGGTCTTCGAGCTCCTTCTTGGAGAAAGAGACCGTTCCGTAGATCCGCTGCATCTGCGGTCCCCGCTCGTCGCCCTTCCAGTAGGCCCCCGACACCGAGAGCAGCTTGACGTGCTGGAGGGCGCCGGTGGAGGGCACGTGAGGGCCGAGGCAGAAATCGGCGAACGGCCCCTGCCGGTAGACGGTCACGGTCGCCTCGCCTTTCTCCCGGATGAGCTCGACCTTGAGCTCCTGCTTCTTTTCCTCGAACATCCGGACGGCTTCTTCCTTGGCCAGAACGAGCCGCTCGACGGGGACGTTCTCCCGGGCGAGCTCCTTCATCCGCTTCTCGATGGCTTCCAGGTCCTCGGGCGTGAAGGCCTTCTCCCGGAGGAAGTCGTAATAGTAGCCGGTTTCGACGGCCGGCCCGATGCCGGTCTTGGTCTCGGGGTAGAGGTCCAGGACGGCGTGCGCCAGGAGGTGCGCGGCGCTGTGCCTCAGAACGTCGATTGTCATACCGGTTTCGTCACTCATTCTCTATGTCCGCTGTGGTTCACAAGGGCAGGCGAGTCAATTCCGGCCGGTCCGACGGCCCCTTGAATTCTGACCGCTTGATTCTCGTGGTAGGCGCGGAGGGGATTGAACCCACGGCCTCTTCCGTGTCAGGGAAGCGCTCTCCCACTGAGCTACGCGCCTAACTTTCGCTTTTTAAGGCTGTTATATATTAAGGAAATCGGGTGAAACTGTCAACACGACGCACAACCTCTTCTTTCTGTTATAATAAACTCGGAAAGTCGCCATGATCGGCATCCTCTCCGATTCCCACGACAACCTGACCCGGGTCCGAGAAGCTGTCCGCCTGTTCAACGATGCCGGCTGCTCTCTCGTCATCCACGCCGGCGATTTCGTCGCCCCCTTCACGGTCGATGAGCTCCGAAACCTCCGGGCCCCGGTCAAAGCAGTCTTCGGCAACTGCGACGGCGAGAGAGTCGGCCTGGCCAAGGCCTTCGAAGGGTTGGGTGAGCTCCGGGAGGCACCCCTGAAATTCTCCCACGCCGGCCTCCGTTTCCTTGTCTGCCATCTCGACGCCCCCGTCAATCGGCATCTCGCTTCCAAGGCATACGACGTCGTCGTCTTCGGGCACACCCACCTGCCCCTGGCCGAGCGCCGGGACGGGGGCCTTCTCGTCAACCCCGGAGAAGCGGGCGGCTGGCTCAGAGGCAAAAGCACGATCGCCCTCCTCGACCCGGCCGCCCTCGCCGCCGAAATCATCACCCTCTAGAGGTTCGCCATGGCTCACCCCGTCAACCGCCGCCAGAAACCCGCCTGGCAGAAGACCCGCCGGCCCCCGACCCCACCGCGCCAGCCCGGAATGCTCAAAAACGCCCCCGGCCGCAAGATCTCCCCTCCCTCAAAGCCCAAATAAGGGGGTTCCCGCGGTCGGCCGCTGAGGGTCCTCGGGGGTCGTCTCCGTCCGCTGCGGTGCTTATAGCCGATCTTGACGCTGCCCGGGCAGTGATGGGGGCCATGCATAGCCCCCGTAGCGGAGGGGGTCCCATCAGCTTGCTGATGGGGGAACCGCCGGGACTGGTTCCCAGGGGGGCCGGGGGATATGCATGGCCCCCGTCGCTGACAAAACGGGCAGCGTCCACCAACAAAAGACTCGCGGATGACCCCCTGAGGCCCTCCATATTGATTTAAATCCCTTGGTGGGCTATACTTATCCTTCTTTTCGGACAATTGAAGATCGGATAATTGAGGACGGAGGAGTTTTTCTAAAAAGAAAGGAGAACTTATCATGAAAAAGGTCATCATCATGGGCGCGGCCGGGCGCGACTTCCACAACTTCAACACCTATTTCCGGGACAACAAGGACTACCGGGTGGTCGCCTTCACGGCGACACAGATCCCCGATATCGCGGGGCGCAAGTATCCCGCGGAGCTGGCCGGGAAGCTCTATCCCAAGGGCATCCCGATCTACGCCGAGGCGGAGCTCAACGACCTCATCGCCGCCCACAAGATCGACGACGTCCATTTCGCCTACAGCGACGTCTCCCACGAGTACGTCATGCAGAAGGCCTCCCAGGTCTTGGCCGCCGGGGCCAACTTCGTCCTCCTTGGCCCGAACGACACGATGATCAAGAGCCGCAAGCCCGTCATCTCGGTCTGCGCTGTCCGCACCGGCTCGGGCAAGAGCCAGACGAGCCGCAAAGTGGCCGAGATCCTCCAGAAGAAGGGCCGCAAGGTCGCGGCCATCCGCCATCCCATGCCCTACGGCGACTTGGTCAAGCAGAAGGTTCAACGCTTCGCCACCTACGCCGACCTCGACAAGCACGAGTGCACGATCGAAGAGCGCGAGGAGTACGAGCCCCACATCGACAAGGGCATCATCGTCTACGCCGGCGTCGACTACGGGGCCATCCTCCGCCAGGCCGAAAAAGAGGCCGACGTCATCCTCTGGGACGGCGGAAACAACGACTTCTCCTTCTACCGGTCCGACCTCGAGATCGTCGTCGCCGACCCCCACCGGGCCGGCCACGAGCTCCGCTACCACCCCGGCGAAACCAATTTCCGCCGGGCCCAGGTCATCGTCATCAACAAGATGGACACGGCCACACCGGAGGACATCGAGGTCGTCCTGGCCAACATCAAGAGGATCAACCCCAAGGCGATCATCGTCCGGGCCAACTCCCCGACGATCGTCAAGGACGGCGGCCGGATCACCGGCAAGCGCGTCCTCGTCATCGAGGACGGCCCGACCTTGACCCACGGCGGGATGAAGTACGGAGCCGGCATCGTCGCCGCCAAGAAGTACGGCGCGGCCGAGATCATCGACCCCCGTCCCTTCGCCGTCGGCACGATCAAGAAGACCTTCGAGAAATACAACCACCTCGACAACGTCCTGCCGGCCATGGGCTACGGCGAGAAGCAGACCCGAGAGCTGGCCAAGACGATCGAGGCAATCGACTGCGACCTCGTCGTCAGCGCGACGCCGATCGACATCACCCGTGTCATCAAGGTCAGCAAGCCCATCCTCCGCGTCGGCTACGAGCTCGAGGAGATCGGCAAGCCCACGCTCAAGGACCTGCTCAAGAAGTTCTGAGGATTCATGAGACCGAAGATCGCCCTCGTCGCCTTCGGCGGCAACGCCATGCTCCCCGACGACCAGAGAGGTCTGCAGGCCGAGCAGATGCGGAACGCCCAGAAGGCGGCCGAGCTCATGGTCCACATCGTCCGCAAGGGCTACGAGCTTATCATCGTCCACGGCAACGGGCCCCAGGTCGGCAACCTGCTCATCCAGATGGAGGAGGCGGCCAATAAGATCCCGCCCTATTCGCTCGACGTTTGCAACGCCATGACCGAGGGCAGCATGGGCTTCATGCTTGAAAGGGCGATCATCAACGAACTCCGCCGGCACTCGATCGACAAGGAGGTCGCTTCCCTCGTCACCCAGGTCGTCGTCGACAAGGATGACCCAGCTTTCGGGAAGCCGACCAAACCTATCGGGCCTTTCTACTCGAAGTACCGGGCCCAGATGCTCGCCCGGGAGAAGAAGTGGACGATGGTCGAGGATTCCGGCCGCGGCTACCGCAAGGTCGTCGCCTCGCCCAAACCCATCGACGTCGTCCCCAACAGGATCATCCGCGAGCTCGTCGAAGCCGGCCGGATCGTCATCGCGGCCGGCGGCGGCGGCATCCCGGTCATCATCAACGGCAACGGCCTCTTCGAGGGTGTCGAGGCCGTCATCGACAAGGACTACGCCGCGAGCCTGCTCGCCCGCGAGGTCAAGGTCGACCTATTCGTCATCCTGACCGCCATCGAGCGCGTCTTCATCAATTTCGGCAAGCCCGACCAGGCGGAGGCCCCGGTCCTGACCGTGGACGAGGCCAAGAAGCACCTGGCGGACGGCCAGTTCCCCCCGGGATCGATGGGACCCAAGATCCGGGCCGCCGTCGAGTACATTGAGGCCGGCGGCCGGGAGGTCCTCATCACCAAGGACTCCCATCTCAAGGCCGCCATGCTCAACCGCTCGGGGACCCGGATCATCGCTTCACACGAGGAGGAGCCGCAATGAATAAGGATTTCCTGTCGATACGCGACCTGAGCATCTACGAATTCAGCCAGCTGCTCGACCGCGCGGCGGAAGTGAAGAAGCACCCGCACAAGTACCGCCGGGCCCTCGAACACCGGATCCTGGCCATGATCTTCCAGAAGCCCTCCTTGAGGACGCGCATGACCTTCGAAGCGGGCATGCTCCAGCTCGGCGGAGAGGCCATCTACCTCGCCCCCTCGGACATCCAAATGGGCAGCCGCGAGGGTGCCTACGACATCGGCAAGAACCTCGAGCGCTGGGTCGACGGGATCATGCTCCGGACGTTCGGACACCAGATCGCCGTCGACCTCGCCGCCAGCACGAAGATCCCGGTCATTAACGCCTTGACCGATCTCTCCCATCCCTGCCAGGCGATGGCCGATTTCCTGACCCTGCGAGAGCACAAGGGCGCCCTGGCCAACCTCAAGCTGGCCTATGTCGGCGACGGCAACAACGTCTGCCACAGCCTGATGCTGGCCGCCGCCCGGGGCGGGACGAAGATGGCCGTAGGGACGCCCGCCGGTTACGAGCCGAAGCCCAAAATGGTCCAGGCGGCCCGGGAGGACGGCAAGGACACCGGCTTCGCCCTGACCCTGACGAACTCGGCCGAAGAGGCGGCCAGCGGGGCCGACGCCGTCTACACCGACGTTTGGGCGTCCATGGGCCAGGAGGCGGAAAAGGAGAAACGGGCCCGCATCTTCGCCCCGTACCAGGTCAACGCCCGCCTCATGTCCCACGCCAAGAACGGTGCCGTCTTCATGCATTGCCTGCCGGCCCACCGCGGCGACGAGGTCACCGACGAGGTCATCGACGCGCCGACCTCCGTCGTCTACGACCAGGCCGAGAACCGGCTCCACGCCCAAAAGGCCATCCTCCTCGCGCTGATGGGAAAAAAAGACTGAACATGAACAGCGAAACGACCACCCTCACTATGGTGTCCGCCGAGGACATCGCCCTCGTCGAGCGCGAGCTCGAACAGACGCCCCAGCCTCGGTCGACGCAAGCGCTCGCCGGAAAGCTGGCCTTCGAGAAGACGGCCACGGAGCGGACGCAGGACGTCAAGAAGTACGACCCCTATTCCCACTACGATGTGGGCGACTTCATCGAAAAGGACTACAACGAGCCCCTGACCGTGGGTAGCAAGGCCGTCGAGCACTTCGAGGGCCGGGTCATCCTGAAGGTCGTCGCCAAGACGTATTCCAAGCATTTCAACTGCGAGATGCTCGATCTCGACTACCCCGGCGGCGGCGTCTTCCGGAAATATGTCGACTACATGAAAAAGACCAGGACCCAGGTCCTGCTCCCCGCGAGCCTCGAAGGCCGGAACGAGGCCGCGGAGATCATGGCTAAGGGCGACGACCCGCGGCTGACCGAGCTGCCCATGACCGAGCGCGACCTCAAGACGCTCGAGAAGAACCTCCGGACCGCCCTGGCCAAGAACCCCAAAGTTTTCAGCTGGAATGACTTCTGGCAGCTTTCGACAAAGCGCGTGGACATTCTTCCCGAAAAAGTCAAAGAGATCGAGAACGAGTTCGTCGAGACCCGGCGCTCGGCCGCGACGGAAGACCTTGTCAAAAAATATTTCGGGCTGGAGGCGTCGAGCGACCTCTTCGACCTCACCTGTCTGAGCCTATCCGCCCTCCTCGAGAAGAAATTCAAGAAGGACTTCATCCTCCTGGCCGAATTCGGCTGGGGCAAGTGGCACCTCAAGTCGATCCTCAACGCCCTGCCCGAGAACCTCCCCCTGGCCGCCCCGATGGCCAAAGTTCCCGAGCTCGAGGAGGTCGAGAAGCCCGAGATGAGCATCGTCCAGGCCTTCCCGATCAAGATCTACCTCACTTGGCGCGAGATCCTTTCGGGCGGGGTCAAGGTCCCCCGCAGCTTAAACAAGGAGCTCTCCCACGCCCGGGAGTACACGTTCACGGATCCCGAGGAAGGGAAGGCCTATACGCTCTATTACTACCCGAACCAGAATTTCTTCCTGGGGCTCCAGGATTTCTACGCCCAGTACAACGTCCCCCAAGGGACGAGCCTGACTCTCGAAAAAACCGGCCCCAACGCTTTCAAGTTCTGGATCAAGAAATCGAAGAAGAAGATGTCCGTCGCCCGGCTGGCCTACGACGCCGAAAAGGACGAGTTCCGCAGCGCGGGCGAGGAGGTCTACACCTACGCCGAGCCCAACAAGATCATCTACATCGAGCGCGAGACGCTGGCCCGGATCTTGGCGCTCGCGGCGACACGCGAGGGCCTCGATCTCAAGGAACTCGTCGTCCCCATCTTCAAGGACCCAGCCCTGGCCACGTCCTCGCATTCCCTCCATTTCCTGCGGGCCTACCACCTCGTCGACGTCATCCGCCAAACGAACCAGGAGGACGTGGAATTCACTCTCCTGAACTCGCCGGAATTCGCCAAGTCCGATAAGAAAAAGGGCGTCTTCACGTATCATGAGCCCTACGTCCCGAAAGAGGAGGCGCCGCTCGAGGCCGCTTTCCCCGAAACCTACGCCGAACCCGAGGCCGAAGCCATCACGCCCGAGGAAGCGGCTCTCGAAGCCGTGGCCGAAGAGCTGCGGGGAGCCGTGGCCGCCAGGGAAGAAGCCCCCCGGGAACGCCCGACGGCGCTCGCTCTCCCCCCCGAGCCCGGCGCCCCCCTGAAGAAGGAAAAGGTCTTCAAGAAAAAGAAGCTTATGTCCGAGGGGGAGAAGGGCCAGGGCCCGAAGAAAAGCGAACGCCGGGTCATCGAAGAGAAGCTCGTCGAGGAAGAATCGGTCCAGGAAGCCCTGGCCGCCGTCAAGGAAAAAGCGGAAGAAGGCCTCGAACAGCGGGCCAAGGAAAAGAAAGAGGAGTTCAAGCCGGCTCCGAAAGAGCAGCCCAAGTTCGGCATCTTCGGCGACTTGCTCAAGACCGCCCTCAAGAAAAAGGACGACAAGCCGCCCGAAGACGAGACGAAGTAGCTAAAGGATATCCCGCACAGAGCCCTTGCGGCGCGTAACCCCCATACTGCCCTAATCCTCGCCAACGGACGAGGATTAGGACTGCATGGGGATCAAAGCATGTCTCTTTCAGAACCTTTTCGTCTCGTTATCCCCATGCTGTCTAGCAGTTCGAGGAGAGGGATGCTGCCCTCATCCTCATGAAAACATGAGGATGAGGACTGCTTCGCTGCCCTTCTTTTCATTAGACGAGGATTAGGACTGCATCCCATCCGGAACAAAACTCATGCGACCGACGTGTATTAAAGAATATCCCGGACTGAACCCTTCCTACGGGTCACTCCCATACTATCCTAATCCTCATTAAGAAATGAGGCTTAGGACTGCATGGGGATCAAAGTATGTCTCTCACAGAACCTTTTCGTTTCGTCACGCCCATGCTGTCTAGCAGTTCGAGGAGAGGGATGCTGTACTTTCGCGACAGGCCGGTTATCACCTTGAAATCGGCGACGGTCAATTCCCGCTTCCCTGATTCCCGGATCTTGCGGACGATCTCGTCGAGCCAGCGGGAATGGAGGATGAACCCGTCCAGGCCCTCGACGATCTTCTTCCGCTCGGCGAGGACGGCGAGGAGCGTATGAAGCTTCCCCTGGGTGAGCTTGAATTCGGCCTGGATGTCGTCCAGGGTTACGCTCCCGAGCTGGCCGCTGAGGACCATCCGTTCGAGCGCGGCCAAGGTCTCTTCGTCTGCGGCCGTGAGGGGGATCCGGAAATCGGGAAGCCGGACGATCCCCCCCTCCTCGATGATCCGCACCTCCTTGGCTAGCAGCCGGAGGGCCAGGACGAGGACCGTCCGAGGGGCGTCGAAGCGCTTCTCGAGCTTCTCGAGGGGGGCTCCTCTCTGGGAGGGGTGTTTCTTGTGGTACTGGGTAACGAAGGAAACGACCCGGCCGCGGAGAAAATCCAGGGTGCCCTGGGAGACGAGGAACAGGGGCGAAAACGCGAGGATGCGGGCCTTCCCTTCCTCTTCGAGGAGGTGAGCCAGGGCCTCGACGCGGGACCTAGGCAGGCGGCAGAAAACGTCGAGGTTCTCACCCTTCAGCCCTTTCAGGCCTCCCGCCTCCGCGAGGGCCAGGATCATTTCTTTTTCCCCGAGCGAGAGCCGCGTCAGGAGGGCCTTTCGCCTCGAAAGCTTGAGCTCGTCGGGCGACGGCGAGCCCGGATAAAGACAGGTGCCGCACCCGAGGCTGTCGCCGGCCGCCGTCCGGACTTCGAACGGGTCCCCCCACTTGACGTCGACGGGACCGACGGCCAGGGCCCGGACGAACGGGGCGCCCTTCCGGCCGGGGACCGGATACTCGGTGAAACGGGCGGCGACGGCGCCGTCGAGGAAGACGGCCTCGGCCGGCGCGTCTTGACCGAGTTTCCCCAGCGGGAAATCGAGGACGGCGTCGAATGCGGGCGCTTTCATGGACGGCTTTCCTCCGGGTCCACCGCCGGGACGAAGCTCATGCGGCGCAGGGCCGGGTCGCAGGAGACAAGGATTACACGAACTTCGTCCCCCAAGTCAAACGTTTTCCGGAGCCGGCGCGGCCGGAGCCGGCGGGCCGCCGGCTTCGGTTCGTAGTCCCCCCTCAGGGAATCGAAGGGCAGGAGGCCGGAGACGAAGTACTCTTCGATCTCGACGATGAGGCCGACCTTGATGACGTCGACGACCATCCCGCTGAACTCGTCGCCCAGGCGGTCCTTGAGAAGGCGGAAGATCCGCCATTCGAGGAGCGCCTGCTCGGCCTCGGCGGCGTTCCGCTCCCGCTCGGAGGACTTGGCGGCGATCGCATCGAGGTCAAGCCGGCCCGGCTCCTCCCGGGCGAGGAGGCCCTTGAGGATGCGATGGACGACGAGGTCGGGATAGCGGCGGATGGGCGAGGTGAAATGCGTGTAGTGGTCCTGGGCCAGGCCGTAGTGGCCGACGTTCCCGGTCGAATAAACGGCGAGCTTCATGGCCCTCAGGACCTGCCGGCCGACGAACTTCTCGCCGGGGAGGCCCTCGGCCTTTTTGAGAACGCGCTGGAGGTCATTCGACCGGACCTTGGCCGGCTCCGGCAGGGTCAAGCCGAAATTGAGGATAAGGTCGCGCAATTTTTCGAGGTCGCCGACGTCCGGCGGGGGGTGGACCCGGTAGACGGCTGGGATCTTCTTCTCCGAAAAGGCCGTGGCCGCGGCGACGTTGGCGGTGACCATGAATTCTTCGATCAGGCGATGGGCCTCGTTCCTTTCCGTGGCCGCGACGGCAAGGAGCTTCCCCTTCTCATAGACGAGCTCGGGCTCGACGAGATCGAAGTCTAGACTCCCCTCGGCCAGGCGCCGTTCCCGAAGGGCCCGGGCCAGCTCCCGCATCAGCAGGAGGTCGGGGACGACATCGGCGTAGGCTTTCGCTTCCGCGGCGTCCCCCTCTAAGATCTTGAACACCGAAGCGTAAGTCATCCGGTGGGCCGTACGGATGATGGAAGGAGCGAACTCGGTCCGGCCAACACGGCCGTCGTCGCCGATGTCCATCAAGGCCGAAACGGTTAGCCGCGGCTCTCTCGGCCGCAGACTGCAGAGGTCGTTGGATAGCTTTTCGGGGAGCATCGGCAGGGTCAGGTCGGGGAAATAGACGCTCGTCCCCCGTTCGAAAGCTTCGCCGTCGAGCGGGCTCGCGGGCCGGACGTAGTGGGAGACGTCGGCGATATGGACGCCGAGGAGCCAGCCCCCGGCGGGGAGCCGGCGGATGCTGACGGCGTCGTCGAAATCCTGGGCCTTCTCCCCGTCGATGGTCACGGACGGCCAGTCGCGGAAGTCGCGCCGCCCTTCGATCGTACCGGCGGATAGAACGTCCGGAATCCCGGCGGCCTCGCCCAGGACCTCCTCCGGGAACTGCTGCCGAAGCCCATACCGCCGGATGACCACGTGGGCGTCGACGCCCGGGTCTTCGGGCATCCCGAAAACCCGCGTGACGGCCAGGGTGGCCCGGTCGGCCTCGACGATCATCCCCGGGGCCGGCCCGAGTTTGCCGCGGGACTTGAGGGGGACATCGTCCTGCGACGGCGAGTCGAACGGCTGAAGGAAGGGGGCGCCCCCCCGTTCGCGGTAGACGCCGAGGAGCGCCGTCCGTCCCTTCTTGAGGATGCGCTCGACTTTCCCTTCGGGCTTGCCGAACTTGCCCCGCTCGTTGACGACGACCGTCACCTCGTCGCCCGGAAGGGCCCCCTGCGCATGGCGGGCGGGGATGAAGATGTCCTTGCCGCCGCCTTCCGGCGTGACGAACCCGAAGCCGGGACGGGCGGTGACGAATCGGCCGCGGACGAGGTCCGTCTTCTCGGCCAGGAGGAAGCGGCTGCGGAGGTAACGGACCTGCCCCCGGGCTTCGAGCTTCCGGATCTCCTCGAGCGCCTTGGCCCTGTCCCGGCGCTTGACGCCGAGCTCGATCAGGATCTCGTCGAAGGGCAGTCCTTCCTTGTATCTCTTGAGCAGGGCGAGGATCTTGAGGGCGGTCATGGGGATTTTCTCTCAGTAATAATAGAGGGAGACGTGGGGGATCTTGCGGCCGGCCCGCAACTCCTTGACGACCTGACGGCGGATCATGGCTTCGATCCCTTCGGGCCGCCGGCCTCGGAGCCCTTTGCGGGCCTCGGCCTCGGCCGCGCCCTTCTCCGACCCCGTCGCCCGGCCCCAGAGGAGCTCTTCGACCTCGGAGTCTATCCTCTCTAGCGCGGCTTCGTCCGGCTTCGGCGCATCCAGGATCTCAAGGGCCGCCTCGAGCAGGCGGGCGATCTCCCGGTCGTCCGGGGCCAGGCCGTGAAGCCCTTTCTCTACCTCCCGGCGGGCCCGGTCCTTTTTCCGGGGCCGCGGACCGGCTGTATTTCGCCGGCCGGCCGACCGGTCCAGGTGCTGGGCCAAGGCGTCGTCGACCTGCCTGTCGCAATGGGCGAGCGATATCCCCTTCGTCCCCCTGCCCCTCGTTTTGAGGCCATCGAAGGCCCGGCCGATACCCTCGAGAACGACTCGGAGTGGGACTCGCCTGGATTCCCAGGAGGCGATCGCGGATTGGTCTCTCGGCGACAGGAAGAACGGCGCGCCGCGGCGGGCGAGGAACTCCCGGGCAATCGTTTGGTAGTACCCGCTCTGTCCCTTGTCTTCGGTGTCCATGGTCGTCCGGCCGGGGCGCGGTCTAGGGCTTGGCGTTGCGGTTCCTCTCGTGGATGATCCTCAAGCCCTCGAGGACGAGGTCCGGCTCGTAGGCCTCGATCACCGGAAGCTCCGCCGCGATCTGGCTGCCGAAACCGCCCGTGGCCACGACCCGGACGCTCCTGCCGAGCTCCTTGCGCATCTCCTCGATCGTGTTCATGACCAGGCCGACGTAGCCGAAGTAGAGCCCCGAC
>Ga0154630_1014_pt1 | contig 17701 bp, 18 predicted proteins | sample Rifle2008BG13ft_FD_116059 | JGI IMG/M metagenome (GOLD analysis project Ga0154630, IMG submission 116059) | Candidatus Aminicenantes bacterium RBG_13_64_14
CTCTCCGCGGAGATGATCGAAAGCTACCTCGACCAGGAAAGTTACTGCGATAAGGCCGGCGCCTACGCTGTCCAGGAGGTCGGCGACGCGTTCGTCGCCCGTCTTAAAGGGGATTACGATAACGTCGTCGGCTTTCCCGTGGAAAAGGTCCGGCGGCTCCTGGCTCTGTTCAAGGCCCCGCCGCTCACGGTCGAGGTCGAGGACATCGATTTCCCGGCAAGCTCCGGGAAGGCCGTAGCCGGCGGCCGCAAGCTGCTCATCCCGGGTGCCGTCACCGGCGAGACCGTCCGGGTCCAGGTCGTCGGTGAACGCGGCGCCGCCCGAGTCGCCGAGGTCATTCGGGTCGAGTCCCCTTCGAGCCGCCGCGCCGAGCCCCGGTGTCCTCATTTCGGGCCATGCGGCGGTTGCCTCTTCCAGAACATCGATTACGGGACCCAGCTCGAGCTCAAAGAACGGTATGTCAAACGGACGCTCGAGGAGGCCGGCATCACCGGGGCGACCGCGGCCGTCAAGGCCATCACGCCCTCGCCGGACCCCTACGGCTACCGGAACAAGATGGAGTTCGGCTTCGGGGAGAACTGGGGCCGGCTCGTGCTTGGGCTCAGGGAGAGAGTCTCGGCCACCCGGCAGACTCACCGCCGCACTCTGTCCATCGACACGTGCCCGATATTCAGTCCTGTCGTCGAGCGCGTCTTTCCGCCCGTAATCGATTTCGTCCGCGAAAAAGGCCTGGCCGTTTTCGACATCCTATCGGGCCACGGACACGTCCGCCACCTCGTCCTCCGGCAGGGGAAAAGGACTGGGGAGCTCATGGTCATCCTCGTGACGGCCGAACTTCCATGCACGGATATCGCCGTCCTGGCCGAGCGACTGATGGCCGCCGTTCCGGAGCTTAAGAGTTTCATTCACGTCACGAACAGCCGCCCCTCCGACCTCGTCGAGCACGAGAAGACCCGGCTCATCGCCGGGGCTCCGTTCATCGAGGAAACGCTGGTCGGCCTCACGTTCCGGGTCTACCCCCAAACGTTCTTCCAGACCAACACGGCCGGCGCCGAACTGCTCTACCAAAGGATCAGGGACGAAGCTCCGCTATCTCCGGAGAGCCGAGTCCTGGGGCTCTACTGCGGCAGCGGGTCGATCGAGCTCTCGCTCGCCGGGGCGGTCCGGAAAGTGACGGGCGTCGACTCCTCTCCCGCCAATATCGCCAACGCCGTGGAAAACGCCCTGGTCAACCGCGTCGAGAACGCCGCGTTCGTGCCGGGGACGGTCGAAGCCCTGCTGAGCGAACCGCTCCGCGAGCCGGCCGACGTCGTCGTCGTCGACCCGCCGCGCGTCGGGCTCACGGGCAAGGCGCTCCGCCGGGTCTTGAACCTCGGCGTTCCCGCGGTCGTCTATGTATCCTGCAACCCGGCTTCGCTCGCCCGGGACCTCCGCGGTTTCCTCGATGCGGGCTACAAGGTCAAATCCCTCTCGCCCTTCGACCTCTTCCCCCACACCCCGCACCTCGAAATCCTGACCGTCCTCGAGAAATAAGAGGGACTGTGCGGGTGGCGATGACATCGACGCCCGTGCCGAGGACGTCGCCGATGAGGACCTGGCCGCGGCTGACGGGAGCCTCAGGCCTGAGCCGGGCGATCTCGGCGAGGACGGGGAAGATCATCTCCCTCGGCACGGGGCCGCTCAGCCGGACCGAGACCATCGTCGCCGCCGTGCCCTGGACCGGAACCGACGTGGCCAGGTTCCTCTTCGGATGGAGGATTTCCTCGACGGCGAAGGGTACGCCCTTGTCGCACTGGTTCCCCCGGACGTCGAGCTCCCCGGCCTCGTCCTTGCGGACATCGAGCTCGCACCCGACCGGGCAGAGGACGCAGGTCAGGCGGTCGAGGACGGGACGGTCACTCATGACAGCTCACTTCGAGGTCCTCGGCGACGGCCGGACGCACTTTGATTTTCTGGAGCTCCGACGGCAGGAGGCGGCCGAACTTTTTCCTGGCGTAGACCTTATCCGTCGCTTTCCCCTTGACGACGACCTGGACGTTCCGGAGCGGACGCGCGACCCGGAAGCTCCACTCGGTGCCGGCTGTCCCTGCCGTCAGAAGCTGGGGCAGGGCGTACTTCACGTTCGGTCCGGCGAAGATACGGACCGTCCCGCCGGCCGGCCTCTCCCCCGCCGCGTAACGGGCGGCGGATTCGCCGGCCGCGAACCCTTCGAACGAGGCCCAATCGGCCACATCGTGGATATGGAGGACGTTGCCGCAGGAAAAGACCCCGGGGACCGAGGTCATGCAATTCTCGTCGACGACGGCTCCCCCGGTAAGCGACGATAGAGCGACACCGGCCCGCTTCGAGAGCTCGTTCTCAGGAATGAGCCCGACCGAAAGGAGAAGCGTATCGCAAGGGACGACACTCTCGGTCCCAGGAATGGGCATCAGCTTGCCGTCGACCTTGGCCACAACGACGCTTTCGACCCTGTCGCGGCCGCGGATCTCGACGACGGTCGACCGCAACTCGAGGGGGATGCCGAAATCGAGCAGGCACTGGCGGACGTTGCGCTCGAGGCCGCTCGCCCAGGGCATGATCTCGAAGACGCCTTTCACCGCAACGCCTTCGAAGGTCAGGCGGCGGGCCATGATCAGACCGATGTCGCCCGAGCCGAGGATGACGGCCGCGTTGCCGATGCGGATATTCTGGAGGTTGACCAGGTTCTGGGCCGACCCAGCCGTGAAAACGCCGGCCGGACGCGTCCCGGGGATCTCGATCATCTCCCGAGTCCGCTCCCGACAGCCCATGGCCAGCACCACGGCTCCGGCCCGAACGAGTCTGTATCCGGAACGGGAGTTGATCCGAAGGACACGGTCCGGCGTGAGGTCGAGGACCATGGCCCCGGTCTCGACCTTGATCGGCTCACGGACGACGTCCTCGACGAGCCGCTCGGAGTATTCGGGACCGCTGATCGTCTCTTTGTAAAGGAAAAGCCCGAAGCCGTCGTGGACGCACTGGTTGAGGATCCCGCCGAGCGTCCGATCGCGCTCGACGAGGAGGACTTTCCCCGCCCCCGCCCTCCGGGCGCCCAGGGCCGCTGCCAATCCGGCGGGACCGCCGCCGATGACGACGACATCGTGGGTTTCAAGGGTGTCGATCATCTCTCAGCCCTTCAGCCTTCCAAAAAAGAGGCGCGAGCCGCCGCCCCGCTTGGTGATCCGTTCGACCAGCACTCCCTCGTCCTGGAGGATCTTGACGATGCGCGGCGTGCAGAAGCCGCCCTGACAGCGGCCCATGCCGCAGCGGGTGCGGCGCTTGACGGCGTCCATCGTCCGGGCCCCGAAGGGGTTGCGCAGGGCGGCGACGACCTCGGCCCGGGTGACATGCTCGCAGCGGCAGATCATCTCGCCCCAATCGGCGTCGTTCGCGACCCGCTCGGCCCTTTCGTTATCGCCCAGGTTGGCGAAGCGGGTCCGGAGGGGCCGCGTCGGATTGAAGTCCGGCTTCGGCCGGAGGTCCGTTTTCGCGCCGATCATCCCGGCCACCATTCGGGCGATGGCCGGCGCCGAGGTCAAGCCGGGCGATTCGATCCCGAGCAGGCTTATCCAGCCGGGGCGGAGGCCGCTTTCTTCGACAACGAAATCGCCGAACCTATCCTTGCCGCTCGGATCGACGAGCTTGGGCCGGATGCCCGCGTAGCTGTGGATGAACGAAATCCGGGCCAGCTCCGGCATGAGCCGGCCGGACTCGGCCTTGATCCGGGCTATGACTTTCCGGGTCGAAGCGACGTCGCGCTTGTCGTCGACCGGCTCGGCGCTCGGGCCGAGGATGATGTTCCCCTCCAAGGTCGGCGTAATGTGGATGCCGAGGCCGGGGTCGTCCCTCGGCGGCACGGGATAGACGGGCATGCCCAGCCGGAGCCCACAGTCCTTGTCCGAAATGAGATACTCGCCCCGATACGGGAAGATCCGGTAATCGTCGATCCCGGCCAGGCGGGCCACGTCGTCAGCAAAAGGGCCGGCGCTATTGACGACGAAGCGGGCCGCGAACGTCCCCTTGGGCGTCGACAACCGGAACAGGCCTCCGTCGAAACCGACCGCTTCGACAGGCGCTTCGAGAAGGACGCGGGCGTCGTTCTGAGTAGCGCACTCGGCCAGGGCGATGGTGAATTCGTAGGGCGAGATGATGCCGGTATGGGGGGAGTAAAGGGCCCAGCGGCCGCGGGCCAGGGGCTCGAGACGCCTGATCGCGGCCTCGTCCACGAGCTCGAGGTCCGGGACACCGCTCTTGTCGCCCTCCGTCTTGAGCCCTTCGAGGCGGCCCCTGTCCTCCCCGGCCAGGGCGACGACGAGCTTGCCGGTTTTTCGATGGGGAACGCCGAGTTCCGCGGCCAGGCCGTAAATCATCCCCAGGCCGGCGACGTTTGTTTTCGCCTTGAGCGACCCGGCCGGGACGTTGAAGCCGGCGTGGATGACACCGCTGTTTCCCTTGCTGACGCCCTCGGCCAGGTCCGTTTCCCTCTCGAGGAGAAGGAGATTCAGGTCGTAGCGCGAGAGTTCCCGCAGGACGGCGCAGCCGACGACTCCGCCGCCGATGACGACGACGTCGTAAACCGCGCTTTTCTTTTCGACCATGGCCTGTCAGCCCGACATCATATCAAATCAGACCGCCGCCTCAAAGGCGCGCCGAGGCGGCCAGGGAGGCGAGGAGAGAGGGCAGGAGTCCGAAAAGGAGAAGGACGGCCGCCGAGAGGACCAGGACTACGGTCACCAGCCGGGAGACGCCGGCGGCGCGCTTAGCCGGCCGATCAGACGCCTGGGCCGCGGGAGAAGCATGGACCGCGCCCGGGGCGGGCCCATCGGCCTCTTCGAGGAACATGGCCTTGCCGATCCGGAAGTAGTAGAAGAGCGAGATGGCCGAATTCAGCGCCCCGGCGGCGGCCAGGAGGACCAGCCCTCTGTCCACGGCCGCGGCGAACAGAAAATACTTCCCCATGAAGCCGGCGGTCGGCGGGATGCCCACGAGCGACAGGAGGACGACCAGGATGCTCGCGGCCGCGACCGGCGCCCGCCGGACTAGGCCGCGCAGGCCGTCGACGCTCTCGTCGAACCGGCCTCCCCCGTCGACGAGGAGGATGAGGCCGAAGGCGGCGGCGTTCATGACCACGTAGACGGCGACGTAGAACGGGACGGCCATCCGCGCGGATTCGCCCCAAGCGGCGAGCCCGATGGCCAGATAGCCGGCCTGGGCGATCGACGAGTAGGCCAGCATGCGCTTGACGCTCTTCTGGGTCAAGGCGGCCAGGTTTCCCCAGAACATGGTCGCCAGGGCTACGGCCTGCAGGATGTAGCTTCCTTCCGCGGTGTACCCGCCGAAAAGGACCGTCATGGCCCTGACGAGGACGGCGATGACGGCGGCCTTGGGCGCAGTGGAGAGGAAGATGACGAGCGGCGTCGGGGCGCCTTCGTAGACGTCGGGGGCCCACATGTGGAAGGGCACGAAGGCGGCCTTGAAGAACAGCCCGACGAAGAAAAGGCTCATGGCCACGAGGGCGGCCAGGCCGTTAGCGCCCGCCAGGGCCGGCCCGGCCACGGCGTATGCCGTCGCGCCGGTCAGGCCGAAGACGAGGGCCATGCCCAGGAGCATGACCGCGGAGCTCAGCGTCCCGAGGAAGAAATACTTGATCCCTGCCTCGGAGGACCGCCGCTCCTTCTTGAAGATCCCGGCCAGCACATAGGAAGGGATGGCAAAAAGCTCGAAGCTCACGTAGGTCGTGACGATGTCCGTCGCCGAAACGGCGGCCATCATCCCGACCATCGAGAGGAGGGCCAGACAATAGACCTCTCCCGGCTCGCTTCTCTCGACGTCGAAGAACCGGAAGGCCAGGACGATGGCCAGCGCCCCCGCGGCGAGGACGGCCGCCTTGAAGAATAGGGCGAACGAGTCCGCCGTGAGATGGCCTCCAAAGAGGGCGTCCGCCGACGGCGGCGTCAGCCCGAGCGCCAGGCCCGCGGCCCCGATCCCGGCCAGGGCGACGTATCCCGCTCCCCGGCGGCCGCCTTTCTTGACGAACAGATGGACGAACATCGCCGCCACGGCCGCGGCCAGGAGGATGACCTCGGGGACGAAATGCCCTAGGTCGGAGCCGGAAATAGCGATCATCGCGGCGCCTCGAAATGAGCGGGGTTGACGATGCGGATGATCTTCTCCACGGGCTTGTCGATGACCGCCAGGAAGGGCTTCGGGAAAATGCCGATCCAGAAGGCCAGGACGACGAGCGGCAGGAAGGTCGCGAGTTCGCGGAAGGTCAGGTCCTTGAGCGATTCGTTGGCCGGGGTGGAGAGCTTCCCGAACATGACCCTCTGATAGAGCCAGAGCATGTAGCCGGCGCCCAGGACGATCCCGGTCGCGGCGACCGCCGTCCACAGCCAGCTTACGGGGAAGGTCCCCATGAGGATCATGAACTCGCCGATGAAGCCGTTGAGCCCCGGCAGGCCGATCGAAGACATGGTCATGACCAAAAATACGGCGGCGTAGACCGGCATCCGCGAGGACAACCCGCCGAACTCGGAGATGAGCCGGGTGTGGCGGCGCTCGTAGAGGACGCCGACGACGAGGAACAGGGCACCCGTGGAAATCCCGTGGTTGACCATCTGGAGAACCGCCCCCTTGGCCGCCATGGGGGTCAGGACGAACAGGCCCAGTATGACGAAGCCCATGTGGGAAACCGAGGAGTAGGCGATGAGCTTCTTCATGTCCTTCTGCATGAGCGAGACGAGCGCCCCGTAGACGATGGCCACCAGGGCCAGGACGACGAGGACCGGGGCGTAGCGGCGGGCGGCCTCGGGCAGGAGCGGCAGGGAGAAGCGGAGGAAACCGTAGGCGCCCATCTTCAGCAGGACGCCGGCCAGGAGGACCGATCCGGCCGTGGGCGCCTCGACGTGGGCGTCGGGAAGCCAGGTGTGGAACGGGACCATCGGCACCTTGATGGCGAATCCCAGGAAGAAGGCCAGGAAGACCCAGCCCTGTAGGGCCGCGGGAATGACGGAGCCGGCCGCGACCATGGCCGTCAAGTCGAAAGTCTGATGCTGGCTCCGGAGGACCAGGATGCCGACGAGCATGGCCACCGAGCCGAAAAGCGAGTACAGGAAGAACTTGATGGCCGCGTAGAGCCGCCGTTCCCCGCCCCAGATGCCGATCAGGAAATACATCGGGACGAGGACGACCTCCCAGAAGACATAGAAGAGGAGCATGTCGAGGGCCAGGAAGACGCCGATCATGCTCGTCTCGAGGAGGAGCATAAAGACGTAGTATTCCTTGAGGCGCTTCTGGACCGCCTGCCAGGAGGAAAGCGTGGCGATGAACGTCAGGAGCGAGGTCAGGAGGACGAGGAGGAGCGATATGCCATCGACGCCGAGGAGGTACTGGGCTCTAATGGCTTTGATCCAAGGCAGGCGCTCGACGAGCTGCATGTCGCCGGACGCAGCGTCGAACCGGGTGAGGAGGAGGAGCGTCGCGCCGAACTCGAGGCCGGTAAAGATATTGGCCGCGAGCTTGATCGCCTTGGTCCGCGAGCCGGGGAGGAAGAGGATGACGACCATCCCGGCCACCGGGAAGAAGACGAGGAATGTTAGGATCGGTACGCCGAGGATATTCATGACGGCAGCTCCTCCATGGTCTTAAAACACCGTGATGACGAGGGTGATGATAAGGGCGGCGCCCAGGACGACGGCCAAAGCATAGTTATAGACGTAGCCGGTCTGAAGCCGGCGCAGGAGAGACGAAGCGGCGAGGTGGATCCTGCCGACGCCGTTGACGGCCCCGTCGACGACGCCGTCATCGAAGAGGATGGTCAGGCGCGAAACACGCCGAGCCAGTCCGGCCGCGCCATCGACCAACCCGTCGATGACACGCCTGTCGAACCAATCGGCGGCCCGGCCTGCCGCGATGACCCCGCCGACGAAGATCCTGCTGTAGGCCTCGTCGACAAAGTATTTCCTAGAGACGACCCGGTAGACCGTTTTGAACTTCCCGGCCAGCCGGCGGGCGGGCTCCCCCCGCCGTTTCACGTAAATCGTCCAGGCGGCGTAAATCGCCGCAAGGGACGCCCCGACCGAAACGATCATGAGGAGGACTTCCGTCCCGGCGGCGAGGTGCGATTCATGAGCTCCGGTGCTCGTTTCGAGGAACCGGGCGAACCAGGCGCCGCCGCCTAGGACGCGGGGTAGGCCGACATAGCCGCCGACGACCGCCAGGCCGGCCAGGACCTGGAGCGGAACGAGCATCACCGGCGGAGATTCGTGGAGGTGACGCCCGGCGTCCGGGGCGAGCCGCTCCTCGCCGTGGAACGTCAGGAAGATCAGCCGGAACATGTAGAAGGCGGTCATGGCCGCCCCGGCCAGCCCGAGGCCCCAGACGAGGTAATGCCCGGAGGCGTAGGCCGAGGCCAGGATCTCGTCCTTGGAGAAGAACCCGGAGAGCCCCGGGATCCCCGAGATGGCCAGCGCCCCGACAAGGAAGACGAGGTACGTGCGCGGGACGCGCTTGCGCAAACCGCCCATGTTCCTCATGTCCTGCTCGCCGGACAGGGCATGGATGACGCTCCCGGCGGCGAGGAAGAGGAGGCTCTTGAAGAAGGCGTGGGTCATCAGGTGGAAGATCCCGGCGGCGTAGGCCCCCACACCGAGGCCCATGAACATGTAGCCGATCTGGGAGATTGTCGAATAAGCCAGGACACGCTTGATATCGGTCTGGACGAAAGCCATGGTCGCGGCGTAGACGGCCGTGATGGCGCCGGTCAGGGCAACTACGGTCAGGGCCGTCCCCGAGAAGGAGAACAGGGCGTGGAGGCGGGCGACCATGTAGACGCCGGCCGTGACCATGGTCGCGGCGTGGATGAGGGCCGAGACGGGCGTCGGGCCTTCCATGGCATCCGGAAGCCAGGTGTAGAGCGGGATCTGGGCCGACTTTCCCGTGGCCCCCAGGAAGAGGAGCAGGGCCGCCGCCGTGGCCGTCCCCGTGGCCAGCCCCCCGCCCTCGACGGCCGCGGTGATCCCGGCGATATCGATCGTTCCCAGGGCGAAGAGGAGGAGGCCGGTGCCGAGGAGGAAGCCGAAGTCGCCGACCCGGTTGGTGATGAAGGCCTTTTTCCCGGCGTCGGCGGCGGCATCCTTGGTGAACCAGAAGCCGATGAGCAGGTAGGAGCACAGCCCCACGCCCTCCCAGCCGATGAACATGACGGCCAGGTTGGCGCCCAGCACCAGGATGAGCATGGCGAAGGTAAAGAGGTTCATGTAGGCGAAGAACCGGGCGTAACTCCGGTCGTGGGCCATGTAGCCGACGGAATAGACGTGGATGAGCAGGCCCACTCCGGTCACGACCAGGGTCATTACGGCGGCCAGGGAGTCGTAACGGAAGGCGAAATCGAGGGCGAAGGGCACGGCCTTCCCCCCGGCCGTGCGGACGACGCTCGCCGGGATCCAGGTGAAGAACGTCTTGACGAGGACGGGCTCGGCCGAGCGGAGAAGCCCGGCTAAGGCCGCCACGGCAGCGGCGAAGCTCAGCCCGACCGCCCCGACCGCCGTCGCCCCGACCGCTCGCCTGGAGAAAAAGCGGATGCCGAGGAGCCCGTTGACGGCCGCGCCGAGGAGGGGGAAGAGCGGGATGAGGACGAACATCGGCTATCCTTTGAGGTCGCTAAGCACGTCGGTGTCGTAGCTTTTTTTGTGCCGGAAATAGGCGAGGACCAGGGCGAAGCCCACCGCCGCTTCCGACACGGCAATGATGATGACGAAGAGCGCGAAGATCGAGCCCCGCGGCGACTTCAAGTGCCGGCCCAGCCCGGCCAGGATGATGTTCACCCCGTTGAGGAGGAGTTCGAGGGACATGAGCATGACGACCAGGTTCTTGCGGACGAGGACGCCGGCGAGGCCGACCGTGAAGATGAGCAGGCCCAGTCCGACGACGGCTTCAATCGGGATCATCGATGTGTTTCCTTCGGGCGACGATGATGGCCCCGATGAGGACCGCCAGCAGGAGGACCGATGCGAGCTCGAAGGGGGCCATGTACGAAGCCAGGAGCATCTCGGCCATCTCCTTGAATCTCGTCCCCTCGTCGCACGCTGCGGCAACGGGGAACCCGGTCCGCAGGACGAGCGTGACGACCTCTGCGCCCAAGAGAACGGGGACGGCGACGAGGAAGAGCTTCGGGATGAGCTTCCGCCGCTCGGGGACGATCTCCTTGAGGTTGACGATGATGATGACGAAGATGTAGAGGACGACGATGCCGCCCCCGTAGACGAGGATCTGGATCGCGCCCAGGTACTCGGCCTGCAGCGTGAAGAACACGCCCGCGGTCGCGAGGACGGTGAAGGCCAGGTAGAGGACGCTGTGCATGACGTTTCTCTGGACGATGACGAGGACGGCCGCAGCCAGGGCCAGGACGCCGAACAGGGCGAAGACGGCCAGCGTGATCATCCGTCCCTCCGGCAGCCGGCGCAGAGGTGTTTCTGGAGGTCGTCGCCGGCGAGGTACATGTCGGGCAGATGGAAGAGGAGTCCGGACCTGTCCAGGCCCGTCAGGCGGAACTCCCGCGAGAAGCGGATGGCGCTCGTCGGGCAAACTTCGGCGCAGAAGCCGCAGAAGCTGCAACGTTCGAGCTTCCAGTCGAACTTGACCGGCCGCATGACCTTGGCCCCCTCCTCTCTCATGCCTTCGATGTCGAAACAGTTCGTCCCGCAAGCCCGCTGGCAGGCCTTGCAGGCGATGCAGAGGGGCTCCCCCTGGTCGTCCCGGTGGAGCCTGAGGATCCCCCGGAAGCGCGGCGCCGGCTCCTTGACTTGCTCGGGGTACTGGATGGTCACCTTCCGGCTGAAGTAGCGCCGGAGGGTCACCATGAGACCCTGCAGGATGTCCAGGAGGAAGGCCATCCTGAGGAAGCGCATGAGCCGGCTCACAGGAGGTACCTCACTAAGGCGACGACCAGGAAATTGACGAGCGAGAGCGGGATGAGCCACTTCCAGACGAGCCGGATGAGCGAGTCGAAACGGTAGCGCGGGAAGGTGGCTCGGATCCAGACGTAGAGATAAAGGAAGAACATGATCTTGACCAGGTACCAGATGAACCCGGGCACGACATGGAGGAACGAGAGGGCCTTGACGCTGGGGAACGGCGGGAGCCAGCCGCCGAAAAAGAGGATGACGACGAGCGACGACACCAGGACCATGTGGGCGTACTCGGCCATGTAGAAATAGGCGAATTTCATGCCCGAATACTCCGTGTGGTATCCGGCGACGAGTTCCGACTCGGCCTCGGGCAGGTCGAACGGGGCACGGTTGGTCTCAGCCACGGCCGAGATCCAGAAGACGACGAACGACACGGGCATCAAGAATCCATACCAGACCCCTGAGGACTCCTGGCGGCGTACGATCTCGACGAGGTCCATGGACCGGGCGATAAAAGCGACCGTGAGGACGGTCAGGCCGATCGGGATCTCGTAGCTCAGGACCTGGACAACCGAGCGGAGGGCCCCCATGAGGGGGTATTTGGAGTTCGAGGCCCAGCCGCCAAAGATGACTCCGAACACCGAGATGGACGACAGGCCCAGGATGATGAGGAGCCCGACCGGGCTTTCGGCGATCCACAGCGTCAACGTGTAGCTACCGATCCGGATCGGTTCGCCGAGCGGGATAAAGCAAAAAGCGAGCAGGGAGGAGAACATGACCAGGACGGGCGAGATGTTGAAGAGGAATTTATCCGCCTGCCGCTGCATGATGTTTTCCTTGAAGAAGAGCTTGACGGCATCGGCGACGGGCTGAAGGACGCCCTGGAAGCCGACCCGATTCGGTCCCAGCCGGCCTTGCATCAGAGCGACGACGCGCCGCTCGAGCCAGATCATGACGACGACCATGACCATGGGGTAGAGGATGACGGCGGCGATCTTGCCCACGGGGATGAGAAAATCGGCGACGACCGGCGTCATTTGTCGATTTCTCCGAGGACAATGTCGAGCGACCCGAGGATGCCGACGACGTCGGAAAAAAGGTTGCCCTTGCACATGTGCTCGAGCGACTGGAGGTTGATGAAAGACGGCGATTTCATCTTGACCCGCTCGGGCTTGTCCGTGCCGTTGGACTTGACAAAAAAACCCAGGACCCCCTTGGGGGTCTCGATCGTGTGGAATACCTCGCCCGGCGGAACCTTGAGAACCCGCGGCACCTTGGCCGAAATCTCGCCGGCGGGGAGACCGTCGAGCGCCTGGCGAACGATCCGGATGCTCTGGTAGATCTCCTCCAGCCGGACGAAATAGCGGTCGTAGACGTCGCCGTTCCGCCCGAGGGGGACTTCGAAGTCGAACTCGTCATAGGACGAATAAGGGATGTCCTTACGGATGTCCCAGGGGACGCCCGAGGCCCGGAGTGACGGCCCGGTCAGCCCATAGTCGACGGCGTCGCCGGCCTCGATGACTCCGACGCCTACGGTTCTTCCCTTCCAGATCCGGTTCTCGTCGAGCAGGGTCCGGATTTCCGCGAGACGCTTGGGAATCCCGTCGATGACCGTGCGGATGCGGGCGACGAGGGCCCCGTCCAGGTCATGGGGCACCCCGCCGATGCGGATGCCGTGGACGGTCAGGCGGGCCCCGCAGTATTCCTCGAAGATATCGAGAACGTCCTCCCGGGCCTCGAAGCCATAGAGCAGGACGGACATGGCCCCGATGTCGTTGGCCATGAATCCCAGCCAGGCCAGGTGGGAGGCCAAACGTTGGAGCTCGGCCAGGACGACGCGGATGTGCCGGGCGCGCCGGGGAACCTCGATCCCGGCCAGCTTCTCCACGGCCAGGACGTAGCCGAGGTTGTTCGACAGGGCCGCGATGTAGTCCAGGCGGTCGGTCAGCGGGACGACCTGGGTATAAGTCAGGTTTTCCCAGAGCTTTTCCATCCCCCGATGGAGGTAGCCGATGACGGGCACGACGCGGAGAACGACCTCGTTGTCCACGGCCAGCTTCAGCCGGAGGACGCCGTGGGTGCTGGGGTGCTGGGGCCCCATGTTGAGGTCGATCTCTCTAAATGCCACCGTCCCTCCCTCCAAGGGGGAAGTCCTTGCGAAGCGGATGACCTTCGAACTCGTCCGGCATGTAGATGCGGCGCAGGCCGGGGTGGCCTTCGAAACGGACACCGAACATGTCGAAAGCTTCGCGCTCGGCCCAATCGACGGAGCGGTAGACGGGGACGGCCGAATCCAGAGCCTCGTTTTCACCGACGTCAACGGCTAGCCGGAGCCGGACGAAGCCGGGGAACCGGTAAAGCTGGTAGAGGACGGTGAAGCGTTTGCCCCCATCGCCGGAGGAACGGATGTTGTCGAGGACGATGATGTCGTCAAGGGCGTTGAAGCCCATCTCGTCCTTGAGAAAAAAGAGGACGGCCGCGAGATCCTCCTTCCTGAGACGAACGGCAAGCTCTCCTTTCTCGACGGCGCTCGACAGGACGGCTCCAGGAAATCGTCCGGCCAGAGAATCGGCGGCCTGCCGGAGCTCGGGGCTGTCAGCGGTTGTGTCGGGCATCGGGGTCGAGGATCTCCTTGGTCGGGTGGCTGCGGGCGATTTTTTCCTGGAGCGTCATCAGCCCATGGATGAGTCCCTGAGGGGTCGGCGGACAGCCGGCGACGTAGACGTCGACGGGGATGATCTTGTCCACTCCCTGGAGGACCGAATACGTCGGGAACGGGCCGCCGCCGATGGCGCAGTTGCCCATGGCCAGGCTCCATTTGGGGTCGGGCATCTGCTCCCAGAGCCGGAGGATGACGGGGGCCATTTTGTTCGTCACCGTGCCGGCGACGATGAATAGGTCGGCCTGGCGCGGCGAAGCCCGGAAGAGCTCCATGCCGAAGCGGGCGATGTCGAAGCGGGCGGCGGCCGTGGCGATCATCTCGATGGCACAGCAGGCCAGCCCGGAGCCGAATGGCCAGAGCGAGTTTTTCTGGGCCCAGGTGATGAACGTGTCCGCCCGGGCGAGAAGGAAGGGGACCTTTTCGAGGGACTCAGTCATCGATCCTCCGGAACTCCAGGGCGCCGGCCCGCCAAGCGTAGACATAGCCGAAGAGAAGGATAACCAGGAAAATGACGACTTCGACGAACCCGAAGAGCCCGAGCTTGTCGTGGACGACGGCCCAGGGGAAGAGGAAGAAGGTCTCGACCTCGAACACGATGAACACAAGGGTCAGGAGATAGAAGCGGATGGAGGTGGATTCGCGGGCCGTGGGGGTGGCCGGCTCCACGCCGCATTCGTAGGGCTCGCACTTGTCGCCGACGGGGCGGCGGCGGTAGCGGATGAGGGCGATGAAGCCGAGGAGCCCGACCGAGAAGACGATCGAAATGAGGAAAAACAGAAAGAAATACCAGTAATTTTTCATCGTTGACGGCCGCGGGGCGCTCCTAAATATGCCATATCTCGACGGAAGGAAATAATATTCTAGCCGAGGCGCCAGTTCTTTTCAATAGAATTCCTATCTTTTATATAGGATTTCCGGGCGCCTCCCGGCGATGCGGCCGGCCGAAGGATTGACAGGACGCTACCAACCCGGATATAAAAAAGGCTCCCGGTCGGCCGGGGGGAAGGGCAGATCTGATGCTCGTCAAAATCATCGTCATCGGCGTTTATGGTGACGAAATTCGGGGCCGTGGCTTCGGCTCTTCTGGGTTTCGGAACTTGTCTCGGCCTTTCGATCGCTGGCAGGGCGCCGGCCGAATCGGGGACGATCGGTATGATGGTCTCTTTCTTGCTGAACCCGCTGGCGAGCCGGCTCGGATAGCCGCCGTCAGTAGCGGAAGATCATCTCGAACTGCAGCCAGTTATAGCTCGAGGCCCCCGGAAAGTAGAAACTCCCCGGGATGAAGCGCTCCCAGATCAGGCGGCCGGTGAAGAACTTGCTGATCTTATAGTTCAAGCGGCCCTTGAGGAGCATGCCGCGCGCGTGGCCGGAACCGCCGGGAAACACTCCCGGCTGCGGTTCGATGGCGCCGATACGCTGGCACATCAGAAAACCGTCGGATCGCCGGCCGAAGCCCAGGGAGATGGACCCGTAAAGGGACGTCAGGTTGCTCCAATAAGATGGGCGGCTCTCGCGGCTGAGCGTGTAGATGTAGCTTTCGCTCCATTTCGGCCAGCGGCTGAAGATAGGGTCCCAGCCTTCGATCTTCTCCGTCCCGGGGCGGTCGCCGCTCAGGTAAATGCCGCCGAGGACGACCGTCTTGAGGAGAGGCAGTGCGCCTTCGATATCGTAGTCGAGATGGACGATCCCGCCGAAGGCCGAGCGGCCGGCGTCGCCGGAGGTGCCTGTCTGGACGGCTCCCTCCGCCGTTAGCATGAGAGGACGGAGGAGCGGCACCTGTGCCCGGGCCCCGAAGGTGTCGATTCTCCCCGCGACGGGCCAGAGCTCCGTTTCGTCGGTCAGTTTGCGGACGGCATAGGCATCGATCTTTGTTTTTCCAAAAGCCCCAGAATAGTAGAAGGCCAGGGCCTTCTCGGGCTGTTCGGCCAGGGCCTGGGACCGCCCGTTGATGAGGGGAAGATACCGGTCGGCCGTTTCCTGGGCGTGGAGAAAAAAAATCAGCTTGTGGTTCTCGTGGAAGTCGGCATCGACACGGAGGGCGTTGAAGTAGTAGGAGCGGGATCCGTCAAGGGGCGTGCCGTCGGCGATGACGAAGCCCTCTCCCAGGTTGATGTCCTGGCGGCCGGCCGTGATCGTGAACGGCAGGCGGCCGGGGATCGTCCACCGGACATATAGGTTGTCGAAGAAGAGCTCATGTCCGTTGAAGGCCCGGTCCTTGGGGGCCAGGTAGACGCGGAACTCGTTCGTGATCTTGCCCAGGATCTCGAGGTTCTTCGCCGCCTGCCAGCGTAGGCCGAGGGTCGTCCGGTTCCGGGTGTAGGCGAAGTTATCGTTGGCCGCGTCGTCGAGGTTGACGGCGTTGTCCCAGGCCTCGAAACGGAACCGTTCGACGAAGATGAGCTTCAGGCGCGGCGCCGGCTTCTCCTCCCCCAGGACGAAGGGCGAGAGGACGGCCGCCGCGATGAAACACCAGACAACCATTTTTCTCAACATGAATCCAATCCTATCCAAATAATGGAAGTCATTTTACCACAAGCCGGAGGACAGAGAGAAGGAGGACGGTCAGAAGAGCCCGGTCGAACCGAAGCCGTCTTCGCCACGCAAGGTGCCATCGAGTGCTTCGCACTCGATGACCGATACGGCCGCCACGGGCTGGACGAGCATCTGGGCGACCTTCATGCCCTTCCTGACCGCGAACGGAGCGGCGCCGAGGTTGATCATGACGACTTGGACCTCGCCCCGGTAGCCGGAGTCGACGACGCCGGCCAGACGGTGGACTCTCTGGAGGGAAATGCCGCTCTTGTCCCAAACGAGCCCGACGTATCCGGCCGGGACGGCCACTTGGATCCCGGTCGGGACGGCGAAGACCTCACCCGGCGCGAGCTCGCGGTCGACGACGGAGAAGAGGTCCAGGCCGGCGTCGCCGGAATGGCCGTAGACGGGGAGCTTGGCCTCGGGGTGAATGCGCTTGACTCGGAGTTCCATGGCGTCCCCTTTCATTCCGGTCCTTCGATCCGGACATCCCGGAAGTACGGCTGGGCCGCCGCGACGATGTCCTCGAGCTCGGCCCGGCTGAACGGCTTGACCTCGAGGAAAGCGGGGTCGATCGTCGTCTGGGGCACGAATTGCTGGATGAGGTAGCTCTTAGCCCCGTCGAGCCACTCGCCGATCTTGACCACGTCCTCTTTCCCCACAAGGCCCGGGACGACCGTCGTCCGGAAGGTGTGCCGCACGCCCGAGTTCCGCAGGATGTCGGTGCTCCTGACGACGCTCTCGACGTCGACGTTCGAGCGGGTCACCTCGCGATAGCGCTCGAGGGGGGCCTTGACGTCCATGGCCACCCAGTCAAGGAGCCCGTCGGCGAGAAGCCCCTCCAGGCGCTCCGGGAACGCGCCGTTCGTGTCCAGCTTGATGAGAAGGCCGCGCTCCCGGACGACGCGGATGAGGTCCTCGACGTCCTCGTGGAGGAGGGGCTCCCCGCCCGTGAGGCAGACCGCATCGAGCCAGCCTTTGCGGCCGTCGAGATAGGAAAGGAAGAAGTCGATGGGCATCGTCTGGATCGTCTCCGGCCTCAGGACGAGCTCGGAGTTGTGGCAGTAGGGACAGCGGAAGGTGCAGCCGCCGAGGAAGACCGTCGAGGAAATATGGCCGGGGAAGTCCCGGCTGGAGAACTTCTCTATCCCCTTGATTTCGACCACCCGTCGAACTCCTCCGCCGAGTTGATCACGGCCCGGACGATGCCCTGGGTGTGGGCGACGAGGGTCGGCAGGATGATCGCGCCCTTGTCGTCTCTCTTGATGACGTTGATGAACTCGCGGATCTTGGCCTTGCCCTGGGTTTGGGTCAGGTTGTACTCGGCATACGCGGTCTCCGTTTCGGCCAGCCGCTTCTTCAGCGTTTCACACTTGTTGCAGTTAGGATAGGCAAAGAGCAAGTAATCCATTTCGACACCGCCTCATCGGAAATATGCCGGGACTCAGGCGATCTTGTTGTAGGGGGTCCGGTCTTTGAACTCCTGCTGCTTTCCGTCGTTCCAGGTCCGGACCGGCCGCATGTAGCCGACGATGCGGCTGTAGACCTCGGTCTCATCGCCGCAGTCCGGGCACTGGAAGTG
>Ga0154630_1101_pt1 | contig 16363 bp, 15 predicted proteins | sample Rifle2008BG13ft_FD_116059 | JGI IMG/M metagenome (GOLD analysis project Ga0154630, IMG submission 116059) | Candidatus Aminicenantes bacterium RBG_13_64_14
GGTTCGTCTACAAGCTTGACGTCCCCAAGGAGCTGCCGGAATTCTATAAAAAGATCTACGAGCGGGCCATGAAGCGCGGCACATATGAGATCATCGAGTTCCGCAAGAGGAAGGAGATCAAGCGCTGGATCCGTCCCATCCTGTCGCTTATGAATGAGTGCTACATGGCCGGCAACATCTACGGCTTCGCCCCCCTCGAAGAGGAGGAGATGGACGACCTGGCCAAGCGCTACCTCCCGGTCGTCGACCCGCGCTTCGTCAAGGCCATCAAGAAGGACGGGGATGTCGTGGCCTTCATCATCGCCATGCCCGACATGACCGAGGGCATCCGCAAGGCCAAGGGCCGCCTGCTCCCCTTCGGTTTCATCCATGTCCTTCGGGCGGCCAAGAAGACCAAACAGCTCGACCTCCTGCTCGGGGCCGTCAAAGAACAGTACCGGGGCCAGGGCCTCGACGTCCTCATGGGCGTCAAGACCCTCATGTCCGCCCACGAGGCCGGCTACGAGATGATGGACACCCACCACGAAATGGAAGCCAACGTCAAGGTCCGGGCCGAGATGGAGCGCATGGGCGGGACCATCTACAAGAAATATCGGGCCTTTTACAAGATGCTCTAGCCCTCGATCGCCGACAACGCTGAAAATCGCTGGGACACAATCCCTTTTCAAGAGAAAAGGGTTATGTCCCGGATTTTCGAGCCGTCGATCTCGGACTATTTCGCGTCTGCCCAGTTCGGGCCGAAGCCAAGGCGGACCTTGAGCGGAACCAGGAGCTCGGCCGCTCCCTCCATGGCCTCACGGACCAGGGGCTCGACCGCCGCTTTTTCCCTTTCGGGGACCTCGAAAACGAGTTCGTCGTGGACCTGGAGGATCATCCGCGTCCGGAGCCTCCGGACCTCGAGCTCCCGGGCGGCGCGAAGCATGGCCTCCTTGATGAGGTCGGCCGCCGAGCCCTGGATGGGGTTGTTGAGGGCGATCCGTCGGCCGGCCTGTTGGAGGGCCCTGTCCGGCATGCGCAGCTCCGGGACCTGCCGTTTCCGGCCGAAGATCGTCTCGGAATAGCCTCGTTCACGGGCCTCGTCGACGACCCTGTCGAGGTACGCTTTGACGCCCGGGAGTTCGCCGAAGTAGCGGTCGATGAACTTTTGGGCTTCGGCCGTCGATGTTCCCAACTCCTTGGCAAGGGAAAAGGCCGAGGTCCCGTAGACGATGCTGAAATTGATGATCTTCGCCCGCCGCCTCGTCTCCTCCCCGGCATTATCCCCGAAGACGAGCCGGGCGGTCTCTTCGTGGACGTCCCGGTCCCCGAGGAATGTGGCGATGAGCTTGGGGTCCTGCGAGAGATGAGCCAGGACGCGCAGTTCGACCTGGGAATAGTCTGCGGCCAGTAGGAGGTGCCCCTTGTCCGGGATGAAGGCCCGGCGGAAGCGCGTCCCCCACGGGCCCCGGGCGGGGATGTTTTGGAGGTTCGGGTCGCTCGACGACAGGCGTCCGGTGGAGGCCACGGTCTGGTTATAGGAGGTGTGGATGCGGCCCGTGGCCGGGTTGATGAGCTGGGGGAGAGCGTCGGCATAGGTCGACTTGAGTTTGGCCATTTGCCGGTAATCGAGGACGTGCCGGGCCAGGGGATGGACCGCGGCCAGCTCCTCGAGGATGTCGAGGGACGTGGAGTAGCCTTTGGTGATCTTCGTCCGCCGGGCGGACGGCAGGCCCAGCTTGCGGAAGAGGATGTCGCCCAGCTGGCGCGGCGAGTTGATGTTGAAGGCGCCTCCGGCGAGCGCGTGGATCTCCTTCTCCAGGCGCCCGAGCTCTCCCCCCAGCTCCTTGGACATGGACTTCAGCACTTCGGGGTCGACGCGCACGCCCCATATCTCCATCCGGGCCAGGAGCCCGATGAGCGGCCGTTCGATATCTTCGTAGAGCCGGTCGAGCTTCTTGGCCCCGATTTTCTCCCAGAGAACGGCGCCGAGCTCCAGGGCCAGGGCAGCGTCCTGGCAAGCATACGGGGCGGCCCGCTCGATCGCGACCTTGTCCATCGTCAGCTCGTTCTTCCCCCGGCCGACGATGTCCACGTAGGGCGCCTTGGTCTCCTGGAGGTAATGTAGGGCCAGCTTCTCGAGGCCGTGCCTTCCCCAGTTCGGCTCGAGAAGATAGGACAGGACCATCGTGTCCCTGGAGACCCCGGCCAGGCGCACGCCCTCGTGCTCGAGGACGATGAGGTCGTACTTGATGTTCTGGCCGATCTTGCGGACGGCCGGGTCCTCCAGGACGGAGCGGAGGATGTCCAGGGCGCGCTCCTTGGGGATTTGGGGCGGGGCACCCAGGTAGTCGTGGCCGACGGGAACGTAGAAGGCCTCTCCCGGGACGAGCGAAAAGGACAGCCCGACAAGGCGGGCCCGAGTCGGGGAGGCGCTGTCGGTCTCCGTATCCAGGGCCACTTCTCCGGCCGCGGCGATCCGGGCGGCCAGCGCCCGGAGCTCGTCCTCCTCGAAGATCGTGTGGAATTCTTTTTCGGCCGGAAGCCGCGGCTTCTTCAGAAAGTCGGCGAGGAGGGAGGAAAACTCGAGCTCCTGGAAAAGCCGGACGGTCTCCTTCTCGTCGGGCTCCTGGACGGCGTAACGCGCCAGGTCCAGCTCGAGGTCGACGTCGCGGGCCACCGTGACGAGCCGCCGGCTGAGCTCGAGGAGCTCCCGGTTCTGGATGATCTTCTCCCGGACGCGGGGGTTCTTGACCCGGTCGAGGTTCCGGAGGAGGTTGTCGAGGGAACCGAACTCCTGGATGAGGGATTTGGCCGTCTTTTCGCCGATCCCGGGAACGCCGGGGACGTTGTCGGTAGGGTCGCCCCAAAGGGAGAGGACGTCGACGACCTCCCCGGCCCCAACCCCGAAGACGTCCTTGACACTCCCCGCGTCGATGGTCGTTTCCTTCGACGGGTTCCAGATGGACGTCGTGGCGTCGACGACCTGGAGGAGGTCCTTGTCCGTGGTCACGATGACGCTCAGGATTCCCTTCTCCGCCGCCCGCGCGGCCAGCGAGGCCAGGGCATCGTCGGCTTCGTACTTCGGATACTCGGCCGTGGCCACGCGCAGGGCCCCGAGGACGTCCTTGAGGACCGGGAGCTGAGCGGCGAGGTCGTCGGGCATGGGCTTGCGGTGGGCCTTGTATCTTTCGGATTCCTTGCGGTCTTTGGTCTCCTCATGGCGGAAGGTCGGCCCCTTGACGTCGAAAACGACGCCCAGATAGTCGGGCTTTTCCTTTTCGACGATCTTCCGCAGGGCGTTGAGGAAGCCGTAGATGGCGCCCGTCGGGAAGCCGCCGGAATTGGTGAGGCCCGGGATGGCGTAGTAGGAACGGTAGAGGAGGGAATGCCCGTCGATGAGGAAGAGGCGTTTCGGGCTCAGTCGTACCTGCCTTCGACGATCTGTCCGAGGATTGTCTTGTGCTGGTCCTCCATCATCCGATCGATCCGCTCCCCGACGTCGGGCAGGTTCATATAAGCCGTGTAGAAGGCCCTTTTGGAGGCGAGCAGCCGGCCCGACTTGTAGATCAACGATTCGATGTACTGGGCCGCGAGCCCCTTGTCCTGGGTCTGGACGTTGTAGGCGTCCCCCCTGTATTCCACCCGGGTGTTGTAGCCGCTCATGAAGGTCGTCCCCCCTCATTATACCTGTCCGGGCGGCCGGTTCAAGCCCGATTTCCCCGGCCCGGGCGAATTTGACAACACGGTCCCACTTGGTATAATAAGGTGAAATTTTTTCGAGGACGATCATTTGGAGACGACGATGCTGATCGATATCGACTGCCTGCCGAAGGAAGGTATCCGCCTGTCCAGGGATTTCGAGTTCCTGAACCTGGACCTGGTCGAGGAGAACGCCGTCTTCCTCGAGCCGGCCCACGCCGAGATCGCCGTCCGCCTCATCGGCGAGGAGATCCTCGTCCGGGGCGAGATCACGGCCCAGGTGAGCTTCGTCTGCTCGCGCTGCTTGACCCCGTTCGAATTCCCCGTGGCCAGCAAGTTCGATCTCGTCTACCTCCCCGAGGAGCTCGACGCCCTGTCCGATGAGCTGTCCGATGAGAAGATCGATCAGATGTACTACAGCGGCCGCCAGCTCGACCTGCGGGCCGTCGTCCTCGAGCAGCTGAACCTGACCTTCCCGGCGAAGCCCCTGTGCGCGGCCGGCTGCGAGGGCCTTTGCGTCGTCTGCGGCGAGCTCATCCGCGACGCCAAGTGCTCGTGCCTCGTCAAAGAGTCCGATCCCCGTTGGAATAAAATCAAATTCAACGTGAGAGACAAGAGTTAAATGCCTAATCCAAAGAGACGCCATTCGCCGACGAGAAAAGGGAAACGCCGGGCCCACGACGGGCTCACCATCCCCACCTTCTCCGTCTGCCCCAAGTGCGGCAACCCCAAGCTGCCGCACCGGGCCTGCCCCGAGTGCGGGCACTACAAGGGACGGCAGGTGACGGAAGGGGCCGAAGACTGACCCGGGTCTCGTGCATGAAAATCGCCGTCGACGCGATGGGGGGGGATTTCGGCCCTAAGGCCACCGTGCCCGGCGCCATGCGCGCGGCCGAGGATTTCGGCGTCGATATCCTCCTCGTCGGCCTCGAAAGCGTCATTCGCCGGGAGGTCGCCCGAACCGAACTCAAGAAATCCCGGATAACCGTCATTGACGCGCCGGAGGCGATCGGAATGGGCGAAAGCATCCTCGCCTTTCGGAAAAAGAAGGCCTCCTCCATCCGGGTCGCGGCCCAGCTCGTCAAGGACGGCCGGGCCGACGCCTTCGTCAGCATGGGCAATACCGGGGCGGTCGTTTATATCTCCCGCGACGTCCTGGGTTCCCTCAAGGGCGTGGACCGGCCGGCCCTGGCCCTCCTCGTCCCCGGGGTCGAGGGGCAGACCCTGCTCATCGACGTGGGGGCCAACGCCAACTGCCAGCCCCACAACCTCGTCCAGTTCGCGATCATGGGCAAGATCTTTATGGAGGCGGTCGTCGGCGTGAAGGACCCCCGGGTGGGATTGATGAGTATCGGCGAGGAAAAAGGCAAGGGCAACGACCTCGTGCGCGAGACGTTCGACAGGCTCCAGGCGGTGCCCATGCGCTTCATCGGCAACGTCGAAGGGAAGGACCTGTTCTCCGGCGTCGCCGACGTCATCGTCAGCGACGGTTTCACCGGGAACGTGGCCCTCAAGGTCTCGGAAGGGGTCGTCCAGAGCGTCCTATCGATGGCCCGCCACGAGATCACCAAGAACATCTTCGCCAAGCTCGGCTACCTGCTCATGAAGCGACACCTGAAAAAGATCTACAAGAAGGTGGATTACTCCGAATACGGTGGCGCCCAGCTCCTCGGCGTCGACGGCGTCTGCATCATCGGCCACGGCCGGTCCAACCCGGCCGCTGTCCGCAGCGCCGTCCTTCGGGCCCGGGAGTTCGTCGCGAACCGGGTCCAGGAGAAGATCCAGGCGGAGATCCTGCGCTACGAGCACGCCCTCAAAGGAGTAATCGCATGAGACGCTTCGAAGGACGGGTGTCAATCGTCACCGGCGCCTCCCAGGGGATCGGAGAGGCCATCGCCCGCGACCTCGCCGCCGAGGGGGCGGCCGTCGTCCTCGTCGACGTCCAGCCGGACAAGCTCGAGGCCGTGGTCCGGTCGATCGCCGACGTCGGCGGCAAGGCCGAGGCCCACCAGGCCGACGTCGCCGACGCGGCCGCTGTCGAGCGCATCGTCAGCGCCGTCGCCACCGCGCACGGCCGGATCGACCACCTGGTCAACAACGCCGGCATCACCCGCGACGGTCTGCTCATGCGCATGCGGGAGGAGGACTGGGACGCCGTCATCCGGGTCAACCTGAAGGGGACCTTCAACCTCTCCAAGGCCGTCATCCGGACGATGATCGCAGCGAAATACGGGCGAATCGTCAACATCGCCTCCGTCGCCGGACTCATGGGCAACGCCGGCCAGGCCAACTACGCGGCCTCCAAGGCCGGCGTCATCGCCTTGGCCCGGTCCCTGGCCCGCGAAGTCGGCGCCCGGGGCATCACCGTCAACGCGGTCGCGCCCGGGTTCATCGCGACAGCCATGACGGACGTCTTGCCCGAGGACATCAAGAAGGCCTACCTCGAGATCATTCCCATGAAAAAATTTGGGCTTCCCAAAGACGTGGCATCTGCTGTAAAATTCCTACTCTCCGACGAGGCCGCTTATATCACGGGCCAGGTGGTCAGCGTGAACGGCGGCATGTATATGTAGGCGGTCCGCTATCATCCGTATCAATTTTTTTTGAGGAGGACAGTATGGAAAGAGCCGAACTGCTCAAGAAAGTCAGGGCGATCGTTTCGGACAAGCTGAGCATCAGCGAGGAGCAGGTCACCGAAGACGCGTCCTTCATCGATGATCTCGGCGCCGACTCTCTGGATACAGTCGAGCTGGTCATGGCCCTGGAGGACGAGTTCGGGCTGGACATCCCCGACGACCAAGCCGAAAAGATGAATACGGTGGGCAAGGCCATCGACTACATCGTCGGCCACGCCAAGTAGATCCGCCCTCGCCTTTTTTCCTGATCGATCGTCAAATGGACAGGGAAAGTTCTCTCGGCCGGCGGGTCGTCGTCACGGGCATCGGCCTCGTGTCCCCTCTCGGCACGGGGACGGACAAGAACTGGCAGGCCCTCCTCCGCGGCGAAAGCGGCATCGCGCCCCTGACCCGGTTCGACTTCTCCCGCCACGCGACGCGCTTCGGCGGCGAGGTCAAGGACTTCGACCCCCTCCTGTTCGTCGACCGCAAGGAGGTCCGCAAGATGGACCTCTTCACCCAGTTCGCCTTGGCCGCGGCCCATCTGGCCGTCGAGGATTCCGGGATCGCGCCGGGCGACCTCCAAAGCGACCGGGCCGGCACCTATGTCGGCTCGGGGATCGGCGGGCTCGGCTCCATCGAGGAGTGGCACTCCGTCCTCCTCGAGAAGGGTCCGGAGCGGGTCTCGCCGTTCTTCCTCATCCAGACGATCATCAACGAGGCTTCGGGTCGGATTTCCATCCGCTATGGCGCCAAGGGCCCCAACTGTGCCAATGCGACGGCCTGCAGCACCGGCACCCACGCCATCGGCGACTCGTTCCGGATGATCGCCAGGGGCGAGGCCGACATCATGATCGCGGGAGGGGCCGAGGCCCCGCTGACGCCGCTCAGCCTGGCCGGCTTCAACGCCATGAAAGCGCTGTCCGAGAGGAACGACGCGCCGGCCAAGGCCTCGCGGCCGTTCGACGCGCAAAGGGACGGGTTCGTCATGGGCGAGGGCTCGGGCGTGGTCATCCTCGAGGAGCTGGGCCGGGCGCTGAAGCGGGAGGCCCGGGTCTACGCCGAGGTCGTCGGCTACGGGATGACGAGCGACGCCTACCATGTCGCCGCACCGGCCCCCGACGGGGACGGTGCGGTCCGGGTCATGCGGCGGGCCATCGAGGACGCCGGGGTCCGGCCGGAGGACGTCCAATACGTCAACGCCCACGGCACGTCGACGCCGTTCAACGACAAGACCGAGACCCTGGCCATTAAGAAGCTTTTCGGAGAGCACGCCTCGCGCGTGGCCGTCAACTCGACGAAATCCATGACCGGCCATCTCCTGGGCGCGGCCGGCGGCCTCGAGGCCGGGATCTTGGCGCTCTGCCTCCACCATCAGGTCATGACGCCGACCATCAACTACGAGTTCCCCGACCCGGAGTGCGACCTGGACTACGTCCCTAACGTCTCCCGAAAAGCCGAGATCGTCCACGGTCTGAGCAATTCCTTCGGCTTCGGCGGGACCAACGGCGCGCTCTTGTTCAAGAGGTTCGTGAAACCGTAGGGCCGGGTTCCCGGCCTTGCCGGTCTCCAGCGCCGGCACTGCAAAGCCGGTGCTAGGACCGGGACGGGGCTTTTCTCTAGAGGAGAGGACACATGAACATTCTCGTTTTCGTTAAACGGGTTCCCGACACGGAATCCCGGATCCGGATCCAGCACGAGACGAAATCGATCGTCGAGGACGGGCTGAATTTCGTCGTCAGCCCCTACGACGAATACGCCGTGGAAGAGGCCTTGAAGCTCAGGGAAGCCAAGGGCGGGACGGTCCGCGTCGTATCCGTGGGAAAGGACGAGGCCGTCGCCGTCCTCCGCAAGTGCCTGGCCATGGGGGCCGACGAGGCCTTTTTGGTCAAGGACGATTCCCCTGAAACCTACGACGGTCTGCGGACGGCCCGCATCATCGCCCGGGCGGTGGAGCGGAAGTTCGCCGGGACGGACCTCCTCCTTTTCGGGAAGCAGTCGGTCGGCGCCGACAACAGCCAGGTTCCGGCCATGGTCGCCGAGCTCCTCGGCCTGCCCCAGGCGACCGTCGTGACCAAGCTCGAGGTCGAGGGGACCTCCGCGACGGCCCTCCGCGAGATCGAGGGGGGGATGGAAAAGGTCGCCCTCGCTCTCCCGGCCGTCGTCACCGCCCAAAAAGGCCTGAACGAGCCCCGCTACGAAACGCTCAAGGGCATCATGGCCGCTAAGAAAAAGGACATCCCCGTCGTCAAGCTCGAAGAGCTGGGCCTCGGGCCGGACGAGCTCGCCTCGCAGGTAGAGGTCACCGGCCTGGATGTCCCAGCCCAAAGACAGGCCGGGAGGATCCTGACGGGTGATCCGGCCGAGACGGCCCGCGAGCTCGTGCGCCTCCTCCGGACCGAGGCCAAGGTCATATAAAGGAGAAGGACGATGATTGCCGTATTCATGGAAAAGCGGGACGGGAAGATCAAGAAGAGCTCCCTCGAAGCCCTCTCCGAGGCCAAACGCCGGGCCGGAGAGATGGGGGTCGAGACGGCCGCCATCCTGGTCGGCGACGCCGTCGCGGACCTAGCGCCTGCGGCCTTCGGCCGCGGTGCGGCCAAGGTTTATCTTATAGAAAATAATTATCTTGCGGACTATTCCTCGCAAGCATACGCGCTGGCCCTGGCCGAATTTGTCAGGGAAGCGAAACCCGCGGCCATCTTTTTCGCGGGCACGGCCATGGGCCGGGACCTCGCGCCACGAGTCGCCGCCCGGCTCGGCGCGGGCCTCGCTTCGGATTGTGTGAAAATCGCGGTCAAGGCCGGAGCGCTCGAGTTCACCCGTCCGATCTACGCGGGCAAGGCGTTCCTGTCTCTGACCCTGAGATCCACGCCCAAGGTGGCCACACTCCGGCCGAACGTCTTCCCGCTCGGCGAAGCCGTTCCCGGCGCCGGGGAAGTCATCAAGATGGACGTCACGGTCCCCGACGGAACGGTCAAGGGCCGCGTCACCGAAGTCATAAAGGAAGAGAGCGCGGAAGTCGACGTCACAGAAGCCGATATGGTCATTTCGGGCGGCCGAGGTCTCAAGGGGCCGGAAAACTTCGCCCTGCTCCGGGACCTCGCGGCCGTCTTCCCCCGGGCCGCCGTGGGGGCCTCGCGCTCGGCCGTCGACTCCGGCTGGATCGGCCATTCGCACCAGGTCGGGCAGACGGGAAAAACCGTCTCCCCCAACCTCTATATCGCCGTGGGGATTTCCGGGGCCATCCAGCACCTGGCCGGGATGTCGTCCTCGAAGGTCATCGTGGCCGTCAACAAGGACGCCGAGGCGCCGATCTTCAAGGTTGCCGACTACGGCATCCTCGGCGACCTCTTCGAGGTCGTGCCCCGGCTCAAGGACGAACTGAAGAAGGCCCTGGCGGAATAGGCCTTACTTATACGGATCGACTGAGGTCTTCTTCGTAATGTCAAGGAGCAGCCTGTTCGTCTCCGACCGCGTTTCGCCCACGCTCGTGACGAAAATCGCCGGGTCGTCCCTGACCGGACACTTGTTCTCGCAGATGCCGCAACCCGTGCAGAGTTCGAGGTCCATGACCGGGGCCTTCTGGACGGCGACCGAGCCGTCGGGGAGCTTGGTCTCGACCTCAAGGAACTTGATGGCTTTCGGCGAGACGGGGCAGTGTTCCTCGCAGACGATGCACGGCTTGCCCAGGACGTAGGGGATGCAGCGGCTTTTGTTGATCCAGGCCGTGCCGATCTTGACTTTGTTCTTCTCTTCTATGGTCAATTTCTTGATCGCTCCCGTCGGGCAGACCTGCGTACAGAGCGAACAGTAATATTCGCAGTAGCCGACCTTCATGTCAAGCCTGGGCGTATAGATTCCCTCGGGGCCGGCTTCGGTCAGGACCGGCTGAAGGGCGCCCGTTGGGCAGGCCCGCATACACTGGGCGCACTTGACGCACTTCGCCAGGAACTTGTCCTCGGGGAGCGAGCCGGGCGGCCGGATGAGCTTGAGCGAGGCCCGTTTGTGGAAAGGCGTCAGCCGGAAGAAGGGCACCGCAACAATGCCCAGCAGGGTGGTCAGGATGAGCTTGCGTCTCGAGAGATCGACGTTCGAGACGTTGGTCATTTTTTCGGGCCGGGAGGAAACCGGGAAACGGATGGCGCCGGTCGGGCAGATCGAGGCGCAGTTCTGGCAGTAGATACACTCGCCACTCTTCCACTTCTCATTCGGATAGGGCTGGGCCTGCGTTTCGCAGTGCTGGGCGCAGAGGCCGCACTTGATGCATTTCTCTTCGTCGATCTTGAGCTTGAACAGGTTCCAGCGGCTGAGGAGGCCGAGGAGGGCGCCGGTCGGGCAGAGATAACGGCACCAGAACCTTTCCTTTCGGGCGTTGAGCGCGACCGCGCCGAGGAAGAGAAGGCCGATGGAGAACCCCTGGATGAAGGTCACGTTGATAGTCCAGTTTTCGAGGGCCTGGGAGATCGAACGGGCCAGGCCGATCGCCCCGAGGCCGTAGAGGACGCCGTTGAAGTTGGATAAGGCGTAGGCCAGCGAGGGGAAAACGGCCGTAGCGAAGGACCGGGTCAGGAAAGAAAACGGGTCGAGGTATCCGGCCAGATCCAAACCGAACAGGGCTCCGGCCAGGACGATGATCAGGATGTAATACTTCAAAGCCAGGCTCGCTTTCTCCTCCCGCGGCGGCCTGAGGAACTTCGTTTTCTTGAAGACGAAGGAGGAGAACTGGTGGACGGCACCGAGGGGGCAGACCCAGCCGCAGAAGACGCGGCCGAAAAGGATGGTGGCCACGACCGTGATCAGCGCGAAGGCGAAGTAGGAGTAGACAAGACGCGCCGAGATGATGGTGACCAGGGCGAGAAGCGGGTCGAAATGGAAGAAGCGCTGGACGGTCGAGCCGATGTAGTCCTGGCCCGTGTAGTGAGCGCCGAGCAGAAGATAGAGGAAGAGCCCGAAGAACGCCGTCTGGCTGGCTATCCGGAGGAGCTCGAGGACGCGGTGCTTGCTAGATTTTTCTCTTTTCAAGGCGGACCTTCTCCAGTTCGAATTCTCCGAGACCCCGCTCCCGGGCGTAACCGAGGTAGGGAAGCTCGCGCGGCGCGACCCCGAAGAACGAGGCCCCCATGGCGTCCACGGCGACGGGGTCCGTCCCGGCGACGACGGTCTTGACGAGCTCGGTGTCCGATATCCGCCCGCCCTGCGGCCCGTTGCGGACGAGGATGCGGTAGGCGTCGAGGACGGTCAGCCGGGGCTTGAAAAAGGCGGCCAGGTCGACCACGGCCCGGTCGATGTCCTGGTGGAACTGGTTGCGGGCCCCGCCTGTCGCCCCGAGCCAATTCTTCATGCCCAGGGTCAAGCGGCAGAGCGAATGGTGCTTGGCGATGGGGACATTGATGATCTTGTCGGCCTCGATGACGTCGAGGACGATTTCCCATTCCTTGAGCCAGGCGCCTTTGAAGGCCATTTTCTTGATCCGGTAGTCGTCGACGAAGAGCATGTCGCCTCCGGCCTGCTTCACGGCCTCCTGGATGCCGGAGCGGACGTAGCACCGCTTGGCCTGGTTGGTCGTGTTGTCGATGACGATGGCCTTCTTCGCCCCGGCGTCGAGGACGAGCTCGACGAGGGTCTTGACCACCTCGGGATTGGTGCAGGCGGCCATCTCGGGGGTCCGGTCCCAGCCGATGTTCGGTTTGATGACGACCTTGTCGCCCTTGCCGACGAACGTCTTCATCCCGCCCAACATGGCGATGGCCTCCTTGGTGATGGCGGCGGGGGATTCCCCCTCGACCGCGGCGAGAACCGGGACCGCGGCCGGAGTCGCGGCCGCCCCGGCCAGCACGCCCGGCCCGAAGCGGAGGACCAAACTGCCCGCGGCCACGTTTCTGATGAAATCGCGTCTCTTCATCGCTTCTATCCTTTCCCGAGTGATCGTATGTATTCCATGATCCCGTTGTAGATGCCCTGGGCGGCCAGCTCGCGATATTTCTTGGTCTTGAGCTTGGCTTCCTCTTTGGCGTTGCTGAGGTGGGAGACTTCCACCAGGACGGAGGGCATTTCGCCGCCGATGAGGACCCAGAAGGGGCCGCCCTTGACGCCCAGATTCTTGATCGCGGGCAGGTCGCTGGACAGGGCCTTGACGAGGTTCTTCTGGATGAGTTCGGCCAGGTCCCGCGACTCCAGGATCTTGCTGTTCTGGACGATCTTCTGGAGGACCGTCTTCATATCGCCGATTCTCTTGCTCGAAGTGGCGTTCTCGGACGCGGCCAGCGCGATGACCGAGGGATCGGGGCTGATGTTCAGGAAAAACGTCTCGACGCCGCCGCGCTTCCTGTCCCGGTGGGCGTTGGAGTGGATGGACACGAACAGGTCGGCCCGTTTCTGGTTGGCGATGACCGTCCGGTTCTCGAGGGGCACGTCGACGTCCGACTCCCGCGTCAGGATGGCGTCGAGGCCGGCCTTTTCCTTGAGCAATTTCCGGAGGGCCAGGGCGATGTCGAGGTTGACGGTCTTCTCCTGGAGCCCGCTCTTGCCGCTCGCGCCGGGGTCTACGCCGCCATGACCGGGGTCGATGACGACGGTCCGCACGCCGAGACCGAGCTGGCGGGCCATGGAGGTCCCCACGAGGCTCGGATCTTGAGGGGTGACCTCGCGTTTCACGGGCGGCTGGGTCTTATCGGCGGGGGGCGGAGCCTTCCCTGGCGGCGTCGGCGATGGCGGGGCGTTCGTTTCGCGCGGGTAGATGTCGATGACCAGCCGGAACGGGTCGAAGAGATGATAGACCCGGTAGGATAGGATCCTGGGGAACTCGACGTCGACGACGACCCGGACCGTCGAGGACGTCTTCTGCGAGATCCGGACCTGGCTGATGTACTCCGCCTCGACCGGGTAGGATTGGCCCTGGAGGATGGGGTTGAGCTTGGCCTGGAGGACGTCGACGTAGATCCGGCCGGGGGCCTGGAGCTCGCCGGGGATGTATTCGCGGAGCTTGCCGATGTCGAGGACGATGCGGGTGAAGTTCGTATGGGTGAAGCGGCGGAGGTTGACGATCTCGACCCGCGGATCGTCCTGGGGCGCGGCCGCAAGTAGGACAGAGAGACATGCCAGGACCGGAAAGAGTGGCCGTTTCCTCTCGGTTTTCAATTCATATTGATTTTATAGGACCCGTCGCCCGTTGTCCACCGGCAAGCCCGGCCTACGCGCCGTATTTTTTCAATTTCAGGGCGTGGGCCAGCATCAGGGGCATGGCCGAGACGGAGCGGAAACGTCCGAGAATGCCCTTGGCGCAGGCCCGCTCCGCGAACGACTGGACATCGTCCGTCCCGGCGGTCGACGAGACCAGGACGAAGGGGCTCGGATGCCAGGAGTGGCCCTTGAGCAGAGCCGGCGTCGAGTGGTCGGAGGTAACGACGAGCACGTCCGGCTTGAGGGCCAGGAGGCGCGGGACGAAGGGGTCGAAGGCCTCGATCGCGGCGACCTTGGCCGCGAAATTACCGTCCTCGCCGGCCGAGTCGGTCTTTTTATAATGGATGTAGAAGAAATCGTGATTCGCCCAATTCTTCTCCAGGGCGTCGAGGAGATCCTTCGTTTCGCTCCCGGCGTCCATCACCTCCATGCCGAGGAGCTTGGCCAGGCCCTTGTACATAGGGTAGTTGGCGATGGCCGCCGGCCGGACCTTGAACAACTCCTGCATGGTCGGGATGGAGGGGAATTTGGAGAAGCCGCGGAGGAGGGCCGCGTTGCCCTTGGCCTCGCCTGCGAGGACGTGGGCGACGTCGTCGATGAATCGGTTGACGATGGCCGAAGCCTTGACCGCTTCGGGGGCGAGAGGCGCCGTCGGGATCGGGGGTTTGCCCTCCTTTTGCGGGTCGGCGTCGGACAAAGCATCGGCCAGGCCCTCGGCCGTGAACCGGCCGACGAATCGGTGCTCTTTCCCCGGAAAAACCCGGACTTCGACCCCGTCGTGCTGGGGAAGACGGGCATTCAGGTGCCCGCAGATGCGGACGTTTTCCTCGGTCGGGATGCGGCCGGCCCGGCGGTCGACGACGAGGCCGCCCCGGACCGTGGCAAAATTGCCGCGGGCCACGAGATCGTTCCGGCCGACCTCGACGCCCGAGCCCAGAGCCTCGAGGATGCCGCGGCCGAGCTGGTAACGGAGCGGGTCGTAGCCGAAGAGGGCGAGATGGGCCGGGCCGCTGCCTGGCGTGATGCCCATCAAAACGGGATCGGAAACGCCGCACACGCCGCGTTTCGCCAGCTCGTCGAGGTTGGGCTTGCGCGCCGTCTCGAGCTCGGTCTTGCCGTCGACGGGCAGGCCGCCGACGCCGTCCATGACGAGGAGGACGATCTTCGACTCGGTCGTTTGGCTCAATTCTCTGGCCAGGTCTTCCCATTCCATGGTCGCTTTCTCCTTGGAAAATCCCCCCTAGTTTAGCAGATATCACTTGCCAGCGGCAATCTGGGCCTCTTCCGGAGACATGGCCAAGAACCCGGTTCGTGACTCCGGAGCTCCCGGGCGGGGCCGTTTTGCGCTATAATGCCCGAGGGGACAAAAATGGCCACACTTTACATTTATCCCAAGGAAGGCAACCCGTGGAAGCTCGAAGTCGACAAGGAAGCGGTTTCGATCGGGCGCGCCCAGGGCAACGACGTCACCGTTGCCGATCCCAACTGCTCCTCGCGCCACGCGTATGTCGAGCGCTCGGGCGGTAGTTTCGTCATCCGCGACGCCGGCAGCAAGAACGGCACGTTCGTCAACGGCCGCCGGATCGATTGCCCGGCGGTCATCTCCCAGGGTGACGAGATCGCCCTCGGCTCCACGATTATGACCTTCGACAGGCCGAGAATGCCCCGCGTCACGATGGTCGACTCTCCCGCGTCGGCGACGGACGCCAGCGCCGTGGTCCCCTTCCGGGCGATCCTCGAAAAGACCTCAGCCACGGACGCCAGGACCTCCGCACTCGCCGCGCCGGCCGACCTCAAGGAGGAGAACCGGATCCTCCAGGTCATGTTCCGGGTCAGCGAGGCCCTGGTCGCCCACAAGCCGCTCCAGGAACTTCTCGAGGACATCATGGACCTCATCGCGGAGAGCCTCCCCATGGACCAGTGCGTGATCATGCTCCGCGGGGACGCTTCCCCGGCGCTCGAGACGCGCGCGGCCAGGATTCAGGGGCAGTGGGGCGGAGGCCGGGAGATCCAGGTCAGCCGGACGATCGTCGACATGGCCTACGAGCGGCACCTCTCCGTGCTCCTTTCCGACGCCTCCGCCGTGGGCAGCGAGAGCATCATCGCAACGGGGATCCGTTCGGCGCTCTGCGTTCCCATCGGGGACGACGAAGAGGTCATCGGGGTCGTCTATGCCGACCGGCATGCCCGTCACGAGCCGTTCAAGGACGCCGACCTCCGGCTCATCACGCTTCTGGCCAACACGGCCGCCGTGAGGATCCAGCAGGCCCGCCAGGTCGCGGCGCTCATCGGGGCCGCAGAGCTGCGGCGGGATCTCGAGACCGCCGCGGCCATCCAGCGCGATTTCCTGCCCCGGTCGCTCCCGCCCTGCGAGGGCTACGGGATGGCCGCCAGGGCCGTCCCCTGCCGGCAGGTGGGCGGCGATTACTACGACCTCGTTTCCCTCGACGCCAAGCGGATCGGCCTGGCTGTGGCCGATGTTTCGGGCAAGGGCGTCGGGGCCGCGCTCCTCATGGCCTCGCTCCGGGCCTGGCTCCGCGCCGAGCTCCTGCACGGGACCGGCCTCGCCGCGCTCGCCGCGAAGCTGAACGATTTCACCCACGAAAGCTCCGACATCCACAGCTTCATCACCTTCTTCTTCGCGGAGCTCGACAAGGAAACGGGCGGCTTGCGCTTCATCAACGCGGGGCACAACCCGGCTCTGGTCTTCGGCCGGGACGGCCTCGTCCGGGAACTTCCGGCGACGGGGCTCTGCCTGGGGATGTTCGCCGGCCGGTCCTACGAGATCGGCACGAGCGAGGTCGGTCCCGGCGAGGTCCTCGTCCTTTACACGGACGGGATCACGGAAAGCCGGAATTCCGAAGAGAAGGAATTCGGCGTCGATGGCT
>Ga0154630_1022_pt5 | contig 15654 bp, 12 predicted proteins | sample Rifle2008BG13ft_FD_116059 | JGI IMG/M metagenome (GOLD analysis project Ga0154630, IMG submission 116059) | Candidatus Aminicenantes bacterium RBG_13_64_14
GCCTTCTGCCTGAGGTAATTGACGCCCTCGATGAACCCGGCCAACTGGAGGACGTCCTCGGCCATCCGCTCCCCCCACATGCCCCGGGCCTTGGTGCTGACCAGGGCCTGGCGCAGGTGGTTGGCCGTGTCCTGGAGCTTGGCCGTCTGTTCCGCGGCCGTTTTAAGGTGGGCGGACAACTCGCCGTATTTCTGGACGCGTTCCTTCTCGAACCCGGCGACGGCCTCCTGCATTTTCTGGAGGTCGCCCCGCATGGATTCGAGGGTCTGGTCGATCAGTTTCTTTTTCCCCTCGAGGTCCTTCTCGCCGGACTGGGTCTGCTGGCCGAGCATGGACCCGGCCAGCTTCATGAACTCCTCGGAGTTCGTCTTCAGGGCCGCGAGGGACAACGAGCCCATGGAGTCCTTGACCCGGCCCAGGATGACCTCGATGTCCTTGATCTTTTCGCTCTCCGTCTCGCTGACGAGCTCGCGGGCGATCGCCCTCGCCTCCTTCCTGTTCACAAGCTGGATGATGAGAACGACCGCGGCGCCGAAGACGCCCCCGCCGATGAACAAATAGACACCCGTCATGTTTCGACTCCTTCTTCGCCGCCCGGACCTTCCGCCCCCTCCGCCTCGTCCATGGCCCGGTCGACTTCCTCGTTGAAGTCCTCACCCGCCTCCTCGCCCATCTCCCGGCCCATTTTCTTCATCCAGCGGGCGACGCTCTTCGGGTCCTTCTCGTCGAGCCCGGCCAGGGACGAGGGGTCGGCCAGGCTTTCGAGCCGGCTTTCCTCGGACCGCCGGACGGCGACGCGGGAGACGAGCTTGGCCATGTTCCTGCCGCCGCAGTGCTGGCACACGGGGTCGACGGCCGCGCTGACGGACAGCGTTATCAACGTCGTCTTCCGGCGGCAGTCGGCGCAACGGTATTCGTAGATGGGCATGTCTAGATCAGGATCCCTTCTTCGAAGCCGAGCTTGACGAGCTCGATCCGGTTCGGGTCGCTCACGCCCAGGTGATGGCGCGTGTCGGCCAGCTGGATGTGGTGCGGCGTCATCTGGAGCGGCCGATCGTCGCCGAAAAATTCGCGCCTCTTCGCCTGGATGATACGCAGCCCGGTGGCGTCGGCGGCGACGGGGTCGCGGCTGACGATGAGCCCCTTGTATTCCCAGGTGTACTCTTTGGCGTAATGATGCGGCCCGACGCCGTGAAAAAGCGGCGTGAACATGACCAGAACGTTGAGCCGGGTCTTGCCCTTGACGGCCGGCAGGTCCCAGAGCGTGGCCAAGTCGGCGCACGTGTCGCCGTGATAGTCCGCAGGCCTGGGGACGAACATGATGTAGTTCTTGATCAAACTCCCGACGCCCGACCAGTGATGGCTCCGCATGGGGCGGGCGTTGACGAGGGCCGTGGCCTTCTGGAAGACCGGGTTCCGCAGGACGCCCTGGTCGTCTATGGCGATCCGGTCCTCTGTGACGCCCGCGTCCATGACCCGCCTTTTGATGGCCTGCTCGACCTCCGGGGTCGTCGGGATGTAGCGCCAGGCGTTGGTCTTGATGCCGACGACGTCCTCGGCGCGGACGAGCGTCTTCCAGGCCTTGACGGCGTCGCGCTCGCCGAGCAATGCTCGGACGGCGTCGTCGAGCATCCGCTGGACGACCTCGGCCGGCGGGGCGCCGCCCGGCCCGAGCGGGCTCGGATCGCGCACAAGGACGACACGGACCTTCTCTTCGGCCTGCCGGGGAAGCGGGCTTCGTCCTGTCCGAGCTGCGGCGGGGACCAGGACTCCAGCCAGAGGCCCCACGGAGGCGACCTTCAGGAAATCCCTTCGGGTGATCGGCTTCCGGCTCATCATTCACTCCTCCTGCATTCGGTCGGCGCGGCCGTTCATCAGAGCCACGACGGCATCCAGCCTGGCCGCGGCTGTTCGCTCCGCAATCATGTCGAAAACGATGACAACATACCTGTCGTTGACGCGGACGGCCGTCCACTTACCGTTCTCCGTCTTGACGATGCCTTTCTCCGCGGCTTCGGGCATGTAGGCCCGCGCGAACGATACCCCGGCCTTGGCGGCCGACCCGCCGTCCTCGTAGGCGACCATGAGGACTTTGCTCCGGTCGTCCTTGCTGCCGTAGTCCGCAAGGACCGCGTCGGTCTTCTGGTCAAGAAGCAGGATGTTCGTGTCGGCGACGAAAAAATGATAGTTGAGGACGGAATGGTTGTGAAAGAAGCGGACCCGCCCGGTATCAAGGCCTTCGGCAGGCAGGTGCCGCAAGAGGTCCGGCGTCTCCCCTCGGCCCGGGATGGCGCCGTCTATCCGGCGTCCGAGCTCGAAAACGAGCCCCTTTGTCTCGGCCGTCTCCTCCTCGGCGTAGACCGAGAGGAAATACCGGTCCTTCCAGAAAGAGAGGAGCCCGGCTTTGTAGTTCGATCCCTGGCCGACCTCGGCGTCCTCCCCGTCGAGGTCGTGGGTAAAAACGCCGAAGGCGTCCTCCGGCGACCCCATGTCGAAGAGGTCGACGACGATGTCGGGCTTGCCGTCCTTGTGGAAGCGGCGGGCCACGAGGATCTTCATGTTGTAGGACCTGTAGACTTCGCCCGCGCCGTCGATGTAGTCGAAGATCGTCTCGGCGTCGAAGGTCTGGTCGGCCTCAGAGACATAAGGGCCGATCGTCGGGGGGATGAACGAGGCGAGCTTTTGGAAGTCGGGCACGATCGGTTCGGTCATCAGGACGAGTCCTCCCAGGAGGGCCAGGACGGCGGCGTAAACGACAACCCTCTTCATTCCCGTCGATTGTATCACGCCGCCCCTGACGAGACAAGGGAACGGGGAGGACGGGCGGGGGCGTTTGCAAATTTCGGTGTTTCAGGGAATAATAGACGCGGTTCGCGTGATCCGATGAAGTTCCGACGCCCGACCAAAAGGAGAGTCCGCATGATTGAGCGCCGCCTGAAGTTCCCCGCCCTCCTCGTTCTGGTCCTCGCCGGCTTCCTCGCCGCCTGTTCCACGACGCCCGAAAACGGCGGCGTCACCCCCGTCGATATCCCCGCGGCCGCCATGTCTTACATCGTGCTCGCCTGGAACGACCTGGGCATGCACTGTCTCAATCCGACCTACGACAAGGAAGTCATCCTGCCGCCCTACAATACGATTTGGGCCCAGGTGATCAAGCGCGGCAACCCGCCCGAGATCGTGACGGCGGGCGTCACCTTGGAATACCGGATCGTCGACAACACCTATTCCTACGGCAAGGGGACGGCGTCGCCGCTTCGCAGCTACGGGCAGTTCTGGGACAACTCCTTCGACCTCTTCGGCGTCTCCCTCGCCCACGACACGGGCCTCAACCTGGTCGACCCGGACATCCACAACGGGCTCTCGGGAACGATGCTCCTCAAGGGCAACCACTTCGAGGTCGACGGCGTCCCCGTTGTCCCCATCAACGACGCCGGGACTTGGGACCCCTACCAAATCGCGGAGATCGTCGTTCGCGACGCCTCGACCAGCGCCGAACTGGCCCGGACGCGGGCGACCGTCCCGACATCCGACGAGATCAACTGCGCCAAGTGCCATGGCCAGACGATCAACGCTGAAGAGATCTTGTCAGTTCTGGAAGAGCACGATGAGGCGGAAGAGACGACCTTCGTCGCCGACGGCGTCCCCGTCCTGTGCGCCGACTGCCACGGCAGTCCCGCCCTCGGGCAGACCGGTCCGGGTTCGTCGGAATTGTATCTTTCCCAGGTCATACACGGCTTCCACAGTACCAAAAGCGCGGCCTGCTACGACTGCCATCCCGGGGCGACGACGACAAGCCACCGGAGCACGGCCCACACGACGACGGACGGCAACTGCACCACCTGCCACGGCACCATGGCCAATATCACCACTACGATCACCGGGGGCCGGGTCCCCTGGGTGAGCGAGCCGAAATGCATGAACTGTCACACCTTCGTCGCCGAAGTCGACACGGGTTCGACGCTCTATCGCAACGCCAGCGCCCATAACGGCATTTCCTGCCCCGCCTGCCACGGCAGCCCCCACGCCCAGGTCCCCTCGGACAAGGCCGTGGACAACTATCAGGCCCTCCAGTTTCAGAACAAAGCCCTGGCTCTCGGCAGTTGCCGGGTCTGTCACAGCGGCTCGAAGGGCGGCGGGCTGACGGGAATCGTGGAGGCTCACGGCGGCAGCCGGCCGACGTCGTGCATGGTCTGCCACACGGGGCCCATCTCCACGAACAATCCGCTGGAGTTCCCCCACAGGTTCCAGCAAAGGAACCGCTGAAACCGCCCTATTTTTCCGTGACCCGGGACAGGTGCCCGACGTAAGTCCGCAGGAAGCGAACGGCGTCGTCGGCCCGCCTGAAGACAGGGATCCCGGCACGTTCGAGACATCCGGCCAGGGGGGTATAGAGCTCTCCGGCGTCGATGTTGACGACGACCGGCTTATCGGTCGATCGGAAAAGATCGATCAACCGCATGGCGAAGCTTCCCGGCCGGGCGAGATCCTCCCGATGCCCCTCCCCCGGCGGCAGGGTGTTCTGGGCCGGGGTCATGGGCACGTTCGAGACGACCGCGCAGTCGACGTCCGGGTCCTCCAGGATGGCCCGCGCGCACTCCACGAAGACGGCATCGTCGGCGACCGGGGTCACGTCGAGGGGATTCTGGACGTCCTGGAGGCGGTCGATGCCCAGCGGTTGAAGGATGGCCACGATGCGCTTCTGCGTTTCCGGTGTGAACGGGACGAGGTCCAGGCCGGCCCCGTTCTTGAGGTTGTCGGCCAGGACGACGCACTCGAATCCGGCGTTGCTGATGAGCCCGACCCGGCGGCCGCGGACTTTCCGGCCTTCGAGGAATGACAGCCCCTTCATGAAGCTCTCGAACTCGAAGATGTCCCCGGCGACGATTGCGCCGGCCTGTTCCAGGACGGCCCGAAAGACACCGTAGTCTCCGGCTACGGAAGCCGTGTGACTCGACGTCGCCGCCCGGCCTTCGGGGCTCCGGCCCGCCTTGTAGACGAGGACGGTCCGGCCCGCAGCCGTAAGCTCGCCGACGGCCCGGGCGAAAGCCAATCCATCGCCCGGCTTGAATCCTTCCATATAGACGGCGAACAGCTTGACGTCGAGGTCGTCCTTGAGGAACGTCAGGTAATCCGAGGCGGTGAGGTCGAGCTGGTTCCCGAGGGAGACGGCGTAGAGCGGCTCGACCTCCGGCAGCTTGCTCATCCGGCAGATCATGAAGGCGCCGCTCTGGCTGATGACGGCCATGTCCGAGCGGGCGCTCTTCGGCCGGGGCAGCTTGTGTTCAGGGATGAAGGTCGTGTCGTAACGGCCGGGTTTGGAGGCGATCCCCAGGCAGTTGCCGCCGTTGACGACGGGCGTCGTCTTCGCGCTCCGGCGGCCTTCGCGGAGAAGCTCCCGGATCTTTTCCTCGATCGACGCCCCGCCCGCCTTCTCGCCCATGCCGCCGGCGATGAGGATGACCGAACGCGCCTTCTCGTGTTCGACGAGGTCCTTCATCACGTCGTAGCACTGGTCGGCGGCGAGGGTCAGGACAAAGAGGTCGACCGTCCGGGGCATGGCCTCGACCGACGGGACGCAGAGGCAGCCTTCGATCGACTCGAGGCGCGGCTTGATCACGACAACGTTCTCCGCCGGAAAACCGTTCTGCAGGGTGTTGTTGAGGATGATGTGGCCGATGTTCATCTTCTTCGAGACGCCGATGATGCCGATCGACGCCGGCCTGAGGAGCGGCCCGATGGCGGCGATAGGCCGGGCGGATATGCCCGCTTTGGCGCGCGAGAAACGGCAGACCCCGTCCAGGGGGACGAGCCGGCCGCAGCGGACGACGAATGGGTTGACCTCGGCTTCTTCGAGGACATACGGAGAGTTTGCGGAGAAGGCCGAAAAGGCGGCGGCCAGGTCGCGGAAGCGGAGGAAGGTTTCGGCCAGGACCTTGGGGGAGACTAGCGCTTTCCGTCCCCGGAATTCGGAGGCCAGCTTGCCGTAAAAGGTCAGCGGCTCGAGCAGGCCCTGGACCTTCCCGCCGGCAAGGAGGTGGGCGGAGGCGATGGCCACGGCCCGCCCCTCGCGGAGACGTTCGTTCATGTACTCGACGTCGAGCCCACCGCTCCCCATCGTCAGCACGGGCCCGAAGTCACGGGAGTTCCTCAGTCCGAGGAGGATCTCCGAGCCGAAGCCGACGTTGTCGAAGGCGACTTTCTCGGCGACGAGGAAACCCCGGATGGATTCGCGGACGGCTTTCAGGGACGACGGCTCTCCCGAGGCGCCGTGGCCTCGGCCTCTTTTCTCCCATTCGACATAGCGGAGGGGCACGGTCCGGAGCATTGAAGCGCAGGCTTTGTTCACCGCCGCGGCGTCGGGCTTGACGAAGGCGACGCCCCCGACGTCGGACTTGTGGATGATGAGCGGAGAAACGACTTTGAGGACGACGGCGCCGGTCCCGAGGCCGATCAAGTCCTTCCGGACGACGGCCTGACCGGCCGGGACGAAGACATGGCGGGGCGCGGGGATCCCGGCCTCCTCGAGGACCTCGTAAACCTCGGGTTCAAGCAGGAAATTCCGGCCGTCCCGCTCCGCCGCCTCGAGCGTCCGATGGACCCTTTTCCAGTCCGTTTTCATGCGCCGAGGGCCGCCTTCTTCCCCAGCTCGTAGGCCTTGAGGTTGGCCTCGAGGACGGTGGCCCCGCGGCCGCGGAAGAGGGCATCGATGGTCAGGAGCAGGCTCGCGTCCTTCAGGATCAGGGAGGCCGCGGCCGCCCCGAGGAGGACGATGTTCTGGGCCCTAACCGTCCCGGCTTCCCGGGCCAGCTTTTCCGAGTCGACGACGACGCACCTCGGCGCCTTGCGAACCGCCTCCAGGACCCGGTCGATGTCCGGATAGTCGGGGATGTTCCGGTACGGCGTCGAGCTCGTCACGACGATCCCGCCCGGCCGGAGGTACTCGAAATAGCGCAGGGCTTCGAGCGGCTCGACGCTCAGGATCATGTCGGCCTCGCCCTTGGGGATGAGGTCGCTCCAGATCGCATCGTTCGAAAGACGCATATGCGACTGGACGGCCCCTCCCCGCCGGGCCATGCCGTGGACCTCGGCCTGCTTGAAAAAGAGCCCTTCGGCGAGGGCTGCGTTGTCGATGACGTAGGCGATGGACAGGATGCCTTGGCCGCCGACCCCCGCGAGAATGATGTCCTGCTTCAAGGCCTAGCTCCTTTTCTTCCGCTGTTCCTGGACGCACTCCCGGACGGCGACGATGACCGACAGCCCGCGGTGCTCGATCTCTTCCTTGATGACCTGGATGTTCTTTTCGTGGTTCTTCGGCAGCGGCTCGATCGTCCGGATATGCTCCTTGGGCACGCCCACGCCTTCGATGATGCGGAGAAGGCGTTCGCCGGTCCCGTAGCTCGGCTGTCCCCCCGTCATGGCCGTCGTCGCGTTGTCGAGGACGATGACGGTCATGTTCGTATCGGCGTGGGCCGCGCCGAGGAGCGGGGTGATGCCCGAATGGGCGAACGTCGAGTCCCCAATGACCGAGACGGCGGGGTGGAGGCCGACGTCGGACGCGCCCCGGGCCATGCTGACGCTCGCCCCCATGCAGACGCCTGTTTGGACGGCGTTGTAGGGAGGCAGGGCGCCCAGGGTGTAACAGCCGATGTCGCTGAACACGTTCGAACCGGAGTAGTTCTCGAGGGCCTTATTGAGGGCCTTGAAAGTGTCGGCGTGGGAACATCCGACGCAGAGCTGAGGCGGACGGCCGGAGAGCGGGAGCACGCTCGCCGCGACGGCCGGAAGAGGGTCCCGGCCGAGCGCCCGGCGGACGTTGTCGGGGGAGAGTTCACCGGTCACCGGAAAGACGCCGCTGAGCTTTCCCAGGACGGTCTTGCCGGCGATCCCGAAGAACCCCTTCAGCTGCCGTTCGATGAAGGGATAGCCGTCTTCGACGACGAGGACGGCGTCGACGTGGCCGACGAGCTTGCGGATCAGCCCCTCTGGAAGCGGATAGGTCGAAACCTTGAGGAAGGACGGGAGCGCCGCCTCCCCTTTCATGGCCTCGCGGAAATAGTTGTAGCCGACGCCGGAGGCGATGACGCCTAGAGATCTGTCGCTCGCGTTGAGCTTCAGGACGTTGAACGGCGATTCCTCTGAGAAGCGGACCATCTCCGGCTGACGGTCGAGAAGCAGGGCGAACCTGCGCCGGGCGTTCACGGGAAGGAGCGTCCAGTCCTTCGCCGCCCCCGTTCTCAGCTCGTTCGGGCCGCGGGGCTCGCGGATCTCGACGGGCGACCGGCTGTGGGCCAGGCGCGTGACCAGGCGCATGAGGACGGGCAGTCCGAAACGCTCGGAGACGTCGAACGCCTCCCGGGCCATGTCGTAGGCCTCCTGGTGGTCGGAGGGCTCGTAGGCGAAGATCTGGGCGAACTGGACGTAGTACCGGCTGTCCTGCTCGTTCTGCGAGCTGTGCATGCCGGGGTCGTCGGCACTGACGACGAGGAGGCCGCCGTTGGCCCCGGTCACGGCGGAGTTCATGAAGGGGTCGGCGGCGACGTTGAGCCCGACGTGCTTGAACGAGACCAGGGCGCGTTTCCCGGCGAACGAGGCGCCCAGGGCCTCCTCGTAGGCGACCTTCTCGTTCACCGACCAGACAGCGGTGAACGCCTTGGTCTCGCCGGCCAGGCGGATGAGGTACTCCATGATCTCGGAAGCGGGCGTTCCGGGATAGGAGTATCCGGCCGAAAGGCCCGCGTGGACGGCCCCCAGGGCGATCGCTTCGTCACCGAGCAGGATTTGGCGGGACATGGGCATCCTTCTTTCGACGGCATTTCAACGGACCGACGCCCGGAAGACACGGTGAAGAAACGGGCGACCCGTCGGTCGAAGGGGTAGGATACTCACAGCCGGCGGAGGGTGTCAAGCCGCAGGCGCGGGCGTCCTGGATTTGAGCAAATTGATAATTCCTATAAATTCATGTTGATATCGGAGGAAAAACCATATAATATCCCGGTCAAGGAGCACGTCATGATCAGACTATCGACGAAGGGACGCTACGGCACGAGGCTGATGCTCAATCTGGCCCAGCACTATGACAACGGTAACGGACATAAGGCCGTCATCCTCAAAAACATCTCGGATGATGAGAGGATCTCGATCCGTTACCTCGAACAGATCATCATCCCCTTGAAGATCAACCGTCTCGTCAAAAGCATTCGCGGCGCCGGCGGGGGCTACATCCTTGCCCGCAAACCCGAGGACATCAGGCTGAGCGAGATCCTCCACGCCCTCGAGGGGAACTGCTGCCTCGTCGAGTGCGTCGAGGACGAGTCCTTCTGCGAATTCATCGAGACCTGCCCGACCTTCCCAATCTGGAAGAACGCAACCGAAATCCTGAAGGGCTATTTCGACAGCCTCACCCTGAAGGACATCGTCGGGATGGCCGAAAAAAAGTCCAAACAGGGAAAAACCAAGGCCCGCTGAGTCCGTCCTCGGAGCGTTTCGTCTTCCCCGCCTCTCTCGGCGTTGTTGTGTGATCCGGTATTCGGAAATCCTCGCCTTATCCTCAAGGCGCCTGTCCGGCCTTGCGCTCCGCGGCTTCGATGGTATTCATCATGAGCATGGTGACGGTCATGGGGCCGACGCCGCCCGGCACAGGAGTGATGGCTTCGGCTTTTTCCTTGATGGCCTCGAAATCGCAGTCTCCGACGAGGCGGAAGCCCTTGGGCGACGAGGCGTCCGGCACCCTATTGACGCCGACGTCGATGACGACGCACCCGTCGCGGACCATCTCCGCCTTGATGACGCGCGGCACGCCCATGGCCGCGACGAGGATATCCGCCTGAAGCGTGAACCGGGTGATGTCGGGCGTACCTGTGTGACAGATCGTGACCGTCGCGTTGGCCCCCTTTTTCTTCTGGATGAGGAGCGCGGCCAGGGGCTTGCCGACGATGTTGCTCCGGCCGCAGATGACGACGTGCTTGCCCTCGGGACTATAACCGCCACGGACGAGCAGTTGGACGACCCCATAAGGCGTGCACGGCGGGGGGCACGGTTCGCCCCGGAGGAGCTTGCCGACGTTGACGGGATGGAACCCGTCGACGTCCTTTTCCGGAGAGATGAAGTTGATGACCTTGTCGGCGCTGACGTATTTCGGAAGGGGGAGCTGGACGAGGACGCCGTTGTAGCGGTCGTCCCGGTTGAGGCTGTCGACCATCCGCAGGACGTCCTCTTCGGAGGACGCGGCCGGCATGTTGATCGTCGTTTCGAAGATGCCGATCTCCTCGGCCGCCTTGGCCTTGGCCGTCACGTAAGAAACAGAGGCGGGGTCCTCCCCCACAAGGACGACGCCCAGCCCCGGAACGATCCCTTTTTCCTTGAGTCTGGCCGCACGGACCTTGAGCTCTTCCCGGATCTGGCAGGACACTTCCTTGCCGCTGATGATTTTCGCCGGCATCTTCTCCTCCTTTTCAGCCGCGAATGACGTCGTCAATACCATAATTAAAAGCGCTCGTGGGGTCAATAGAGATGACCAAGTCCTTTGCGAGATTGGGACGAATGCTCTTGAATTGACGGGAGGTCCCGGGTATAATCCCCGACGGCTTCGGGGCTAGGGCGAGCGTCTATCGGAGGACACAACCATGAGAGTCGGAATTCTGACGGGCGGGGGCGATTGCCCGGGACTCAATGCCGTCATCCGGGCCGTGACTCGGAAGGGCATCGTCCAATACAATTTTGACATCCTGGGCATCAAGAACGGCTGGCTGGGACTCATCGAGGGCAAGATATTCCCCCTCGACTTGAGCTTCATTTCGGGCATCCTGCCGCGGGGTGGAACCATCCTGGGCACGTCCAGGACCAACCCCTTCAAGGTCGAGGACGGAGTGGGCAAAATTTTTTCCCAGATCGAGAAGTTCGAGCTCGACGCCGTTGTCGCCGTCGGCGGTGAGGACACCCTCGGCGTCGCTAACAAGCTCCATGAGAAGGGCCTCAGGTGCGTGGGCATTCCCAAGACGATCGACAACGACCTCTCCGGGACCGACTACACCTTCGGTTTCGACACGGCCGTTTCGATCGTCACCGAGGCGCTCGACCGGCTCCACACGACGGCCGAGGCCCATCACCGGGTCATGGTCGTCGAGGTCATGGGCCGTCACGCCGGCTGGATCGCCATCGAGGGCGGCCTCGCCGGCGGCGCCGACATCATCCTCATCCCCGAATTCCCCTTCGACATGGACGAGATCTGCGCCCAGATCCGAAAACGCCGGGAGCGGGGAAAGCTCTTCAGCATCGTCGTCGTGGCCGAGGGGGCCAAGCCCAAGGACGCCAGCCTGATCGTACAGTCGACCGAGCATGACGCCTTCGGCCATGTCCGGCTGGGGGGGATCGGCAACATCATCGCCCGAGAAATCGAAAAGCTCACCGGGATCGAAACCCGGGTCACGGTCCTCGGTTATGTCCAGCGCGGCGGGTCGCCGACCGCCTTCGACCGCATCCTGGCCACCCGCTTCGGCGTCGCCGCGATCGACCTGGTCAAGGAAGAGAAATTCGGGTACATGGTCGGCCTCAGGGGAAACCGCATCGTCCCTGTCCCGCTCCAAGAGGCGCTGGCCGAGCCGAAAACGGTGGACGCGGAGCTCTACAGCATCGCCAAGGTCTTTTCCGGCTAGGGGCCCCGCCGCGAAACGGGTTGATCTTAAAAGAGTTGGGCGTCGCCATGGGGTTGACATCCCGTCCCGAGCGTGTTAATCTCCTCCGCGCCAGGAGGCGCCAAGGTTATGAACAGGAAGCTCAGACCCTTCATTCTTCTTTTCGTCCTCGGGGCGGCCGCCCCCCTCGCGGCGGACATCCGATTCGAGCTCGGCTTCGGCTGGACCCTTGTCGGACCGACCATGAACGCCAGCTACGTCAACCAGTACACGCCGACGCTTACCCCCCCGGACCGCTACATCGCCAGCTCGGCCGGGCAGACGGTCCGGTTCAAGGGTAAGACCACCTACGGGATGAACGGATTCTTCAACGTCTTGTTCACGGAGAACATCGGCCTTCAGGTTCTGGCCGACTACCACCGTCCGGGCCTGGGCGGATCGAATACCCCCTACAACGTCGAAATGCAGTTCCAGGCCTTCGAGCCCGAAACTTACTCCCGGGAGATCGATTGGCCGGCCTCGGCCGGCAACCTCACCGAGACGGTCTTCAGCCTCAACGCCCTGGCCCGCTTCCGTGTCGCCGACAACCTCTCCCTCAGCGTCTCGGCCGGCCCGAGCGCCTTCCACTTCGAAGGCAAGGCCGGTTACATCGGTTACACGTACTTCGACCTCGCCTTCGTCGGCGGCCAGTACCAGCTCACCGGGGGGACCTTTCAGATGATCGCCAACTTCGGCCCGCAGACGAAATACGGACTGAACGCCGGGGTCGAGGCGGCCTACGAGGCCTTCCGTCACGTCATCCTGGCCTTCGACGTCCGCTGGTACGGCGCCCCGAAGAGCGACCTTCAGATGCACATCGTCGAAGACGACGTCATCACCAAACCCATCGACGAAATCGAGACGAGGATCGGGCTCGGGACCCTGAGCGTCAACCCGTCCTATTTCCGGGCCGGCCTGGCCGTCCGCTTCGTCTTCTGAGCCCGCGGGCCCGGATGATCCCTAGATCTTCGCCCGCCTGAGCCTCAGGGAGTTGCTCACCACCGACACGGAGCTCAAGGCCATGGCCGCCGAAGCGATCATGGGGTTGAGCAAAAGACCGAAGACGGGATAAAGGACGCCCGCGGCCACGGGGATGCCGACGACGTTGTAGGCGAAGGCCCAAAAGAGATTCTGCTTGATCGTCCGGATGGTCCTCCGGCTGAGCTCGAAGGCGGAGACCACGGCCGCGAGGTCGCCGGACATCAGCGTGATGTCGGCCGTAGCCATGGCCACGTCCGTCCCCGTCCCGAGGGCCATGCCGACGTCGGCCTGGGCCAGGGCCGGAGCGTCGTTGATCCCGTCGCCGACCATGGCCACACGCTTCCCCGCGGCCTGAAGCTTCCGGACGACTTCGGCCTTGTCTCCGGGCAGGACTTCGGGGATGACGTCGTCGATCCCGGCTTCCGCGGCCACCGCCGCGGCCGTCCTCCGATTGTCGCCCGTCAGCATGATCACTGCCAGGCCCATCCCCCGGAGCTTCTCGACGGCCGGGCGGGCGCTCGGCTTGAGAGTGTCCGCCAGGGCGATGAGTCCGGCGAGTCTGCCGTCGACGCCGACGAAGGTCGTGGTTTTACCTTCCCCGGCCAGGCTCTCGGCACGCGCGACAAGCGGTGACGCGTCGATCCCAGTATCCTCGACGAGCTTGCGGCTTCCGACGATCACCCGTGTCCCTTTCACCGCGGCCTCGACTCCCAGGCCTTCGAGGGCCCGGAAATCGCCGGGGTGCTCCACATCGATGCCGCGGGCACGGGCCCCGCGGACCACGGCCTGGCCGAGAGGATGCTCGGAGCCCATCTCGGCCGAGGCGGCGAGGAAGAGGAGCCGATCGGCAGCCGTTCCTGCCGCAGGGACGATGTCGGTCGTCTCGGGCCGGCCGGTGGTGAGCGTGCCGGTCTTATCGAAAACTACGGTGTCCACGCGGTGGACCGTTTCCAGGCTTTCTCCGCTTTTTATCAGGATGCCCCGCTCCGCCCCCTTGCCCGTCCCGACCATGATGGCCGTGGGTGTGGCCAGTCCCAGGGCGCATGGACAGGCGATGATCAGAACGGCCACGAAATTGAGCAGGGCGAAAACGGGCTTCCCCGGCGGGCCGAATATCGACCAGACGACGAAGGTCAGGACAGCGACCCCGATGACCACGGGAACGAAATACCCGGCGATGACGTCGGCCAGCCGCTGGATAGGCGCTTTCGTGCCCTGGGCCTCCTGGACCAGCCGGATGATCTTGGCCAGGGCTGTATCCTCCCCGACCTTGGCGGCGCGGAGGCGGAAGCTTCCCCATTTATTGAGCGTCGCCCCGACGACGCTGTCGCCCGGCCCCTTATCGACCGGCAGGCTCTCTCCCGTAATCATGGACTCGTCGATCGAAGACCGCCCTTCGAGGATCGTCCCGTCGACGGGGATCTGCTCCCCGGGGCGGACGACGAGGACGTCGCCGACGCGGACTTCCTCGACGGGGACCTCCCGCTCGCCTGCCGCATCGAGAATGCGCGCCGTCCGGGGACGCAGGCCCATGAGCTTTCGGATGGCTTCCGAGGTCCGGCCCTTGGCCCGGGCCTCGAGCATCCGGCCGAACAGGATGAGGACGATGATCACGGCCGAAGTGTCGAAATAGACCTGGGGTTCGACCGCGGCCGAGCGCAGAAGGCTCGGAACGGCCGTGGTTGCGGCGCTGAAGACGTAGGCGGCCGTCGTGCCCACGGCAACGAGCGTGTTCATGTCGGCCGAGCGGTGCCGGAGCGCACCCCAGGCGCCCTTGTAGAAGCGGCGGCCGAGGACGAACTGGACCGGCGTGGCCAATGCCCACAAAACGTAGGAGTTCTGGAGTACACCCGGCACCCAGGGGAACCAGTGCCGCATACTGCCCAGGAATACGACCAGGGCCAGCGCCCCGCCCCAGATCACGGAGGTCTTGAGCGTCCGGTATTCCTCGTCAGCCCGGAGCGCCTCTCCGCCTCTCCTTTCCGGGCCACCGGCAGGATCGGGGACTTCGTAGCCGGCGTCGCGGACGGCCTGGACGAGTCGCCCGGCATCTACCTGCCGGGGATCGAACATGACGGTCGCCCGGGACGTGGCCAGGTTGACGTTGGCCGCGCGGACACCGTCGACGTGCTTCAGCGCCCGCTCGACGTTGGCCGCGCAGCTCGCGCAGCTCATTCCGGTCACCCGAAAGTCGAGCCGCTTCAGATCATCCGGGCGGGATTCATCTGCCACGTGTTTAGTTCCTCATGCCGGCTTCGATCATCGCCCCGCGGTCCCAGGAGAACCTCCTCTCCGTTCCTAGAATTATAGCAGATTCTTCAGGATATCATAATCCCTACCGACCTTGTAGGAATAAGCCGGAGAGGTTGCGCCTGTCACACGTTTGTGCTACTATTTTGAAGCTCTAGAGAATAAGGAGAGGACCATGTCCGGACACTCAAAATGGGCTTCTATCAAGCATAAAAAGGCGGCAACCGACTCCAAGCGCGGCAAGGTCTTCACCCGGCTTATCCGGGAGATCAGCATGGCCGCCCGGGCCGGCGGCGGCGAGCCCGACAAAAATCCCGCCCTGCGCAATGCCATCGACGGCGCCCGGGCCGCGAACATGCCCGCCGACAACATCAAGCGGGCCATCCTGAAGGGAACGGGCCAGCTCGAGGGAGCGACCTACGAGGAAGTGTCTTACGAGGGCTACGGGCCGGGCGGCGTCGCCATCTTCCTCCAGGCCGTGACCGACAACAAGAACCGCACCGTCTCCGAGATCCGCCACATCTTCGCCAAGAACGGCGGCCGGATCGGCGAATCAAACTGCGTCGCCTGGATGTTCAAGCGCATGGGCTACATCGACGTCGAGAAGGCCAAGGCCTCGGAAGACATCCTCATGGACGTCGTTTGGGCCGCCGGCGCCGACGATCTCAAGGACGACGGCTCCAACTTCGAGATCACCACGTCGCCCGAGAGCTTCGAGGCGGTCGTAGAGGCCCTCAAGAAGAACGAGATCGAG
>Ga0154630_1075_pt2 | contig 15049 bp, 12 predicted proteins | sample Rifle2008BG13ft_FD_116059 | JGI IMG/M metagenome (GOLD analysis project Ga0154630, IMG submission 116059) | Candidatus Aminicenantes bacterium RBG_13_64_14
CGCCGTCGCCGACGCGACGGTCTCGCCCGACCCCGGGAGCTCGCGGCCGCAGCGGCCGCAGAAGCGGGTCCCCTCGGGGTTTTCGTTCTGGCAGCGGGGACACTTCATGGGATTGTCCGGGTGTTTATGTAAAGGATATCAATTCGAACCCGAAATTTCAAACTCATTGATAATACGCTCCGGCGCCGGAATTGGTTTCCTTTCGCACCGATCACGCCCTGGACCAAAGGTTTCGGGGATAGACGCCCGCGTCGACGAGCCCGAGGATGGCGGCCCGGAAGGCGGGCCGGTCCTCGGGATACGTCACGCCGAACCAGCGTTCCTGCGTCGGCAGGATCCGGACCCTAGCCCGGCCCTCCCGCAGCAGTGCGCCGACCACCTCGGGGATGAGAAATTCCGCCTTCCGGATGGCCGCGGCGCCCGTCCGGAGGAACTCGGGGAAGAGGGCCTCGAGCTCGCTGAAGAGGCCGGGAGTGAAGCCCCAGAAATTCATGGACGTCCAGCTCGCGGGGTCCAGGGGCATCCAGTCGGCGTCGTTCTCCGTGTGCTCGATGGCGTCCCCGAACTTGCGGATCTTCAGGAGCTCGCGGATGCCGACGAGATAACCCTCGGCCGTGGCCGTGCAGACGCCCCGGGCGACCGTGCCGTGCTCGGAGAGCGTATTGGCCAGCCGGTAGCCGACCATGGCGAACTCGTGCCGGCCGTCTCCGCCGCCATCCCGTCCGAGATACCCGGCCATGGCCTCGAAGGCCGTCCGGCCGTAGTAGTCGTCGGCGTTGATGGCCAGGAAAGGGGTCCGGACGGAATCCTTGCACGCCAGGATGGCCTGGGCAGTGCCCCAGGGCTTTTTCCGCCCCTCGGGAACGACGAACCCCGGCGGGACCTGGTCCAGGGACTGGAGGACGTAGGCCGTGTCCGCGGCCCGCTCGATGCGGCGGCCGATCTTCTCCCGGAAGGCTTCTTCGATGTCCTTGCGGATGATGAAGACGACCCGGCCGAACCCCGCCCGGAGGGCGTCGAACACCGAATAATCCAGCACGACCTCGCCGCTCGGGCCGACGGGGTCGATCTGCTTCAGTCCGCCGTAGCGGCTGCCGATGCCCGCCGCCATGACCACCAGGGTTAAAGACGCCATGGGGCCTCCTCTCGAGGGTCGTTTTTCCGTATCTTAATGAATCGCCCTCCCCAGGTCAAACGCCTCCGCGAACAGGGGCGGAGCCCGGCCAGAAATCACCGGTAGAACGTGGACCGTAATTCCGGGACATTCCGGAGAATTCGGGACATAACCCTTTTCTCTTGAAAAGGGATTGTGTCCCAGGAATTCCCGGACACATCCGGAGGACTGAAACACCTGGGCAACAACGCTCGATCGGCGATTTCGGGAGGGGGTGGCTGGCTTTACTTGTCCTATTCTATCCTATATTATTAGATGAAAGAAGGTGCGCGCATGATCCGTTCGACGACCGTCATCTGCATCCGGCACAAGGGAAAAACGGCCATGGCCGCCGACGGCCAGGTGACCATGGGCCAGACCATCCTCAAGCAGACCGCCCAGAAGATCCGTCGCCTGGCCAAGGGGGATGTCCTGGCCGGGTTCGCCGGAGCGACGTCGGACGCGTTCGCCCTTTTTGCCCGGTTCGAGGTGAAGCTCGAGGAATACCGCGGCAACCTCTCCCGGGCGGCCATCGAGCTGGCCAAGGACTGGCGTATGGAAAAGTCGCTCCGCCAGCTCGACGCGCTCCTCGTCGTGGCCAACGCGGAGAGCTTGCTGCTCATCTCCGGAACCGGGGACGTCGTCGAGCCCGACGACGGCATCATCGCCATCGGCTCCGGCGGACCGTACGCCCTGGCCGCGGCCCGGGCGCTCATCCGGCACACCGACCTCGATGCGCGGCAGATCGCCGCCGAAGCCCTGGAGATAAGCGCCGGGATCTGCGTGTACACGAACAACGAGATCAAGGTCGAGGAGCTCTGAATGCCCATCGTCCTCCCCGAGACGTTCGAGAGGCCCGCGGCCGACATCCCCGACGCGGAGCTCACACCGCGGGAGATCGTGGCCGAGCTCGACAAGCACATCATCGGACAAAAGGCGGCCAAGAAGGCCGTGGCCATCGCCCTGAGGAACCGTTTCCGCCGGCGCAAGCTGCCCCCCCCCTTGGCCGACGAGATCGCGCCCAAGAACATCCTCATGATCGGCCCAACCGGAGTCGGGAAAACGGAGATCAGCCGGCGGCTGGCCAAGCTGACCTCCTCGCCCTTCCTCAAGATCGAGGCCAGCAAGTTCACCGAGGTCGGCTATGTCGGCCGGGACGTCGAGTCCATGATCCGGGACCTCGTCCGCATGTCCGTCGACATGGTCAAGCAGGAAAAGGTCGCCGAGGTCATGGAGAAAGCCAAGGCCAACGCCGAGGATAAGCTCCTGGACATCCTCCTGCCTCCGCCCAAGAAGCGCGACGATGCGAACGGCGAGGGGGACGACTCGAAATTCCACGACACTCGGGAAAAATTGCGGGCCCAGCTCCGCGGCGGGCTCCTCGAGGACCGGCCGGTCGACATCGAGGTCAAGGAAAAGACGTCGCCGCCCCTCGAGGTCGTTTCGAACTCCGGGGTCGAGGAGATCGGGTTCCAGATCCAGGAGTTCCTCCCGGGCTTCCTGGGTGGCCGGACGAAAAGGCGGCGGATGAAGATCAAGGAGGCGCGGGAGGTCATCCTCGAGGAAGAGGAAAAACGCCTCGTCGACATGGACCAGGTCTCACGCCTGGCCATCGAGCGCGTCGAGCAGTCGGGCATCATCTTCCTCGACGAGGTCGACAAGATCGCCGGCCGGGAGTCCGGACATGGGCCCGACGTCAGCCGCGAGGGCGTCCAGCGCGACATCCTGCCGATCATCGAGGGCACGACGGTCAACACGCGCTTCGGGCTCGTCCGGACCGACCACATCCTGTTCATCGGCGCCGGCGCTTTCCACGTCTCCAAGCCCTCCGACCTCATCCCCGAGCTCCAGGGCCGGTTTCCGATCCGCGTCGAGCTCACGCCGCTCGGCAAGGACGACTTCGTGCGCATCCTGACCGAGCCGGAGAATGCCCTGATCCGCCAGTACGAGGCCCTCATGGCCACGGAGGGCGTGAGCGTCTCCTACACCCCGGACGCCGTCGACGAGATCGCCGACGTCGCCGAAAAGGTCAACGCCGACGCCGAGAACATCGGGGCCCGCCGCCTTCACACCGTCGTCGAAAAAGTCATGGAGGACATCTCCTTCGCCGCGCCGGACATCGCCGAGAAGACCATCCGGATCGACCGGGAGTACGTCCGGGAGCACCTCAAGGACATCCTCGAAAACCAGGACCTGCGGCGTTTCATCCTGTGATGGCCAGACCGTTTGCGACGCTCATCCTCGGGTTGCCGTTGCTGTTCTTTCCGGCCTGCGGGCGGAAAGGTCCGCTCGAAATCCCGCCCGGACGCGAGCCCATGACCGTCGAGGGTTTGGCGGCCGCCCAGCGCGGGCAGGTCGTGTTCCTGGAATGGACGAACCCGGTCAAGGCCGTTTCCGGCCGCCCTTTGACGGATCTCGAAACCATCGAGATCTGGGTCTTCGACAGCGGCCTGCCGGCCGGCGGCCGGCCTTCCGCGTCGGCCGAGGTCGAAAAAACGGCCCGTCTGGCCCGGCGGATCCCCAAAGAGGAGTTCGGGAGTTTCCAACGCCGGGCCGGCGCGCGGGACTCCGAGATGGCCTTTCCCTTCGTCTTCGATCCGGGCCCCGCGGGCCCGAAGCGCCTTGCCTTCGCCGTCCGGGTCATCGACTCCAAAAAGCGCGCCTCGGATTTCACCGTGCCGGCCGCCGTGAACATCCGGGGCTGCCCGAAACCCCCGCGATCCGTGGGCGTCCGCGTCTTCCCGGACTTCATCGAAGTCGGTTGGCTCGCCCCCGACTCGAACATCGACGGCACGCCTCTCAAGAATGGGAGCAGCTACGTCGTCTACCGCTACAAAGGGGATGGCCCGCCGCGCAAGCTCACGCCATCCCCCCTCGACGGCCTGACGTTCGAGGACCGCGATTTCGAGTTCGGGAAGGCCCATGGCTATTTCGTCCGGACGGTCGCCGCCGGGGCGGACGGCGCGGTCGAGAGCGGCGATTCTTCGGCCGTGGAGATCGTCCCGCGCGATGTTTTTCCGCCCGCCGCGCCGGCCGGCCTGTCCGTCGTCGCCGGCGACGGGCTTGTCTCCCTGAGCTGGCGGCCGGCGAAGGAGCGCGACCTCGACGGCTACAGGGTCTGGAGAAAAGAGGCCGGCGGCCCGGCCTTCGGCATCCTTGGCGAGGGTCTCGTCCGGGAGAACACGTTCACCGACCGGTCGGCCGCGAAAGGCGTGTCCTACGTCTACGCCGTCAGCGCCGTCGATCGGACCGGGAACGAGGGCTCGATGTCCGAGGGAGCGGCCGTCGTCGCGAAAGGAGCGAGGCCTTGAGAATCTACCGGTTCAGGTACCGCAAGAGGATCCTCACGGGCATCCTGAAGGAGGAGTTCCTTTTTCCCATCGTCGGGTCGGTCTTCGGCGACTTCAAGATCGGGTCGAGCCCCGTCCCCATCGGCGAAGTCCGTGTCCTGCCGCCGGTTCTGCCCACGAAGATCATCGGCATCGGCCGCAACTACCGGGCCCACGCCGAGGAATTGGGAAACCCCCTGCCCGAAGAGCCCTTGATCTTCCTCAAGCCGCCGACGGCCATCATCGGCCACCTTGACAGGATCGTCCATCCGGCCATGGCCGGCCGCGTCGATTACGAAGGGGAGGTCGCCGTCGTCATCAAGAAAAAAGCTCGCAGGCTCGGCGACGACGCTCCCGTTTCCGAATTCATCCTGGGCTACGCGTGTTTCAACGACGTCACGGCCCGGGACCTGCAGAAAAAGGACGTCCAATTCACCCGGGCCAAGTCCTTCGACACGTTCGCCGCCCTCGGGCCCTGCGTCGCCACAGGCCTCGACCCGGCGGCGCTCCACTTGAAGACGTTCCTCAACGGCAAGCTGGTCCAAACGGGGAACACGGCCAACCTCATCTTTTCCATCCCTTCCCTCGTCCGGTTCCTCTCCCGGGTCATGACGCTCAACCCCGGCGACATCATTGCCACGGGCACGCCCGCCGGGATCGGCCCCATGACGCCCGGCGACCGGGTGGACGTCCAGGTCGAGGGGATCGGCGTGCTCTCGAACACCTACACCTGTTCAAACGACAAGGAGGACACATGAAGCTGTTCCTGGATTCGGCCAACCTGGAGGAGATCCGCGAGGTCGCGAGCTGGGGGGTCCTGGACGGGGTGACCACCAACCCGTCGCTCTGCTCCAAGGAGAACGTGACCTTCGAGGACAATATCCGCGCCATCTGCGCCGTCTGCGCCGGACCTGTCAGCGCCGAGTGCGTTTCGCTCCGCGCCGACGAGATTGTCGTCGAGGGCCGCGGCCTGGCCCGGATCGCGCCCAACGTCGCGGTCAAGATCCCCGTCTGTCTGGAGGGCCTCAAGGCGACGAAAACGCTCCACGCCGAGGGCGTCCCGGTCAACATGACCCTCATCTTCTCCGCGAGCCAGGCCCTCCTCGCCGCCAAGGCGGGGGCCCGCTTCGTCAGTCCCTTCATCGGGCGCCTCGACGACGCCTCCGAGGACGGCATGGCCCTCATCGAGGAGATCGTCCAGGTCTTCGAGAACTACCGCTTCGAAACCGAGGTCATCGTGGCCAGCGTCCGCCACCCGCGGCACGTCGTCGAGGCGGCCCTGATCGGGGCGGACATCGCCACGGTCCCCTACGGGGTCCTGGAAAAGCTGGTCAAGCATCCGCTGACGGACATCGGCATCGAACGGTTCCTCGCCGACTGGAGAAAAGTCAAGAAGTGAGATTCCACCCCATCTTCCGGATCCGCGAACATGTCCGGATCCTCGTCCAGAAAGTCCGGCGGGTCACGGTGTTCGTGCTCGTCATGGGCGTCCTCTTCTCGAGCCTGGTCGTCGGCAAGAACGTCTTCCTGGGCGAAGTCCGCAAGGAGATCCGCAAGTCGTTCGCCTACGACAGCCTGAAGGCGTCCTATTTCCCGCCCGCCCTCGTCCTCGAGAACGTCCGCTCTCTCACCGGCCCGCCGACCTTCCGGGCCCGCCGGGTCACGGTCGAAGTCTCCTTTCTCTCCCTTCTGAGGAACCAGAAGTCCATTTTCGTCCGGCTGGAATCTCCGGAGGTCCGCCTCACCCGGGGAGCCCCGGGGGCGCCACGGCCGAAAGCCAGGCGACCGTTTTCCGTTTTCTCCCTTCCTTTCATCATCGACGAGGGGGTCATCGAGGGCGGTTCGGTGTCCTTTGAAACCGGCGCGGCGACGGTCGAGGTCCGGGGGCTTCAGGCGCGCGTCACCCAGAGCGGCGAGGAGTTCTCGGCCCGGGCGACGGCCGCGCGGAGCGGCTATTCGTCCCCCACCCAAAACCTCGACTTCGGTGGGGCCCTCACCATCCAGGTTTCCGGCCGGGGCGAAGCGGTGAAGATCGACCGGCTGACGGTCGAAGGTCCCGGCGTCGCCCTCCAGGCGGCCGGCAGCATCCGAAATTTCCCCGACCCGGAGATCGAGCTAGATGCCCGCTTCGATATCGAGACCGCTTTTCTCGACGCGATCCTCCGCATGCCCTTTGAATGGAAGGGGAAGGTCGGCGGGGAGGGGAAGCTCCGGCGCAGGAGCGGCGAGCTCGCCTTCGAGACGAGCCTCGCCTCGGACACCCTGGTGCTTTGCGGTGTGCCCATGGGCAAGATCCGGGGCCGCTTCGACCTTGCGCCGGCGACGGGCGGAAGGATCGACCTGGCCATCCAGAAGCCCGGACTTCCCGCCGAGAGCTTGGGCCTGACCTTTCTTCATGGCCGGGTCGAGGGCCGGGCCGCCCCGATCTTCGTCGATCCGGTCTTCAGTGAGCTTAAAATCCCCTGGCCGGTCAGTTCCCCCGCCTGGGGGACCTTTAGCCTCGAGAACCGCAAGCTCGCTGTCGACGCCGAATTCCGTGATTCCTCGCTCGCCAGGGAAGGGGATCTGTTTTCCTTCCGGGGGGGCGCCAAGGTCGGCGTCGATTTCGCCACCCACAATGTCTCCATCCGGACTCCCGGCCTCGAATCGAACTTCGGCCGCCTCGAAGCGACCGCCGCGATCGACCTCGCCGGCGACATCGATACGAGGATCCGGGGACAGGTCTTCGACGTCAAGCAGACGCGGGAATTTGTCTCCCTCGTCCTCAACGAGACGTTCGGCTTCGGCGAGATCCGAGGCGCGGGTTACGCCGACGTCCGTCTCAGCGGCAAGTCCGCCTCCCCGGTCGTTTCCCTGAAGGCCACCTTGTCTCCCGGCGGCTTCGACCGGTTCAATGCCGCCTTCGTCGAGACGGAGGCCGTCATCTCGGGAGGCGGTTTCGAGGGCGCGTTCGACGTTGATGATCCCGTGCTCAAGGGCCGGGTCCGGGTCAAGACCGACGGCCACACGCTCGAAGTGGACGTCAAGGACGGGGAGGGGGAACTGGCCAGGATCCTTCCCGCCCTCGAGATCCCCGTCTCTCTCTCCGGCCGGGCCTCGGGCGATTTCCGGATGGTCGACAGGGCCGGCGCCCAGGAGTTCTCGGGGAGCTTCACAAGCCCCGAGATCACCGGCTACGGCGAGAAGGCCGGCCGGGTCTCCGGCCGGCTCGATTGGAAGGACGGCATCCTGTCGTTCCCCGAACTGGCCATGGATTTCTACGGCGGGAGTTTCGAGGGCCGGCTGCTCGTCGGGATCATCAACGGCGAGTTCGATTTCGACCTCCGTGGCGAGGAGCTCGATTTTCACCAGCTCGTCTCTGCGGCCTCCGGCCGGCTGTCCCTGGCCCTGGCCGGCCGGGGCGTCTTCGGCAGGGACAAGCTGGGCGGGCTGTTCAATATCAAGGACATGACCCTCTCTCCCCTCGAGAAAACCGAGGCCCGGGGCGATCTCCAATTGGATGTTGCCGGCGGGCATGTTCTCCTCGGTCTTAAGGGCGGGCTCGTCCCGGGGGAAAACCCGTTCGAAGCCGCATTCGATTTCCCTCTTTCCGGCGGGCTTTTCTCGGGAGTCGTCAAGGGACGGATCAGCACCCTCGACCTCATCTGGCCATGGTACGGGGCCCAGGGGCACGCCGATTACACGGCCGACGTGAAGGAGACCGAAACAAAAGCGAAGGTCGCCGTAGTCCTCGATGTTAAGGCCCCGGTCATACCCTTGCCGGGTTTCGCCTACGCCATGACCGATTTCACCGCCTCCGCGAGCTACCTCGACGACGTCCTGACCATCACCTCGCTCGACGGCAAGCTCGGTGGGGGCGACGTACGCGGTTCGGGCGAGGTCGGTATCGGCGAAGAGGGCATCGCTACGATGGACCTAAGGATCGAGGCCAAGGACATGGTCCTCTCGCCTATGGAACGGATGCGGGTCCAGGCGGACGGGACGATCCGCCTGCTCAAGGACAAGAAGCGCTTCGTCTGCGAGGGGGAACTCCTGTTTAAGCGCTTCAGCTGGCGCCGCGAAATCTACGAGGAGTTCTCCTTTTCGTCGGAGGCCGAGCCGGCCGCCGAAACGGGGCCGTCGTTCTTCGACGGCATGTCGCTCAACCTCCGCCTCCGGGCCGACGAGAACATGACCATCGAGAACTCCCTGGGCAAATTCAACGGCCGCTTCAACCTGACTGCGACCGGCGCGTTCAACTCGCCCGTCCTCCTCGGCGACATCGACCTCACGAGCGGGGACTTCTATTTCCAGGACCGGAGTTTCCGTGTCATCAACGGGAGGCTGAGCTTCGTCGACCCGGTCAACACGGAGCCCTACCTCGATTTCCGCGGCGAGACCTACGTCAAGGACTACCGGGTGACCCTTAACATGAGCGGCCCCGTCAGCCGCCTCAAGCCGGAGTTCTCCTCTTCGCCGCCCCTGCCGCCGGAGGAGATCCTGTCCCTGCTGGCCCTGGGCGAGTCCTTCCGGCGGACTTATTATTCCTATTCGGGAGACCGCAGCACGGCCATGAGCACGGCCTCCCTCCTGACCTATCAGATCGCCGACCAGGCCAAGAAACGGACGAGCGGCCTGTTCTCGCTGGACCGATTCCGGATCGACCCGTATATCCCGGAAAGCGCCCCCGGCGGCATCGCCGCCCGGATCACCGTCGGCAAGAGAATCTCCAGGAACCTCCTGTTCATCTACTCGACGATCCTGGCCAACTCGACGGTCATGGCCGGGATCGATGAGGTCCCAATCTTCCGCATGGAGTGGGACATCAGCAGAAAATTTTCGCTCGTCGGCGGGCGGGACGACCGGGGAAGGCTGGGCTTCGATGTCAAGTACCGCAGGCGTTTCTAAGGAGCGGGGCCGGGGACGCCGTCCCGTGACGGGGAGCCTCCTCGTTCTGGCCGCGCTCGTCCTCGCCGCAGGCCTTGCTCCGGCAAGGGCTCAGGATACGGGCCTTCCTGTCGTCGCCCGGGTCGCCGTGGAGGTCGACGGTATGCCGGCCGAAGCCGGGCTCCTGGATTTCATCCCGATCAAGCCGGGCGAGCCGTATTCCCCGAGGCTCGTCGACCAGGCGGTCAAGCAAATCTTTCGGACGGGGCTCTTCGCCGACATCCGGGTCGTGACGCGCGGCGAGGACCGTGTCGAGCTGCTCTTCACCCTGGTCAGGAACTTATTCATCAATGACGTCGATTTTCGCGGTCCGAAAGTCTCGCCGGTTCGGCTGAGGGAGAGTCTCGTGTCGCTCCGGCCGGGCGGGATTCTCCAAGAGGACCGGGTCGGGCAGGCGTGCGCGGAGGTCGGCGAGGGACTGAGAAAAGAGGGGTATTTCGGGGCCGAGGTGACCTGCGAGGTCCAAAAGTCGCCCGGCGATACCACCGTGAATTTGATTTTTCAAGCGTCCTCCTGGAAAAGGTACACGATCGCGTCCCTCGATATCGAGTGGAAGGCGGAAATCCCTGGGACGGCCCTGTTCAAGAAGATGAAAAGCCGACTCGGCGAGGTCTACGTGCCCAACCTTCTTGCGGCCGACCTCGAGGCCCTGACCGCCGCCCTGAGCAAGGCCGGCTTTCGGCGGGCCGAGGTCCGTCTGGCCGGGGAGGTCTTCGACGAGAAAAACCTACGGATCGACCTCCAGGTCGAGGTCCTGCCGCAGGAGAGAATCCGGATCGTCGTCAACGGAGCCAAGGTCCCGGCGCGCCTCCTCGAGCCGATCTGGGAGGAGCGGGTGTTCGAACAGTGGGGTCTTGACGAGGGGGAGGTCCGCGTCCTCAACTACGTCCGCCGGAAAGGCTACCTCTTTGCGACCGTCTCCAGCCGGATCGAAAAAACACGTGACGAAATCCTCGTCATCCACGATGTCACCCCGGGAGATAAGGACAAGATCGAAGCGGTTGACTTTAAGGGCCTAGCCGCATTCTCCGAGCTGGACATGAAGACCCGGCTGGCCGTCCGCGAGAGCGTCCCCCTGTTCGTGCTCCTCAGCTACGACCGCCTCTTCTCCATCCCCCGCGAGATCGAGGTCTTTTATAAGGAAAACGGCTTTGCAGACGTTCAAGTCAGGCTCGACCTGGTCAGACAGAAGGCGGGTGTCCGGGCCGTCTTCGATGTCCGGGAGGGGCCGAAGACGACGGTCGAGGCCATCCGCTTCGAGGGGGGCTCGCTCTTTCCCGCCGAGGCCCTCCTCCGCGAACTGGTCAGCCGGGAGGGCGGCCCGTACTATCCGCCCAACGTCCAGAGAGACGTCAGCCAGATCGAAACCTTCTATCTCAACCGCGGCATCCGCGGCACGACGGTCTTCCCCCGCGTCGAGCCCGGGGCGACAGACCGGCTGACCCTCGTCTATGAGATTCGGGAAGGCGCCAGAATCACCATCCGGAACGTCTTCGTCACCGGCAACCGGGTGACGAAAAACCGGGTCATCCGGAAAGAGCTGCGCGTCGAAAAGGGCGGTGTTGCCGATTACTCGAAGGTCCAGGAGACGAAACGCCGGCTCGAAGGCCTCGGCATTTTCTCCGAGGTCCGGGTGGACGAAGTCCAGACCGGGCCCGGCGAAGAAGTCGTCATTGTCACCGTCCGGGAAGGGGAGATGAATTACGCCGGGGCCGGGCTCGGCTTCCAGTCCCTGACCCCCCTCAGCGGCTCTCTCGCCTCCTGGCCCAACGATTTCCGCCCCAGGGGCACAGCGGAGTACATCCGCAGCAACGTCCTTGGACTGGGAGCCCAGGTCGGTCTCCTCGGTCAGCTCAGCACGATCGAGAGGCGGGCGATCGCTTCGTGGAACCAGCCCTATCTCTTCGACCTGGCCATGCCGACGACGCTTTTGGCCTGGGCCGAGAGGGAGGACCGGGAGAGCTTCACCTTCGACCGCCGCGGCCTCAGCGTGAGCACAATCAAGGCCTTGAGCAAGGCCCGCCTCCTCCTCGCCTCCCTGAGCCTGATTCGGACGGCCCTACCCCAGGTCGACCTCGAAAATCCGCCGGGCGACATCGACCGGCGCTACCTCCCCTACTCGGCGGCGCTCGCCTCGGTCAGCATGAGCTGGGAGCGACGCGACGACACGTTGAATCCGGCCAAGGGGTTTTTCTTCAGCGCCGTCGGCGAGTGGGGCTTCCCGGTTTTCGGGATGGAGTCGGATTACCAGAAGGTTTTCTTCAGGTCCCAGCTCTTCCGGCCCCTTCCCGGCAGACTGAACCTCGGGCTGACGGCCCGGCTGGGGCTCGGCAACGGGCTGAGGCACCTGCCGGAAAGGTTCTTCGCCGGCGGCAGCAACACCTTCCGGGGGGAGGAATTCGACATGCTCGGCCCCCTCGACTCGACGACGCTCAAGCCCCTCGGCGGCGAGGCCGTCTTCCTGGTCAATGCGGAGCTCGCTTTTGCCGTCAGCCCGTCGTGGAAGGAACTTCGGCTGGGCGCCTTTTTCGACCTCGGCAACGTCTACGCGAGCGTCAAGGCCTTCCGGCCCCTCGAGCTTCAGGGGGCGGCCGGGGCCGGCATCCGCTACAGGACGCCGCTCGGACCGGTTCGTCTGGAGATCGCCTGGAAGCTCTGGGGTATCGACGCTCAAGACAAGAAGGGCAGACCCCTCATCTTCCTGACGATCGGCACCATCTTCTAAGGCGGAAACGACGATGATAAAAAGGACCCTGCTTGTCATGCTCCTGGCGGCGTTGGCCGGCCTGGCCCAGACCGTCGACTGCCTGGTCGCGGTCGTCAACGGCAAAGTCATCACCCTCATCGACGTCGAGATCGCAGCCGAGTTCGGCTTGGGTCGCGAGGCCGGCGTCGAGGCGGGCCGTGACCCCCGTCTTGCGGCTCTCGACGCGCTCATCGAGCGCAAGGTCGTCCTCGACTTGGCCCGCGAGTCCCGATCGGCCGACCGGAACGAAATCGCCGCGGCGTTGGCCGAGCTGCGCCGGCGGCTCGGAGAGGACGTTTTCACCGCCAAGCTCGGGAAATTCGGCCTGGCCGAGACGGACCTCGAGCCCTACCTTGAAGACCGCATTCTCTTCGACCGAGCCCTGGCTCTGAGATTCAGTCAGACGATCCCCGTGTCGCTCACGGAGGTCGAGAGGCATTACCGGGATAGCTACGTCCCGGAGCAGATCCGCCTCGGCAAGGCGGCCGAACCGCTCGAACGGGTCGCCGACCTGATCGAATCGCGGTTGCGGGAGGAGAGGCGGATGAAGCAGACGGCCGACTGGGTCAGGGACCTGAGAAATCGGGCCGATATCCAGATCAAGAAAGATTGCCTGAAATGAACATCGCCTATCTTTTCCCGGGACAGGGGTCCCAGGCCGTGGGAATGGGAAAAGACCTATACGACAAGTCGTCCGAGGTCCGCAGGCTTTTTGAAACGGCCGACGAGGTCCTCGGCTTTCCCATTTCCAAGATATGTTTCGAGGGGCCCGAGGAGGAACTCCGGCTCACCCGGAACACGCAGCCGGCCCTGCTCGTCGTCAGCACGGCCGTCTGCCGACTGCTCGGCCGCGACCCCGCCGTAGCCGCCGGCCATAGCCTTGGCGAATACTCGGCACTGGTCGCCGCCGGCGCCCTGCGCTTCGAGGACGCCGTCCTCCTCGTCCACAAGAGAGGCCGCTACATGCAGGAAGCCGTCCCCGTCGGGATCGGAGGGATGGCCGCGGTCCTCGGCGTTTCCGGCGACGTGGTCGAGGGACATCTCGCCGCCGTGCGCTCGGGCGTCGTCGAGATCGCCAACTGGAACAGCGACGACCAGATCGTCATCTCCGGCGAAAAGGCCGCGGTCGAGGAGGCCTTGGCGGCGATCAAGGCGCCGCGGTCGGTCATGTTGCCCGTCAGCGCGCCCTTCCACTCCCGATTGATGAAGCCGGCCGAGGAGAAGCTCGCCGCCGACCTCGACGCCGTCCTGTTCACGGAGCCGCGCTTCCCGATCATCACCAACGTCGACGCCCGGCTCATCCGGACGGGGGAGGATGCCCGGGACGCCCTCAAGCGGCAGGTCAGCCTCTCCGTCCTCTGGGCGAAGTCCATGAGCCTTTTAAAAGAGATGGACATCGAAGCGTGCGTCGAGTGCGGCCCGGGCAAAGTCCTGGCCGGCCTGTTCAAGCGCATCGGCCGGGGCTGGCCCAAGGCGCCGGCTTTCCACAACGTGGAGAACTGGGAAGGGCTGGAAAGGGCGAGGGCGGCCCTATTCGGCCTGCTGTGAAATAACCCGGGGGCCGTAGCGGAGGAAATATTCAACGGCCGAGACGACGGCCAGGGCGAAAACCAACCATAGCCCGACCTTGGCCGCGATGTAGAATTTCCCTAAATAGATCGGGCCCAGGACGAGGGCGCCGATGACCCAGGATTCACTGCCCATCTTGGCCTTTCCGAAGGCCGAGGCGGGGATGTTGACCCCCTTGGACGAGGCCATGGCCCTGAAGCCGCTGACGGCGATCTCCCGCCCGATGATGACCACGGCCGCCCAGGCCGGGACCCGGCCGAGCCCGACGAGGCAGATGAGGGCCGAGGCGATGAGGAGTTTGTCGGCCGTCGGATCGAGGAGCTGGCCGAGGACGGTGACGAGCTCCTTACGGCGGGCCAGCCAGCCGTCGAGCCAGTCCGTCAGCGAGGCGAATATGAAGATGGCCAGGGCGACGATGTCGTGGCCCTCGAAATTCGTCAGCATCACGGCTACGAGGGCGGGAATAGCGAGGATCCTGGCCAGGCTGAGGTAATTGGGGATGTTCACGCCCCGAGATTACACCAGCTCCCCCGGATGTGTCAATCTTGCAAAAGCCGCCGGCCATCGGTATAGTGAGGGTTCGCCGATGTCCAAAGAAAACTCCCTGACTCCGATGATGGAGCAGTATTTCCGGATCAAGGGGCTCCACCGCGACGCCCTCCTCTTCTTCCGCCTCGGCGATTTCTACGAGATGTTCTACGACGACGCCAAAGTCGCCGCGCCCATCCTCGACATCACGCTGACTTCGCGGCAGAAGGTCCCCATGTGCGGCGTCCCGCACCACGCCGTCGGCTCCTATCTCCCGAAACTCCTGCGGCTGGGCCACAAGGTCGCCATCTGCGAGCAGGTCGAGGACCCCAAGGCGGCCAAGGGCGTCGTCAAGCGCGAGGTCATCAAAGTCCTGACGCCCGGAACCGCCGTCGAGTTCGAGACGGAGGACGCCAAGGAGAGCACGTTCATCGTCTCCCTGGCCCTTGAAGAGGACGGGTGGGGGATGGCCCTCCTCGACCTCGTCGCCGGCGAGGTCCGCACGCTCGAGGGCGGGTGGCCCGAGATCAAGGTCCTGGCCGACGAGATCTTCAAATCGGCCCCCAAGGAAATCCTCTACCCAGAGGGGACCGAGGAGGCCCTGCGGCGGGTCCTGTCGCCGAGCGGTCTGGCCGGCGTCGCCCTGAGCCCGGCCGAAGGTTGGCTCTTCGACCCGCCCGAGGCCGGCCGGGTCGTCCTCGAGCATTTCGGGGCGCGGTCGCTCACCGGGTTCGGTCTCGAGGATAAGCGTCTCGCGGTCGCCGCGGCCGGGGCCCTCATCGCCTACGTCAAAAAAGT
>Ga0154630_1143_pt3 | contig 14373 bp, 13 predicted proteins | sample Rifle2008BG13ft_FD_116059 | JGI IMG/M metagenome (GOLD analysis project Ga0154630, IMG submission 116059) | Candidatus Aminicenantes bacterium RBG_13_64_14
GACCGAAGCTATCCCAGCTCCGCAGGAACATCTCGGCGCTCTTTCGGGCGAATTCGGAAGCGACGACGTCGAACCCGTAGGCTTTCAATCCCTGATAGACGAGATAGTTGGTCGACGGCCGGACCACGCCGCGCCACGACTGCTGGCTTTCGGGTCTGAAGGCCGGGTCATCCCGAGAGATCGAAGGGATGACGTAGTCGCCCCAGAACTGTTTGGGATCGAGCAGGTGCTTGAGCATCTTCTGGGCGCGGGCGTCGTCGGGGATCCGGGCCAGGAGGGGGAAAAAAGCGGAGGCCGCCTTGTGGACCGAAAACCGGCCGTCCCAAGTGCGGTCGCAATAGAAACCCTCCTTCTCGTTCCACAGGCGGGAGTTGACGAGGGCCCGGGTCTTCTCGTACTGGTCGCGGTAGCGTTCGACCTCGATGGGGCGTCCGAGGACCGAGGCGATCTCGGCCAGGCACCAGGCGTCCAGGGCGTATAGGGAGTTTAGGTCGATGCAGTTCAGCATCAAGGTGCCGGACTCTTCACTGAATGGGGCGTCTTCCCAGTTGGGCAGGTCGTCCTGCCCCGATTCCCAGCCAGCCCTCATCCGCCCCGTAGCGTTCTTCTCCCAGGACGGGGCGTTCCTGCCGATGAGCTCGGCGTCCGACCCCCACTCGAGGAGGCCGTCGCCGTTGCCATCTCTCCGGGCCAGTCCGTTCGCCCGCGGTGCCGTCCAATAATCGTGCCAACGCTGGAGATAGGGATAAGCGTGCCGGAGGATATCCATGTCCCCCACCCGCTCGAAAAGCTTCAGGACGACGAATGCCCCGACGGGAGGCTGTGAGCGGTCGGCTGTGCCCCCGAAACGGCCTCGCCAATTCGGGATGTTCCCGTTTGGGTACTGAGTTTCCAGGACGGCCCGGAGAGCGTCGACGGCCAATTTCTGGCTTTCGAGGACGAGCCCCAGGGGGTTGAACAAGGAATTCTCACCGAGGATCGTCCAGTGATCCCGGCCCCCTTCCGGCCGGGGTAGGAGCCCGGCCCGGCTTGACGGAGTGTAAAGACGGTGGTTTCCCGCCTGGTAAAGGACCGTCCAATGCAAGCTGTTGGTGATCGCCTCGGGCACGCCGGCGTAGGGGCCGCGGAGCTTGACCCGTTTTTCTTCATAAACGGCGGCTTCCTCGTCGATGAAAGCGCCGATGGTCTTGGCGTTCTTGAAGCGGGTGATGCGGTTGCCCACGGCTTGGGCGTCACCGCCGACCCCGGCCACGAAAGCGATCGTTCGGTCGGCATCCGGGAGGTAGGACAGGGCAAGGCCGCCGGCAGGGGCGGAGGCCGGCTCCCCGAGACGACTCGTCCAGATCAGGTAGGACGGATTCCCCGGAGCACCGCAGCGTCCTTGGACCTGGCCGTCGGCGAGCAGGGCGTATTCGCCCTTGAGATCCCACGGGAAATAGTGGACGATGGTGACGCGGACGCCCTCGGGGTAAAGGATGCGGCCGAGGACGGTCGTCTCGTCACGCCGCGACCATTCGACCGTCAGGGTCAACTTTCGCGGCGGGGGCTTCATCAGGATGGGCGTGTCCTTGCCCATCTTGAAGGGAAGTCCGAGGTCGAACTTGACACGGGCGTAGAGGCCGTCGGGCGAATGCGGGCCGACCTGGGAGACGAGGTAGTAGAAGTCCCCGCCCTCGGCGGCCTCCCCCCCTCTCTCGACGCGCAGGAGGAAGGCGAAGGCGCAATCCTTGGCCGGGGCGATGACCAAGCCCGGCCAGCCGGGCCCGTCAAGCGATCCGACGTAGGTGTCTTTCCAAGGATAGAAGATCTCGGGGGTAAGGCTGGACGTTCCGATGAGCAGCAGACCTATGATAAGGACTGTTTTTTTAGTCATCCCGGGAATCCTGGCCGGCGCCGCCCTCCTCGCCGTCTACTTTATGGAAATCGGGGCTTGAAATCAAGGAAGTGCTTTTCTTTTCGAGCTGTGATAAATTGAGTTTTCGAATTCCTGAGGAGGGAATCATGGATTTCCGGCTCTATTTTCGCTCCCGTCAGGGGGAGATGGTCCATCTTCTGAAGCAACTCACGATGCTCGAATCCCCGACCCACGACAAGAAGGCGGTCGACGCCTGCGCGGCGTTCGTGGCCAGAGAGTTCAAAAGAATCGGATGCAAGGTCACGACTCTCCCCCAGAAGGATATCGGCGACCTGACCGTGGCCGAGTTCGCGCCGGGTCGCCTGAAAGACGCCGACGACGAGATCCTCGTCCTGACCCACATCGACACCGTCTGGCCCGTGGGGAAGATCGTCAAGATGCCATTCTACGTCTCCGGAAACAAGCTCTACGGTCCCGGTGTCCTCGACATGAAGGCCGGAGTCGTGATGCTCCTGACTGCCCTGCGGAGTCTCAACGGCCTCAACGTCAAACCCCAGAAGCGGATCACGGCCGTCGTCAACACGGCTGAAGAGACGGGGCACCCCGCAGCCCACGACCTCATTCGCAAGCTGGCCCGGAAGGCCTCTCTCGTCCTTTGCCTGGAGCCCGCCATCCCCGGCGGAGCGCTCAAGCTCGAAAGGAAGGGCCGGCTGGTCGTCCGCCTGGACGTCCGCGGCCGGGCGGCCCACGGCGGGAGCCCCGAGAAAGGGGTCAGCGCCGTCGAAGAATTGGTCACCCAGATCGCCCGCCTCAAGAGGCTGAGGACCGGCGAAACCACGGTCAACGTCGGCCTGATGGGCGGAGGCGAAAAGGCCAATGTCGTCGCCGAGAACGCCTGGGCCGTGCTGGACATCCGCTTCTGGAAACTCGCCGACCGGGACAGGGTCCTGAAGAACCTGCGCGAGGCCGTCCCGGCCCTCCGCGGGGCCCGACTCAAGGTCTCCGTCGAAAGCACGACGCCGCCCATGGAGAAGACCAAGGCCTCGGAAAGACTCTTCGTCCGGGCCCAGGAGATCGCCGCCGGCATGGGCCTCTCGCTCAAGGGGGGGAAAACGGGCGGTGGTTCGGACGGGTCGATCGCCGCGGGCATGGGGATCCCGACGCTCGACGGCCTCGGCCCGGACGGAGATGGGATTCACGCCGAACACGAACATCTCCTCCTCTCCTCCTTCGTCGAACGGACGGCCCTGCTGACCGAATTCTTGAAGGACCTGTGATCGTTACGTTCGATGTTGACTTCGTCCGAAACGGTTTGATATCTTAATTTCACATACTTTATAAGGAGTGCATCGTGATCAAAAAGTATTACCTCCTCTCCCCCGGACCGACGCCCGTGCCCGAGCGGGCCCTGTCGGCGGCGGCGGAACCGATCATCCATCACCGGACCCAGGAGTTCTCGGCCATCTTCATGGAGGTCACGGAAGGAATCAAGCAGGTCTTCGGCACCAAGGAAGAGGCCTACATCCTGACGTCCTCCGGGACCGGGGCTATGGAGACCGCCGTGGTCAACCTCCTCAGCCCCGGCGACAAGGTCTTGACCATCAACGGCGGCAAGTTCGGCGAGCGCTGGGGCAATGTCTGTAAGGCCTATGGCGTCAATTACAAGGAAATCATCCTCGATCCGTGGGGCAAGGATTTCTCCAAGGACGAACTCGAGGCCGAGCTTAAGGCCATGCCCGACTGCAAGGCCGTTTTTGCCACCCTGTCCGAAACCTCCTCCGGGGCCATGTTCGACATCCAGGGCTTCGGTGAGGTCGTGGCCAGGACCGCCGCGGTTCTCGTCGTCGACGGTATTTCGGGGGCGGGCGTCACGCCCTGCCCCATGGACGACTGGAAAGTCGACGTCCTGCTTTCTGGATCGCAGAAATCCTTCATGATCCCGCCCGGCCTGGCCTTTATCGCCCTGAGTCCGAAGGCCTGGGCCCTGGCCGCGAATTCCAAGCTGCCCAAATTCTACTTCGACCTCAAAAAGGCCAAAAAGAACCTGGCCGATAAGACGACGCCCTGGACCCCCGGCGTGTCGCTCATCATCCAACAGAAGCACGCTCTGGATATCATCAAAAAGATGGGCCTGGACGCCTTCTTCGCCCATCACCGGATCCTGGCCGACGCGACCCGGGCCGGGGTCAAAGCCATCGGTCTGAGCCTCCTCTCCCAGCGGCCGGGCAACGTCCTGACATGCTGCAAGGTCCCGGAAGGGATCGAGGGCTCGAAGCTCGTCAAGACCATGCAGGGCAAATACATGGCCTACATCGCCGGCGGCCAGGACCCCTACAAGGGAAAGATCTTCCGCATCGCGCATCTCGGCTACATGGGCGGTTTCGACATCATCACCGCCCTCTCGGCGCTCGAGATGACCCTCATGGACCTCGGCTTCAAGTTCGAGGCGGGGGCCGGCATCAAGGCGGCCCAGGCCGTCCTCAAGGAGAACTGGCAATGACCAAGATCCTCATCGCCGATGGCATGGACAAAGAGGCCCTGGAACTTCTCCGGGCCGTGCCGGGTTTCGAAATCACTGTCAACAAAGGGATGAGCGAGGCCGATCTCGTCCAGGTCGTCCCCGGCTTCGGCGCCGTCGTCGTCCGGAGCGCCTCCAGGATCACCCGCCCGGTCATCGAAGCCGGAAAGGACCTGAAAGTCCTCGTCCGGGCCGGCATCGGGCTCGACAACATCGACCGCGACGCGGCCAAGGAAAAAGGGATCGCCGTGGCCAACACGCCGGCGGCCACCTCCATCTCCGTCGCCGAACACACGTTCGGGCTCATGCTCGGGGCCGTCCGTAACCACGCCAAGGCCGTCCTGTCGATGAAGGCGCACAAATGGGACAAGAAGGCGCTCGAGGGCACGGAGCTCTATGGGAAGACCCTGGGCATCATCGGCTGCGGCCGGATCGGCATCGAAGTCGCCAAGAGGGCCCTGGCCTTCGGCATGAAGGTCCTCGTCTACGATGTCATCCCGGTCAAGACCGACGTCGCCGTCAAGCAGGTGCCGCTCGAGGAGCTGCTGGCCGCCGCCGACCTCATCACCCTCCATGTTCCCAAACAGGCCAAACCCATTCTCGGCGAAACCGAGTTCGGCAAGATGAAGAACGGGATCATCATCGTCAACGTCGCCCGCGGCGGGGTCGTCGACGAAAAGGCCCTGCTCGCCGCGCTCAACTCCGGCAAGGTCCGGGCCGCGGCCCTGGACGTCTTCGACAAGGAGCCGCCCGAGGACTTCTCGCTCGTCGACCACCCCAACGTCATCCCCATCCCCCACCTCGGCGCGGCCGCCGCAGAAGGCCAGCAGAGGGCCGGCCTCGAGGTGGTCCGTATCCTCAAGGAGAAGCTGGGCTAAGGAACGACGCTGCCCGTATTTGTCAGCGATTCCCGGCGGTCGGCCAGGGGATCTAAAATATTACGAATCTTCTGAGGCCTGATATTCAAGACTCGATCCAGATATTTCCCAGAAGCGCAGCTCCGGGCCGCTCCGCCGCACTTCTGCCGGTCGCTTCTCAGAATCCGCTCCCTGCCGCCCCTCCGCTACGGGGTCTATGCATGGCCCCCATCACTGTCCGTGGCAGCGTCTGTTTCCTTAGATGGGGAGAGGGGCCTTTTTTGCGGGCGGCCGCGGTTTTGGTAGAATAGGGCCATGATCTACCTCGACCACAACGCTACGACACCCGTCGACCCGGCCGTCGCCGAGAGGATGGCGTGGTTTCTCAGGGAACACTTCGGCAACCCCTCTTCGATCTACCCGATCGGGCGGAAGGTCAAGGAGTTGATGAACGAGGCGAGGGAACGCGTCGCCGGCTCCCTGGGCGTCGACCGCGGCGAGATCTTTTTCACCGGCTCCGGTACCGAATCCGACAATTTCGCCATCTTCGGGACCTTCGATGCCGCACCGGAGAAGAACGAGTTCGTCACATCGGCCATCGAGCATCCGGCCGTCATCGAAGCGGCCAAAGCCCTGGAAAAAAGAGGGGTCAAGGTCACCTATCTCCCCGTCGACGAATACGGCACGGTCGGCTTGGACGACCTCCGCTCGGCCCTGACACCGAAAACGGGCCTCGTCTCGGTCATGCACGCCAACAACGAGATCGGCACGATCCAGCCCATCGTCGAGATCGTCCGGATCGCCCACGAGCGGGACGTCCCCGTCCATACCGACGCCGTCCAGAGCCTGGGGAAGATCGACGTCGACGCCCGCAAACTCGGGGTCGATTTTCTGACCGTCTCCGCCCACAAGATCTACGGCCCCAAGGGCATCGGAGCGCTCTACATCCGCCGGGGGGCGAATATCTGCCCCTTCGTCCGGGGCGGCCGCCAGGAGCGAGGCCTCAGGGCCGGAACGGAGAACACGGCCGGGATCGTCGGTTTCGGCGAAGCCGTCCGTGTCCTCGAGGAAAAGGGCCGCAAGGAACGCTTCCGGGTCGAAAAGCTCGCCGAGACCCTGAAGAAGGGGGTCGAAGAAAGGATTCCCAGCGTCCGATTCAACGGCCACCCGGAAAACCGGGTCAAGAGCACGCTCAATTTCGCCTTCCCGGGAATCGAGGCGGAAGCCATCCTGTTGTCCCTGGCGACCAAGGAGATCTACGTCTCCACGGGCTCGGCCTGCAGCGAGGAATCGGAGGAAGTCTCCCACGTCCTCCAGGCCATCGGGCTCAAGCCCGAGATCGCCCGCTCCTCGATCCGGATGTCCCTCGGACGCTCCAACACGGAAGAGGATATCGCCGTCGTCCTCCGTGAGCTCCCGGAGATCATCAAGAAACTGCGGGCCATTACGGCCTTTCACCCCGAAGGCTGAAGCGCCGGCCGCTAGGCCGGAAGCTCACGGAGCCGGCGCAGGTACAGCTCGCGGACGGTCCGGAAAAACTCCTGACACGGCCCCCTCCGGAAGTCGGGGTAGGTCCAATCCAAAGTTTTGACCCCCGTCTTCGTAAAGAGGAATTCGAGATGGGCATAGATGCCCCGCCCGAGAGGGATGCGGTGGGAGAAATCCTTGGCGGTGGCCATGACCAGCGCCGAGGCGGTGAGATAGCCGGGGTCGATGTTGACGGGCCTCCCCGCCGCGCCCGTTTCCCGGCGGACGGCCTCCTCCAGGTCGTTCGTCCAGAGCTTCAGGCCGACTAGCGATTCGGGACCGACCAGCCCGGCGAAGCTCATGAATATTCTTTTGAGCGCGGGCCCCATCTCGGGCTGGTAATAATCGGTGAGGTCGAAAGCGAACGCCGGGCTCTCCATATCGACCGGCCCCCACTCCCCGATAAGCCGGCGCCGGACCTCTTCGTACAAGGCTTCTTCTTTAAAGATAACCCCGCAAATGAGCTTGACAGGTGCGAACGCTTTCGGCTGGGCCATGTTCCTTTGTTTATTATAACTCATGCAATCAGGGACACAAGAATCTGCGAATTCGGGTTAACTGGGTGCTCCTCGCGTAACCTATCGCCTCGGAGCGATGCTAATCGGGGCCGAGGGGTGTCGTCGAAGTGAGCATAAAGCGGTGATTTAGCGTTCCCGGGACGGATACGCGGACTCCTCCCATCGAATCCGGCCCGGGAAGGCGTGAAGAATCACCGCAGCGAACGGAGACGACCCCCGAGGAACCCGAGGGCATCGCGCTGAGAGGATAAGCGGAGCCTCAGATGGCCGGATTGCATGATAAGCGCGTTTCTTCTATAATTGGTCCATTATGAAATGGGTTTATATCGAGGACATCGCGCAATATGACGGACAGGACGTCGAAGTCCGCGGCTGGGTCTATAACAAACGATCCTCGGGCAAGGTCCGCTTTCTGCTCGTCCGCGACGGGACGGGCCTCGTCCAGGCGACCGCCTTCAGCGCCGAGAAAGACTCCCCCCTCTTCCAGAAATTCGACCGGCTGACCCAGGAGTCCTCGCTCGTCGTCCGCGGCCGGGTCCGGGAGGACAAGCGGGCGCCCGGCGGCTACGAGCTGACCATCGCCGACCTCGACATCGTCCAGGTGGCCGCGGACTATCCGATCACCCTCAAAGAGCACAGTACCCCCTTCCTCATGGAGCACCGGCATCTCTGGCTGCGGTCCTCGAAGCAGCAGGCCGTCCTCCGCGTCCGGGCCGAGGTCATCAAGGCCATCCGCGATTTCTTCGACGGCCGCGGTTTCCGCCTCATGGACACACCCATCCTGACCCCGAGCGCCTGCGAGGGGACGACGACCCTTTTCGAGACGGAGTATTTCGACCAGAAGGCCTACCTCAGCCAGAGCGGGCAACTCTACAACGAGGCCACGGCCATGGCCTTCGGCAAGGTCTATTGCTTCGGCCCGACGTTCCGGGCCGAGAAATCCAAGACCCGGCGTCACCTCATCGAGTTCTGGATGGTCGAGCCCGAGGTGGCTTTCGCCACGCTCGCGGACATCATCGAGCTCGGCGAAGACCTCGTGCTGTTCATCATGGAACGGGTCTTGACCAAGCGCAAGCACGACCTGGAAACCCTCGAGCGCGACACGTGGCCCCTCGAGGCGATCAAGAAGCCCTTCCCCCGGTTGACCTATGACCAGGCCGTCCCCCTGCTCCGCGAGAAGGGTTCGACGATCGAATGGGGGAACGACTTCGGCTCGCCCGAGGAAACGCTGATCTCCGAGGTCTACAACTCCCCCGTTTGCGTCACGCACTTCCCGACGGCCATCAAGGCCTTCTACATGCAGCCCGCGTCGGAGAACCCGGACGTCGTCCTCGGGGTCGATTTCCTGGCCTCGGAAGGCTACGGCGAGGTCATCGGCGGCGGCCAGCGCATCCACGACCTGGCCCTGCTCGAACGGCGTCTCGAGGAACACAAGCTCCCCCGCGAGGCCTACGAATGGTACCTCGACCTCCGCAAGTACGGTTCCGTCCCGCATTCGGGATTCGGCATGGGCGTCGAGCGGATGGTGTCTTGGCTCTGCGGCATCAAGCACATCCGCGAAACCATCCCGTTCCCCCGGCTTCTCTACAGGATCTATCCTTGACCCGACCGACGCGCGGCGCCCCGGGCGGCCGGCGCGCCGCTGAAAAGATCGCTCTAATCAGTCTGGGCTGCGCCAAGAACCTCGTCGACAGCGAGGTGATGCTTGGGGCCCTGAAAGAGTCCGGGTTCGTATTCGTCACTCGGGCCGAGGACGCGGACGTCGTTATCGTCAACACTTGCGGCTTCATCGGGCCCGCCCGGATGGAGGCCGAGGAGACGCTGGGGACGGTCCTCCGTCTTAAAGAGAAAGACCCGCGGAAAAAGATCGTTGCCGCCGGATGCTACGTCGAGCGGGACCGGCCCGGTCTCCAGAAAAAATTTCCCGGGGTCGATGCCTGGACCGGCGTTCGGTCCTTCGACCGCATCGCCGCGATCGTCCGGGGGGAGCCCGTCTCCGGCCCGGACCGGACGTTCCTTTATTCGGACCAGTCGCCACGTCTCGTTTCAACCCCCGGAACTTGGGCTTACGTCAAGGTCTCCGAGGGCTGTTCCCACCGCTGCGGCTTTTGCGCCATTCCGTTGATCAAGGGGCCCTACGTGTCCCGGAGCCTGGCCTCCGTCGTCCGCGAGGTCCGTACCCTCGCCGGCCTCGGCGTCAAGGAGATCAATCTCATTTCGCACGATACGACCTGGTTCGGCCGTGACCGCGGGATGCGCCACGGCTTGGCCAGGCTGCTCGAGCGCCTCGTCGGGACGAGCGGCGTTGAATGGATCCGGTTCCTCTACGGCTATCCCGGTGAGATCACGGACCCCCTCCTCGAGATCATGGCCGGCCCGAAAATCTGCCGTTACTTCGACATCCCCTTCCAGCATTCCGACCCCGGCTTGATCAAGGCCATGAAGCGGGGCCTTGATGGGACTAAGGCTCTCCGACTCTTGGAACGGATCCGGGCGAAACTTCCCGACGCCGCCGTCCGGACGTCGCTTATCGTCGGTTTTCCGGGAGAGGGGCGGAGGGAATTCGCCGGTTTGCGGAAGTTCGTCCGGGCGGCCCGCTTCGACCACCTGGGGGTCTTCACGTATTCGCCGGAGAGGGGGACGGAGGCCTTCGACAGGCCGGATAACGTCGGAGCGGCGGAAAAGGAACGGCGCCGAGGCGCTATCATGGATATCCAGGCCGGCTTGTCGCTCGAGAGGAACAAGGGCTACATGGGGCGGCAGGTTGAGGTCCTCGTCGAGAGACACGAAACCGGAGATTCCCGCCTCTGGGTGGGCCGGGGCCGTTTCCAGGCCCCGGAGGTCGATGGCGTCATCCGCTTCACCCTCCCACCCGCAATGACCGCCCCCCTCTCCCCCATCGTCCGGGTCGAGATCACCTCGGTCGGCGCCTATGACCTCGAAGGCCGGCTCGTCCCATGAAAACCGCAGCGAAGATTCTGGCTACCTTCTTCGGCATCGGTTTGTTCCCCGTGGCCCCGGGCACGCTGGCCAGCGCCGTCGCGGCCCTGTTTTTCAAGTTCGCCCTTCACGGGCTCGCCTGGCCCTGGTATCTCCTCCTGCTGGCCCTCCTCTTCTTAGCCGGCACGGCGGCCTCGGCCGTCCACGCCGCCGCGCTCGGCCGCCCCGACCCGGGCCGGATCGTGGTCGACGAGGTTTGCGGCCAGCTCCTTGCCCTCGCCTTCCTGCCCGCCGCCTGGGTGCCCGTGGCCGTCTCCTTCGTTCTCTTCAGGTTTTTTGATATCATCAAGCCCTGGCCGATCCGGAGACTGGAGAAGCTCCCCGGGGGCTGGGGGATCATGGCCGACGACATCGGCGCGGGTTTGGTGGCGGCGGCCCTGAGCCGCCTGGTCTTGCTCTTGGTCTGAGGTTCGGGAGATCATGAAGACGGAGATTATCGCGGTCGGCTCGGAGCTCCTGACTCCCGACTTCCAGGACACGAATTCCCTCTTCTTGACCACCGGATTGAACGGCATCGGATTGGGCGTTTCTTTCAAGACCGTGGTCGGCGACGACGAATGCGACCTCGCCCGGGTCTTCCGGACGGCCCTGGGACGTTCCCGGCTCATCCTGTGCATGGGCGGTCTCGGACCGACGGAAGACGACCGGACACGGGAGACTCTGGCCAAGGTCCTGGGGCTGAACCTCGTCTTCAGGAAGGACATTCTCGCCCGCATCCGGGAGCGGTTCCGCCGGAGGGGCATGGACATGCCCCCTTCGAACTGCAAGCAATGTTATGTGATCGAGGGTGCGGAGGTCCTGGACAACCCCAACGGGACCGCTCCGGGCTTGTGGCTGGCCGCGGCGCGTCACCGGATCGCCCTGCTCCCCGGGCCGCCGCGGGAGATCCGCCCCATGTTCGAGAACCATGTCCTGCCGCGGCTCGCGGCGAACGGCACGGGATTGATGGTCCGCCGGGAGATAAGGCTCACAGGGTTGGGAGAGTCCTCCATGGAAAGCCTGATGAAGCCGGTCTACGCGGCGGTCCCGGCCGGCATCTCCGTGACGACTCTGGCGAGTCCCGGGGATTTGTCGATCCACCTGACTTACCGGGGGGCGGCTCCCCGGGCAGCGGCGGAGACGAGCCTCGACGGTTTGGAAAAGAAGATAAGGGAGGCGTTGTCCCCGTGGATCTATTCGCTGAACGGCGACAACCTGGAAGCCGTCGTGGGGTCGCTCCTCAAGGAAAAAGGGAAAACGGTGGCCTGCGCGGAGTCCTGCACGGGCGGGCTCCTGGGCCATCGGCTGACCGGCGTTCCGGGAAGCTCGGCCTATTTCCTCGAGTCCGCGGTCGTCTACAGCAACGCGGCGAAGACGAGGCGGCTGGGCGTGCCCAAGGCGCTCCTCGAAAAGCACGGGGCGGTCAGCGCCGCCGCGGCCCGGGCCATGGCCGTCGGCGTTCGGAAAACATCGCGTTCGGACATCGGCCTGTCCGTGACGGGGATCGCCGGCCCCGACGGCGGAACGACCCGCAAGCCCGTCGGGCTTGTCTACATCGCCCTGGCCCATGCTAAGGGTACGGCGGTCACCAGGAACCATTTCTTCGGCGGCCGCGCCCAGGTCAAGGCCCAATCCTCGCAGAAGGCCCTGGATATTTTGAGAAAATTCCTTATCAAGGGGACCTAAAAAGCTTTATAATGGATGAAAGGCACTTTCGTGAGGACCTTCATTGCCATTGACCTCGAACCCGGACTGAAGACGGCCCTTCAGGGTCTCATCCGGGCTTTGAAAACGACCGGGGCGGACGTGCGCTGGGCCCAAACGAACGGCCTGCACCTGACTTTGAAATTTCTCGGTGAGATTGACGAGGAGAAGTCGGCCGTTGTGAAGAGGATCCTCGAGGGGATCGCGGGGCGCCACGCCTCTTTCCCTCTCCGTCTCGAGGGGACGGGCGCATTTCCCGGCGAGCACAGCCCCCGTGTCCTCTGGGCGGGTTTCGCCGCCGAACCGGGGCTCCTCGCCTTCCAGGACGAACTCGAGCGGGAACTCGAACGGGAAGGCTTTCCTCGCGAGGAGCGCGCTTTTCACCCCCACCTGACCCTCGGCCGGGTCAAGGGGCCGGCCCGGGTCCGCGACGCCATGCTCGAACTCGAGAAACACCGCCGCGACAGTTTGGGGGAGATGACCGTCCACAAGGTCGCGCTCTTCGAAAGCCGGCTTCGCCCGGAGGGCGCGGAGTACCGTGTCCTCGCGGATTATGAGCTCACATGAGGATTTTCATCGCCGCCGCCGCCTATCTCGTCGGGTCCATCCCCACCGGTTATCTCCTTGTCCGGCTGACCGCGCGTAAGGACATCCGTCAGTTCGGGAGCCGGAGCATGGGAGCGACGAACGTCCTTAGGGTCAAGGGGTGGAGAGCCGCCCTGCCCGTCGCGGTGATCGACGTCCTCAAGGGTTTCCTCCCCGCCTTCTTCGCCCTGAAATATTACGGCGATCCCGTGTTCGCCGCTTTCTGCGCTTTTCTCTCGGTTGTCGGCCACTGTTTTCCCTTCTCGATCGGGTTCAAAGGGGGCAAGGGTGTTGCGACCTCTCTCGGGGCCTATGCTGCGATCGCCTGGGTCCCCTTGCTGGCGTGCCTCGGCCTCTTCCTCATGATCGTCGCAGTCAGCCGTCATGTCTCCCTGGGCTCCCTCGTCGGCTCCCTCGCTTTTCCATTCCTTGTCCTCCTCACGGGGGGCCCAAAGGGTGTCTTCGCCATCAGTCTCGCCATAACCGCCCTGGTCGTGTTTCAGCACCGTGGCAATATCGGACGCCTGGTCAAGGGAACGGAACGAAAACTGGGAGATACGTCCCCATGAACGCTGCTGTCATCGGCGGCGGAAGCTGGGGCTCGGCCTTTGCCAGGTACCTCGGAACGATCGGCCTTCCGACGCGTTTGTGGATCCGGGAAGAAGACATTTATCAGGAGGCCTTGAGGTCCGGGGAGAACGCCGTTTTCCTGCCCGGGTTCGCCTTTCCGGCGGCGGTCGGGTTTTCCAACGACCTCAGGGAAACGGTGTCTTTCGCCGATGTCGTCTTCGTCGCCGTCCCGTCCCAGTTCTGCCGGACCGTCTACGGCAAGGTCACGGCCGTCCTGAGGAAGGACCAGATCGTGGTCAGTCTGACCAAGGGATTCGACAAGAGGACCATGATGCGGATGAGCCAGGTCATGGAGGAGGTCTTCCGGCCCCATGTCCGGCCCCGGCTGGCCGTCCTTTCCGGGCCGAGCTTTGCCCGGGAGGTCGCTGCGGGCTTCCCCACGGCCCTCGTCGTCGCCTCGCGCGACCAGGCGACGGCCCGGGACGTCCAGCAACTCATTTCCAGCCTGACCATACGGGCCTACACATCGAGCGATGTGACCGGAGTCGAAGTCGCCGGCGCCCTGAAGAACGTCATCGCTATCGCGGCGGGGATCGCCGATGCGCTGAAGTTCGGCTTGAACTCGCGGGCCGCCCTCATCACCCGCGGGCTCGTCGAGATCACCAGCCTGGGGATTTCCCTCGGCGCCAGGAAGGAAACCTTTTCAGGACTCGCCGGGATGGGGGACCTGGTGCTGACCTGCACCGGCGAGTTGAGCCGGAACCACCGCGTCGGCCAGGAGCTCGGCAAGGGCCGGACGCTCGACGAGATCCTGGCCGGGATGAAGATGGTGGCCGAGGGTGTTCACACCACCCTGGCCGCCCGCCGGATCTCCCGGGCCTTGGGGGTGGAGATGCCTATTTCCGAACAGATCTACCAGGTCCTCTACAGGGGAAAATCGCCGGAGAAGGCGGTGACGGAGCTGATGTCCCGGGCCCTGAAGGCGGAGTAACTCCCCAAGTTTTTCGGACAAGGAGAAGATCGATGCGAACTAAAATCATAGCGGTCCTGAGCATCTGCGCCACCCTGGCCTTCTGCGCGTCGTCGCAGACGAAAATCCAAAGGAGCCGGGAAAAGGACCCCAAGTACCAGTACAACCTCGGGCTGTTCTACCTCAACCAGAACAACGTCGACGAAGCCGTGAAGTACTTCGTTAAGGCCCAGTCCCTGGATACCCGTTTCTATCTCGCCTTGAACGCCCTCGGGTTGGCCCATTCCATG
>Ga0154630_1051_pt6 | contig 14235 bp, 13 predicted proteins | sample Rifle2008BG13ft_FD_116059 | JGI IMG/M metagenome (GOLD analysis project Ga0154630, IMG submission 116059) | Candidatus Aminicenantes bacterium RBG_13_64_14
CGGGCGGCGGCCTTGTTTTTCGGCGTCAGGCCGAAGACGAGGCCGACGAGCTCCTTCGGATCCCGCTTCGCCGTGAAGAGGCTGACCCCGATCGTGACGACGAAGTCGGCGAGCCAGGCCCACCAGGCCTGGTAGAAATTGGCGGCCATGTCGCTCGCGTAATGGAGGACGCCGAGCCGGTACAACAGGTAATGGACGGCCGCCGTCAGGATGCCGATGAGCAGGCCGAAGAACCCGCCCCAGCCTGTCGCTCCGCGCCAGAACATCCCCAGGAGGAATGTGGCGAAAAGAGGTGCGTTGAAGAAAGAGAAGACGAGCTGCATGTAATCCATCAGGTTCGGGAAGGACTGGACGATATAGGCCGTGCCTACGCTTATGGCCACCCCGAAGACGGTGGCGAACTTGCCCATCCTCAGGTAGTGGGAATCGGACTTCCCCTTCTTGATGTAGGTCCCGTAGATGTCGTAGGTCCAGATCGTATTGAAGGCGGTGACGTTGCCGGCCATACCGGACATGAAGCTCGCGAGGAGCGCCGTAATGGCCAGCCCCAGCAGGCCGTTCGGGAGGTAGTGCTTCATAAGAAGGATCAGCGCGGAATTGTAATCGGCCGTGGGCAGGGTGGCCTGGCTGAACTCCGGCAGGACGAGCAGGGCGACGAGGCCGGGGATGACGACGATGATCGGGACGAGCATCTTGGGAAACGCGGCGATGATGGGCGTCATCCGGGCGGCGTTGATGTTCTTCGAGGCCAGGGCCCGCTGGACGACGAGGAAGTCGGTCGTCCAGTAGCCGAAGGACAAGACGAAGCCGAGGCCCATGACCACGCCGAACCAATCGACGCCGAGCGGGTTCGCGCTCGTGCCCAGGTACTTCACCGAATGGAGGAAGGGCTCCTTGAGCTTGGCCACGAACCCGGCGAAACCGCCCACTTCCTTGAGGCCGAGGAAGACGATGGGCAGGAGGCCAAGCCAGATGAGGAAGAACTGGATGACCTCGTTGTAGATCGAGGACGACAGACCGCCCCAGAAGACGTAGAGGAGGACGACGACCGCGGCGAAGAGGATGCTTCCGGTGAGCGACCAGCCGAGCATGAGCTTGAAGAGGAGGGCCATGGCGTAGAGGCTGATGCCGCTCATCAGGATGGTCATGATGGCGAAGGAGATGGCGTTGAGGCCTCGCGTCGCCTCGTTATAGCGCAGCTTGAGGTACTCGGGCACGGTCCGGACGCGGCTGCCGTAATAGAAGGGCATCATGAAGATGCCCAGGAAAACCATGGCCGGGATGGCCCCGACCCAGTAGAAGTGGATCGTGGCGATGCCGTACTTGGCCGAGTTGGCCACCATGCCGATGACCTCGAGGGCGCCCAGGTTGGCCGAGAGGAAAGCCAGTCCCGTGATCCAACCGGGGAGCGACCGGCCCGAGAGGAAGAAGTCCTCGCTGGTCTTCATGTATTTCTTGAGCGAGTATCCGACGAGGATCATGACCAGGATGTAGCCGCCGATGATGGCGTAATCGACGGCGTTCAGGGTGATGACAGGGTCCATCGCGCTCTCCTTTCTTCGGGGGAAACGGCCGGTTCCCCGGCGCGAGGGGAGCATAAATCACGTCCCGGATGTTGTCAACGGCGAACGCTGCCCCAGTCAGCGTCTGCCGAGAGGAGGGCTTTATAGAGGCTATCATCTCAAAAAAAGTCTAGGTACCGGATTCGGAATTTATGTATATTGAACCGGTGACGCCGCGGCGACTGCGCGGCAGGGGAGAGGCCATGAGACATCTCGTCAAAACGATCGGCGTCTTTTCCCTCGCGGCGCTCGTCGCCAGCGGTTTTTATTCCGCTGGGTGCTCGAGGCCGGTGCCTCATGAAGAAAGGGTGTCTCTCCCGGGAAGCGTGAAAATCCTCCCGACAGACACGGTTTCCGAGCTCATCTCGAAGGCGGCCCGCCTCGTTCCCTCCGAGCGGCAGCTCGCTTGGCAAGCGCTCGAGTTCCAGGCCTTCGTCCATTTCGGCATGAACACGTTCACCGACCGGGAATGGGGGCAAGGGACGGAAGACCCGAAGCTCTTTAATCCCACGGACTTTGATGCCGGCCAGTGGGTCGAAGCCGTCAAGGCCGCAGGGATCAGGGGGCTCATCGTCACGACTAAGCACCACGACGGCTTCTGCCTCTGGCCGAGCCGGTTCACAGAACATTCGGTCAAGAGCTCGCCCTGGCGGGATGGCAAGGGTGATGTCGTCGGCGAGGTCGCCGCGGCCTGCCGGAAGGGCGGCCTGAAGTTCGGCGTTTACCTCTCGCCCTGGGATCGTCACGAGCCGAGCTACGGCGATTCGCCGCGCTATAACGACCACTTCAAGAACCAGCTCCGCGAGCTCCTGACGAACTATGGAGAGATCTCCGAGGTCTGGTTCGACGGCGCCTGCGCCGAAGGATCGAACGGCAAACGCCAGGTCTACGACTGGGGAGGCTATTACGCCCTTATCCGTGAGCTCCAGCCGGGAGCGGTGATCTCCATCATCGGCCCCGATGCCCGCTGGATCGGCAACGAAGCCGGCGTCACTCGAGAGAGCGAATGGAGCGTCATCCCCGTCGTCGAAGCCGAAGCGCTCAAGGATGCACTCAAGCCCTTCGGCTTCGACGGCCTGCCCGACGAGAAAAGCCCCGGCGGCATCGCCGGCCTAGACGCCCAAGCCGCGGACCTGGGCTCGTTCGAGAGGATCGCCGCCGTTGCCAGACAGAGCGGTCGGCTCCTCTGGTATCCGGGCCAGGTCGACGTTTCCATCCGGCCGGGCTGGTTCTACCACGCGGCCGAGGACGACAAGGTCAAAACGCTCGCCCAGCTCCTCGACATCTATTACACCTCGGTCGGCGGCAACGCCCAGCTCCTCCTTAATATCCCGCCCGACAAGCGAGGCCGCATCCACGAAAACGACACCCAAAAGCTCAAGGATTTGGGCGACAGACTGCGGGCGACTTTTGCCGTCAACCTGGCCGAAGGCGCGAAGACGGAGATGGTATTTGACCTAACGGCTGTCGACGGCATCGACAGGCGTGGGCGCGCGACCGGGTATATGAAGCGCGGAGTCGATGTCTTCTCATGCGCCCTCGGCGAGGCGAGATCCTTCAATGTCGCCATGCTCATGGAAGACATCCGCCAGGGGCAGCATGTCGAAGCGTTCGCTTTCGATGTTTGGGACGGCGCCGGTTCGGTGACCGACCACAACCTTCTCGGGCAGACGGGCTGGAGGGAGATCGCCACGGGCACGACCATCGGCTGGAAGAAGCTTCTCCGGTTCCCGACAGTCACCGCGGAATGGGTCCGCGTGCGGATCCTGAAGTCCCGAAACGATTCAACGATCTTCCGGCCGAAGACCTTTGGGCTCTATCTCGATCCGGAGCGCTAGGCCGGGTGGGGACACATACCAGGGGTACATGTCCCCCTTCTCAAGAAGGACAGTCCCCTGCGGGACGGTCCCTTAGAAATCCGTGAACTGGCGGGTCCGTTTGACGTATAATCAAGGAGACCCGCGCGCGGGTCGCCACACGATCCTAGTTTCTCCCGAGGGAGGCCGGCATGCTTCGAGACATTATCAAAAAAGAGATCCTGGACAACATCACTAGCCCGAAATTCGTCTTCACCTTTCTTCTCTGCACCATCCTCATCCTGCTCTCGGTCTACACCGGGGTGACCAACTACAGGGCGGAAAAGAAGGAGTACACGGCGGCGCTGGCCCTAAACAAGAAGAACATGGAGAGCCAGCCGAACTACGCTTCGCTCGCCGGCATCGGCATCAAGGTCAGCAAACCGCCGCAGGTTCTGGGGACCATGGTCACGGGCATCGAGGAGGCCGTCGGCCGCGTCGCCCCGGTCAACATCGCCGCCGACCCCAACCTCATCGACTCCAAGTACAGCAGCAACCCGGTCTTCGCCGTCTTCGGCTCCCTCGACCTCATGTTCATCGTCAAGATCGTCCTCAGCCTCTTCGCCATCCTCTTCACCTACGACGCCATCGTCGGCGAGAAGGAGAAGGGGACGCTCAAGCTGGCCCTGTCGAACGACGTGCCGCGCGACCGGCTTATCATGGGCAAGGCCATCGGCGGCTACATCAGCCTCCTCCTGCCCCTTCTCGTCCCGCTCGTCCTGGGCCTCCTCATCCTCCTCATCACGCCCGACATCTTGCTCAGCGGCCAGGACTGGGGCCGTCTGCTCCTGATCTTCCTCATGTTCTTCCTCTACTTGTCCGTATTTTTCAGCTTGGGCCTCTTCGTTTCGGCCAGGACGTCGCGCTCGTCGACGAGTTTCCTGGTGCTCCTCTTTATCTGGGTCGTCTTCGTCATGGTCATCCCCAAGGTCGCGGTCATCGCCGCCGGGCAGATCCGGCCCATCCCCTCGGTCCACGAGATCACCGCCAAGAAGGACGCCTTCCTCCAGCAGATTCAGAGCGAAGGCCAGAAAGGGGTCATCGAGTGGCGCAATAAGAACGCGGCCGACGCCCAGAAGGACGTCAAGGCCTACCAGGAGAAATTCCGGCAGTTCATCCAGGACTACCAGCAGGAGCTGACCTCGAAGATCGATGAGAGCAACGCCGCGTTCGAACGCGACTACCAGCAGAAGAAGCGGGCCCAGCAAAGCCTGGCCGTCAACCTGTCCCGGATCTCGCCGGCCTCGGCCCTGACCTTCGGCTCGATGACCTTGGCCCGGACGGGTGTCGACGACTTCGATCGGTTCCTGGCGTCGGTCCGGGCCTATAAGCCGATCTACACCAAGTGGATCAACTCCAAGCTCGGCCAGAGCATCAACTTCCAGACGGGCGAGACGGTCCAGCTCAAGATCGACGACATGCCTCAGCACATCTACGAGCCGCAGTGGCTGAGCCGGTCGCTCGCCCGGACCATCCCCGACTTCGCTCTGCTCGCCGTCATGATCATCGTCTTTTTCGTCGGCGCATACGTCTCGTTCCTGCGATACGACGTCCGTTAAGGAGAAACCCCATGCTCGAAACGATCAACCTGACCAAGCGTTACGAGGACGGCGAGCTCGCCCTGGACGGCCTGACTTTCAAGGTCGAACCGGGCGAGATCTTCTGCCTGTTCGGAGCCAACGGAGCGGGCAAGACGACGACCATCAACCTGTTCCTGAACTTCATCCCCCCGACGTCCGGGACGGCCCTCATCGAGGGGATCGACGTCGCCAAGGACCCGCTCAAGGCCAAGCGCCACGTCTCCTTCGTCTCCGAGAATGTCACGCTCTACGGCAATTTTTCGGCCATCCAGAACCTCGACTACTTCAGCAAGCTGGCCGGAAAGCGGAATCTCACGAAGAAGGACTACGCCGCAGTCCTGGAGCGGGTCGGACTCCAGAAGGAGGCCTTTGACAAGCGGGTCAAGAATTTCTCCAAGGGCATGCGCCAGAAGCTCGGCATCGCCATCGCCGTAGTCAAGGACGCGGCCAACGTCCTCCTCGACGAGCCGACCTCGGGCCTCGACCCCCAATCAGGCCGGGAGTTCCTGGAGATCCTCGTCCAGATGCGCGACACGGGGAAATCCGTGTTCATGTCGACCCACGACATCTTCCGGGCCAAGCTCATCGCCGACCGGATCGGGTTCATGAGGAAGGGCCGGCTGGTCATGATGAAGACGGCCAAGGAGCTGGCCCATGAGGACCTGACCGACCTCTACATCCAGTATATGGAGGAGCAGCCCGCCCAGCCGGCCGCGCTTTCCGCCTGAGACCTGGGCCGCGTCAGTTGTCCTGCGGGGCGGGCGCCTTTTCGAGCAGGCCCATCTTCTTCAGGGCCATGTCGCCGCGGTTCATCTCCGGCCCCTCGCCGGGGATGTAGAGCATGACGCCGCCCTTGACCGGCCTGATGACGATTTTCCCAAGCTTGGCCAGCTCGCCCGTCGCATCGATGGGGTTCCCGCCGTCGAAGTAGGTCTTGAAGGCGTCGTTGAACCCGCTGTAGATCGAGTGGATCCCCTTGTAGTTCTCGAGGCGCAGCCTGGCGATGGCCAGCTTGACGAATTCCTCTTGCGTGAGTTTGCTTTTCATCCGGACCTCCCGTTGTTGTCTTCGATGAATAAGACGGCGGACGGCGGCCTTCTTTCTCACCCTCGCTGGCCGCTTTTTTTCGTCGCCCCTGATTTCCGGGCCCCGGGGTGTGCACGCGACCGAGGATTGCGGTATAATCCCGTCGCCGACAGGGGAATAACCGTGAAAAAGCCGGAGCCCTCCCGAAAGAGCCCGAACCTCCGCCGGCGGGATTTCTGCAAAACGCTGAGCGCGGCGGCGCTATTGGGGTGGCCGGGCATTCCCGAGGTAAAGACCGGGCTTCCGCAGCCTCACTCGGCCTGCGCCGGAGAAAGCCCGGGACCAGAGAAGGAGCAAAACATGGCCAAGAAAGTGAAAGAAGTTAGGGCCAAGGTGACCAGTGTCAAAGGGACGTGCGATCTCGGTCACAAGGTGGGTGACGTCGTCCGGTTCACGGACGGCGGGGTCGACGGGCATATCTGCATCCACGCCATGTACAGCATGTTGCCCAAGGTCTTCGCCATGATGTTCAACGCCAGCTTTCCCTGGGCCCAGAACCCCGACGTCCTGACCCACGCCTGCCCCGACGCGGCCAACCCCCTCGTCTTCGAGCTCACCCGCGTCTACGAGGACTGAGCCGCGTCGCCGGCTGGCCGATCATTATTAGTCCGTCTCCCCGTATCGGGGGAATCCGTCATTCCGGCTTTGCTCAGGATGTCGCCCTTAGCCCCCCGGCCCCCCGGGAACCAGTCCCGGCGGTTCCCCCGCCTTCGGCGGGTCCCCTTCCGCTACGGGGGTCTTCAGGGCGACATCCATCGCTGCCTCACGACGGACTTCCCCTAGACCGGGAGAGGAATGCTATTTTCTTGTCCAGGCCGGGAAGAGCTTGAGCGTCTCGACGGCGTGATGGCCGACCGGCAGGACGAGCCGGCCCTTGAGCGGCTTCAGCAAAACGCCTTCTTCTTCGATGAGGTTCGTCCGCTCCGCTCTTTTCACCGGGGCAAATAACTCGACCACCGCCTCCGTGTCCTTCCCTTCGATGTCATAGACCCGGAGGATGACGGTGTCGTCGTTTTCCGCTTTCTTCATGGTCGAGAGGATGGTGTTCGGCGCGGTAACGGGAAGAAAGCTCTCGACCTCCGGCAGGGATGCCCCCGGCCCAGCGGCCGGGTTGCCGACGACAATGAGGGGGCTGCCGGCGGCGATGCCTGCCCGGTAGCCGTTTCGCCATCCGGCGGCGTGGCTGGTCACGGAGAATCGATAGTGATGGTCGCCTTCCTGAAGGTACCAGTTCCCCTCGCCGTGACAGCTCCGCCGCGAGGCGAGCAGGATGGGCTGGAGAATGGGGTAGGGGACGGGCGCGTCCGTCGGATCTTTGTAGTCGTTGACGGCGACGCTCGTCGTCAGGGTGACGCCGAAATTCTCGTCGCCCGCGCAAAGGAAATTCTGGACCTCCCGCGGCCGGATGTCGGAGAGGAGCTCGTCGTAGACGAGGTTCCCGTAGGCCGGTCCTCCGGTGCCTTTGGCCTCGCCCGAGCCGACTTCGAGTACGCCGAGCGGGACCTCGTAGGCGACCCGGCCGTTCGGCGCGGCAACGGGGAGCGCGAGACGGAATTCCCGGTAGGGCTCCCCGTCCCAGCCGAGCAGCGAAACCTCGCAGTCGATCTTCTTGACACTGTTATAGACGATGAGCCTTTCGCGGACCGTGCAGTTGCGGAGCGGTTGTTCGAGGAGGTATACGGACTTGAGCGGGCCCGACTCCCCATCGACGAGGTGCCAGCGGGGCCGGTGGAGGCTCGTCTTGTCGAAGCCCTCCATCGTCGGCTGCTGGACCCGCCCGAATTCGCCGGCGCCGTTGCCCACGGATCGCATGGTAAAGACCTCGAACCCCAGGAATTTTCCCGTGTCGAGGACGTCGCGTCCGAGCTCCTTGTCGTAGAGACGCTTGACCCCGCCCGGGGCCAGTTCTATCCTGTAAAAGTCGTTTTCCAGGATTTCGTCTCCTGCCGCCGGCGCGGGTTTTTCAGGAGACGGCTTGGCCCCTTCGACGAGGTAGAAGGTCTTGTAGCCCAGGGCGGGGATGTCCCGGGCGATGAACTCGATGAGTACTGTGCCGGGCAAGGATGGGTTCCCCGACGGGAGCCGCTGATAGGGGACATCCGCGCCCGCCGCGTCGACGAGGCGAAATGCGGCGTTCCGCGGCGTGACGACTGTCGTCACCGGGTCCGTCCTCGGCCAGGAGAGCGAGTTGAAAACGATGAGGGGCGCGCCCTTTTCTGGCCGGGTCTTGACCCGCGTCGCGATCCCGGCCAGGGCGCCGTAGAGGACCTCGCGGCCTTCGTCCCGGGCGAACTCGTATTTCTTGCGGAAGAGCCTGTCGGTGATCTGGCCCTCTTTCCCGCCCCAGCCGTGGTCGGGGTAGATCGCGGCCATCCAGGCGGCCTCGAGTCGGCCCGCCGGATAGCCGGCGAAACTGCCGTCGAGGAGGGCCCGAACCGTGCTGAAGGCTTCGGCGGCGGGGAGGAGCCGGCTGGCTTCCCGCTCGGCCGAGATCGCAGAGTGGTGGGTCGGTCCGTGGATGTAAGGCCAGAGGCCCGGCCTCTCGCCCACGATCGTCTCGAGCTTGGCCGTTTTAGCGTCGATCGCTTCGAAAAAGCGCCGGGCCGTGGAGTACTGCATGACAGCCGCTTGCGGCCCCTTCTGGGCCGCGGTACCGTTCCAGTGGCGGATGAGGCCGCCGAAATCGGTCGGCTGGGAGAAATCGACGGAGTTGAGCAGGGGATACTCGGGCGGCAGGCCGCGCGCCGCGTAATAGCCCGACCATTTCGTGAGCTTTTCGAGGATCGCCTTGGCCCCTTCGGCCGGCGGGGCGTTGAGGGTGGCGGCGGCGTTCCCGTAGTGGCCGGGCGAGTAGGCCAGGACGGACGTCCCGTCGGGGCTTGCCCAGCGGTAGAAGCCCTCGTGATAGCGACTCATCACCAGGTAGGGGATGCCGGCCTTGGCCAGGATCTGGGGCATTTGGGCCGCCCGACCAGGGACGTCGGGGTTGAAATAGACGCGGGCGTCGGCGCCGGGAAAATTTCGCTTGATCCAAAGGCGGCCGAAATAGGCCTGGCGGATGAGCTGTTCGCCGGAATAGAGCGATTCGTAGGGCTGGTTGAACGTGGCGCCCCATTCCAACCGGCCCTCCCGGGTCAGGCGGGCGATCTCCTCGGCGCGCTCCGGGTGGCGCTCGATGTATTCCATGAGGTTGAGCATGTTCTCCATGGTGAACGAGTAGGCCGGGTCCTTGGCCATCATGGCCAGCGCCGGGGTGATGCAGTTCGTGTCGCGGAAAACGATACATTTCTCGGGCGAGTCCATCCAGGCGATGTCCTGATGGCTCGACGAGATGATGTGGAGACTTCCCGGCGCCGCGGCCGGGCTCTTCGGGGGGGCGTTGTTCTGGGTTTTCACGGGGTCCTCCACTGCCCCTCCCGGCACGGCCGCCGCGAAGAGCGACGCCGAGAGGGCCAGAAAAGCGATAAGGGCGGTTTTTCCGAGAAGTCGCTTCATCATCATTTCCTCCCGTTTTTCCTGCAAGATGAGCCGGCCGGCCGCGACTTTAGTCCTTGAGAATGGAGAGGTCGGGCCGGAGAAGCCGCCGGACCGTCGGCTCGTTCATGTTATCCGGGGTGGCCAGGACGAGCGCTGTGGCCACCGTTTTCTTGTAGGGCACGCCGCGCAGATGGGCGACGGCAGTTTTCAGGCTTAGGTAGCCCATGGCGAAGGGGTCTTGGAGGACGAGCCCGCGGATCTCCCCCTTTTTCAGCGCTTCGATGAGCTTGGTCGAGGCGTCGAAACCGATGTGGATGACTTTTCCGGCCAGGCCGCGGTCCTGCAGGGCCCGGAGTGCGCCGAACGTCGTCGATTCGTTCGGCGTGAAGACCGCATCGACCCCGGTGAACCGGGAGAGAAGGTTCTCCATGGTCTGGTAGGCCATTTCCGTGGATGTTCCCGCGTACTGGCTGTCGGAGAGGACCGTAATCGCCGGGAACTCCGCCCGCAATGTGAGGAGGAACCCCTCCTCCCGCTTCGTTGTGCCCTCGACGCCCACCTTGAGCCGCATGATGATGAGCCGCCCCCGGCCTTCCATCAGCCGTCCCATGGCCCGGGCGGCCAGGACGCCTCCCTGAAAATTATCGGTCGAGATGAAGGCGACGTGCTCTTCGCCTTGAAGGGCCGAGTTGAAGACGATCGTCGGGATTCCGGCCCTGAGGGCGTCAGTCACGGGGCGGACGAGGGCCCGGTCGTCGAGCGGAGAGAGGACGAGGGCGTCGACGCCGGCGCCGGAGAGGGTTTCGACCACCTGGACCTGCTCGTTGCGGTCGTCCTCTTTGAGCGGGCCCTTCCAGATGATGTCGACGCCGAGCTCGCGAGCCGCCGTCAGCGCTCCGGCGTGGACCGACTTCCAGAATTCGTGGGTCGTACCCATGGGGATGACGGCGATCTTCAACGGGCCCCGTTCTGCCCCCCGGCCCTCACCAGGGGCCCGGCAAGCGACGCATCCGATGAGGGCGAGGATCAACGCGGAGAGGAGAAGGCGGCTTGGCCCGGCCATCGCGGTACTATTTGATCTCGACAAGTTCTTTGTCGAGGTCGAGGGGCGGCTTGGCCCGGAAATATTCGCTCGTCTCCCAGAGCGTCATGGCCCGCGTGCCGATGCGGCCGTACCGGCCCCGGGCGTATTTGTAGCGGAAAACGACCGACATGGCGCCGCCCTGCATCCAATAGGTCTCGAGCTTGGGATAGCCGTCGTCGGATTCCCGGGCGATGAAGACGATGGTGCCGACGACGATCCCTCGGGTAGGGCCTGTCGCTGGGTCGTAGACGAGCCACTGGGGACCGCCGGCGGCCGAGGGAACGCCGCAGAGGACGAATTTCTCCTCTTTTCCGTTGCCGTCGAGGTCGACGGCAACGGACCTCAACGGGCTGCCGTCGTCCTTTTCGAATTCCTTGCGGATCTCCGGAGGCAGCGTGTCGTCCGGTTGGGCGGAGCGGACGGTGAAGAATGTTTTCAGGGACGAAGGGGCGGCGGGCTCGGGAACCTGTCCGGCGGAGGGAAGGTCCGTTGCGAGAAAAGAGAAGAAAGCCAGGATCAGCAGGAGCCGCGTTTTCCTCGTCATCGACAGGAAGTATAATCCCCGGTCCGGAAAAGTCAATTCGTCAATTTCCCGGCCGGCGCCCAGGTTGACTTTCCCCGCCCAATCGATACAATGGATATCCGTTCTCTTGACATTCTAGAAACTCCATGGTTCCCGGGGAGTTTCCCCGGCGAGCCGGAGGAAGAAACATTTCTCAGAAGGAGGAACCATGGCCGGAAATACGAACGAAGTCAAGAGGAGAACATTCCTCAAGAAAGGACTGACGGGATTGGCGGCGGTCGGGGCCATCCCAGGCGCGGTCAAGGCCGCTGCCCTAGCCTCGGCGGACTCCGGCCGGGCCGGTGTGGGCGAGACGCAGGCCCAAACGAAGCCGATCGTCAGGACCCTGGGCAAGACGGGCCTCAAGATCCCCGTCGTCAGCATGGGCGTCATGAACGCCGACAATCCCGCGGTCGTCCAGGCCGCCCTTGACTCCGGCATCTTCATGCTCGACACGGCCCACGGCTACCAGCGCGGCCGGAACGAGCAGATGATCGGTCAGGTCATCAAAGGCAGGCCTCGCGACTCCTACATGATCGCGACCAAGGTCCCCGGACCCGGCCGGGACCGGTCCATGCAGGGGCTGGAGGGCGAGGCCCTTCAGAAGAGCTTTTTGGAAAAGGTCGACCTCAGTCTCGAGCGGCTCGGGCTCGACCATGTCGAGATCCTCTACCTCCATAACAATACGACTAAAGAAGACGTGCAGAACCCGGCCATGATCGAAGCCCTGCAGAAAGCCAAGAAGTCGGGCAAGGCCCGGTTCATCGGCATAACGACCCACTCCAATGAGCCCGCCGTCATCCGGGCCACGATCGAAGCCAAGGCCTACGATGTCGTCCTGACGGCCTACAACTTCCGTCAAGACTACCGTGATGAATTACGCAAGGCCGTCGCCGAGGCGGCCGCGGCCGGGATCGGCATCGTGGCTATGAAAACCCAGGCCGGCGCTTACTGGGACAAGGAGAAGCAGCAACCCATCAACATGCGGGCCGCCCTCAAGTGGGTCCTCAACGACCCGAACGTCACGACGGCCATCCCGGGCTTCACCACTTTCGATCAGATCAAAGAGGACCTGACGGTCATGACCGACCTGAAGCTCACTCCGGCGGATCTGAAGGACCTCCGGCTCGGCGAGCAGGTCGCCGGCCTCTACTGCCAGCAGTGCGGCCAGTGCGTTTCCGGCTGCCCGAAAAGCCTGCCCATCCCGGACCTGATGAGAAGCTACATGTACGCTTACGGATACAGGAACCTCCAGGCCGCCCATGAGCTCGTCGGATCCCTCGAAGTCCCCGAAAACCCTTGCGGCTCCTGCGCCTCTTGCTCGGCCGTCTGCGTCAAGGGCTTTGACATCGCCGACAGGGTCAGGGACATCGCCCGCCTGAGGGCTGTCCCCGGCGATTTCTTCGCCTAAGCCGCGTTTTATCGGAATTCCCCCAACCCCCGCACGCCTCCGGCGGCGGGGGTTTTTATGGCTAAAAAATCACTTGACAACATGATATCATATTAATATTATAATGCTAGCACAGGAGGCTGACATGAAAGACATCCAGGAAAAGAACGTCTTCAACACGAACGGCTGGGTCATGGTCCTCGTCGACCTCGGGGTCATCGTCTTCTGCGGCCAGTACATCATCCGCCACGCCACGCGGGCGGGCGTAACGGCCGGCATGATCCTCTCCGTTCTGGGGTTGATCCTCGCCTTCATGACCTTCGGCGGGTTCTTTCTCATCCACCCCAACGAATCCAAGGTCTTTACCTTCCTCGGAAAATATGTCGGCAGCGCCCTGACGGCCGGCTTCCACTGGACCAACCCCTTCGCCGTCAAGAAGAAGGTGACCCTGCGCATCTTCAACTTCAACAGCGAGACGCTCAAGGTCAACGACGCCCTCGGCAACCCGATCGAGATCGCGGCCGTCGTCGTCTGGCACGTCGTCGACTCGGCCAAGGCCCTGTTCAATGTCGACAGCTACCAACACTTCGTGGCCATCCAGAGCGAGACGGCCATCCGCCAGCTGGCCACCCATTACCCCTACGATGCCCACGACAAGGGCACGGAATCCCTCCGGGCCAATCCCGACGAGATCGCCGGGAAGCTCAAGGACCAGGTCCAGAACCGCCTCGAAGTGGCCGGCCTCTACGTCGTCGAAGCCCGCCTGTCCCACTTGGCCTATGCCCCGGAGATCGCCCAGGCCATGCTCCGCCGCCAGCAGGCCGAAGCCATCATCGCCGCCCGCCGCCAGATCGTCGATGGCGCCATCGGCATGGTCGAGATGGCCCTCACGAGCCTCGAAGCCCAGGGCGTCGTCCATCTCGACGAGGAGAGGAAGGCGGCCATGGTCAACAACCTCCTCGTGGCTCTGGTCTCCGAATCGGAAATGCATCCCATCATCAATACGGGAACACTCCACACCTGATGGAAAGTGAGTCGTGAGTGGAAAGAAAAAGTTCCTTCTGAGGCTCGACGCCGCCCTCTACGACGCCCTGGAAAAATGGGCGGCCGACGAGTTGAGGAGCATCAACGCCCAGATGGAATATGTCCTCAAGGAGGCGGTCCGCAAGGCCGGCCGCCTCCGCCGGGGACAGGAGGACAGAAAATGAAAACGCTCATCCGGATCACCCTGCTGGCCATCGCGGCTCTGATGATCGCCGTCCTGGTCGTTTTCTAGCCGGGAAGCCCCGGCAATCATGCCGGGGAGTCCCGGGATTGACTTCGCTCCCGGGCTGTTCTACCTTGGAACCGATGAGGAAAAGTGTCCGGGCCGGGGGGACGTCATGAAGCGGGCCATCCAGGTCGGGCTGGCCATCGCCTTTTTGGCACTGGCCATATTCGTCGTCCAACCCGCCCGCGAACAGGAGAACAGGGTCGACCTCAACCGGCGGCCTTCTTCCGGCGTTGTGTTCATGGCGGAGGCGACCCTCCGCAACGTCATCAAGCGGGACATCGTCTACACCATCAAGCCCGGACCGGGGGGAGGCGCGCCGCGCGTTCGGACGCTCCGCGTCGGCGCCGTGGACAGGCTCGCCACCG
>Ga0154630_1078_pt2 | contig 13031 bp, 12 predicted proteins | sample Rifle2008BG13ft_FD_116059 | JGI IMG/M metagenome (GOLD analysis project Ga0154630, IMG submission 116059) | Candidatus Aminicenantes bacterium RBG_13_64_14
TGTCGATGTCCCCGGCCGCGTGGATCTCCGTGACACAGTACAGGGCGCAGCCGGCCAGCCCGGGGAAGTCGATCGACAAATCCCGGCCGCCGAAGATGCCCCGCTCGCGGAGGGCCCGGTTGACGGCCGCGACCGTTTTCCCGGTCCCCGAGAAGTCCACGACAAACTCCTTGAAATGGGGCCCCCGGAAGCGGGGCGCCTTGACGCCGGGCAAGGCGGCGATCCTCTTCATGGCGTACTGGGATCTCTGGAGGATGACTTGACCGAGGTCGGCCATCCCGTGGGGACCCATGAGGGCGAGGTAGACGCCGGCCGTGATGCCCCAGAGGGCGGCGGCCGTGCCGACGAACTCTTTCCCTTTCTCCCGGACTCCGAAGGACGTTCGGTCGTAGGCGACGTCGCCGAAGCCGTATTCGCCCGGGATGGACGTCCGGGCGATGCCGAAGAGGCGGGACGGGTATTCCATGACGAATTTTTCCTCGTCCCGCGTGGCGATGAACCCGGCCTGGCCGCCGCCATAGTTCATGTGCATCCCGAGGGGCTGGATGTCGCCGCAGACGATGTCGGCCCCGTAGCGGGACGGGGGCTCGAGGACTCCCAGGGAACTGGGGTCGGCGCCGACGACGCAGAGCCCGCCGCGGCCGTGGGCCAGCTCGGCGATCCGCCGCCCCGCGGTCTCGAGAAAGCCGAGATAGGAGGGATTCTCGAAGTAGACGGCCGCCGTCCGATCCGTGAACTTGGCCGCCAGGTCGTCGAGGTCCATCCGGCCCGTCTCCGGATCGTGCGCGACCGTCCTGACCGTCATCACACCCCGGCTGTAATTTTTCATGGTCAGTAGGCGGTCGGGCCCGGTCGTCCCGGCGACCAGGACCTCGTCCCTTTTCGTGATCCGGCCAGCCATCCGGACCGAGGTGCTCGCCGCCTGGCACCAGTCGAAGGTGGGCACGTTGACAACATCCATGTCCAGGAGTTCGGCCATCATGCTCTCGTATTCGAAAAGGGCCTGGAACCGGCCGTGATCCTCGTAGGGCTCTCCGCCGTAAGCCGTGAGAAACTCGGACCGGCGGTTGATCTCGTCGCAGACCGCCGGGACGTCATGGGGCCAGCAGCCCCCGCCCAGGAAACACAGGCATTCCGCGGCGGAGCGGTTCCTGGAGAGGACCGCTTCGACGTGCCGCTTCAGGGCCCCCTCCGCGGCCAAGGGTTCGGGGAGGTTCATCCGGCCCTTGAAACGGAGGCGCTCCGGGATGTCGGCGTAGAGCTCGTCGATGCTCGACACGCCGATCTCGCGGAGCATCCGCGCCTTGACCTCGGGGACGGAATTCGGGATGTAGGGGTGGACGAAGGGTTTTTCGTTACTCATGCACACCTCCGGAAAAACGACGTTCAAAGGGACGCTTCAGGCGATCCCGCCGCCGTCGACGACGAGGAAGGCGCCGGTCACCCATTTCGAAAGGTCGCCGGCGAAGAAGAGGACCGCGTTGGCCACGTCCCCGGGCGTCCCGACCCGGGCCAGGGGCCGGCGGGCTGCCTCGGTCATGAACTCCGCTTCATCCCGGCCGAGCTGGGCGCACTCGCTCCGGAGCAGGGGCGTGTCGACGTCGCCGGGACAGACGCAATTGACCCGGATCCCCTGCGGGCCGTGGTCGATGGCCATGGCCCGGGTCATGTTGAGGATGCCTCCCTTGGCCGCGCAATAGGAGACGGCGTCGGGACCGCCCTTGAGGGCCCAGCCGGAGCCCATGTTGATGATGCTTCCGCCGCCGGCGCGGGCCATAAGGGGGATGACCTGGCGCGATAAGAGGAACGTGCCCTTGAGCATGACGTCGACCGCCCGGTCCCATTCGCTCTCGCTGCAGTCCACGGTGTTCTTGCGGATGACCAGGCCGGCACTGTTGAAAAGGATATCGACGCGTCCGAACGCGGCCACGGTTTTCTCCACGGCGAGCCTGCAGTCGGTCTCCGAACGGACATCGCAGCGGACGAACAGGGCCCGGCCGCCGGTCGCTTGGATCTCGTCCGCGGCCTGACGTCCCCTCACCTCGTCGACGTCGAGGAGAGCCACCGCGCAGCCGAATTCAGCCAGTCGCCGGGAGGTCTCCCGGCCGATGCCCGAGGCCGCCCCGGAGACGACGGCGGCACGACCGGCAAGGGAGAGAATTTCGAGTGCCTTGGTGTTCATGGACGCGCGCTCCGGGTCGGGGCGGTTTCGGATATACCACAGGGGCCGGGGACTGTCAACGAAACGGGCGCCGGTTCCGCGGGGATCACCAACCGTAGCCGAGGGCGAACATCGGGACCCAGATCTTCATCTCGTAGACCCCGGGCATCATGCCTTCCGTGACCGTCCGCTTTTGGCCGATCAGGTATTCCAGGCCGCCGCGGACCTGGAGCCTTTTCTTCCAATCGAGCACCATCTAATACCCTACCAGTCTAAAAAAAGTCAATCCCCGAACTAGCTCCGGTCCGTCCACGATTCATGGTAGAATCGCATCGCCCCATTGGGGCGATAAGGGAAATGACGAAGAATCTGGTCTCCATCGCCGGCTACGACCCCTCGGCGGGGGCGGGCGTCCTTCTCGACATCGGGGTCTTCGAGCGCCTCGGTTATCGGGGCTTCGGCGTGCTGACGGCCGTCACCGCCCAGAACCCGGAACGGGTTGACCGCGTCTTTCCCCTCGCGGCCCGGGCCGTCGCGGATCAATTCGGCCGGTTATTGGAAACGGCCGTCATCGCCGGGATCAAGGTCGGCATGATCGGCACGGCCGGGAATCTGGACGCCGTCGCCCGGATCCTGGCCCGCAAGGCGCGGATCCCCCGGGTCGTCGACCCGGTCTTCCGATCGAGTTCGGGCGCCGTCCTTCTTGAAAAGAAGGCTTGGCCACGCTATCTGGACGTCCTTGGAGGAAAAGCTGACCTCATCACGCCCAACTTGGACGAGGCGGAGATCCTCGTGGGCGGCCCGGTCCGATCGGTCCCGACGATGCGGAAAGCGGCGGCCGAGATCACCCGGGCAGGCCGCATCCCGTGCCTCCTCAAGGGCGGCCATCTCCAGGGAAAGGCGGTTGACGTCCTCTACGACGGCCGGGATTTCACGGACTTCGAACATGGACGGTCGGTCAAGGATGTCCACGGGACAGGATGTTTCCTGTCTTCCGCGATCCTCGGCCACCTGGCTGAAGGGCGCACGCTCAAAGAAGCCTGCGGACTGGGGATCGCCCTCGTCGGAAAGGCCATCCGCGAGGCCGTCCCGGCTGCGGGAGGCCGGTGGACCTTCGACCTCAGTCGAGGACCGAACCGGGGGCCGTCGAGGGGTCTAAGGCGATGCTGACAGCCTTGTTCACGCGGTCGAGAAGGCCCTTCGAAAAGTTGACTCCCTGTTTTCCTGCGGTCTCCGTATTGATGTAGAGCCTGATCTCGTCCATGGACTGGATGGGGATCCGGGCGGGGCTCTCGCCGTTCTTCACCCGGACCGCGATCCGGCCCGTCTTGTAACCCATGTCGTAAAAATCGAACCCCAGCGCCGCGCAGGCGCCGAACTCGACGGAGCGGAGGAAACTGCCGAAGAGGGGCAATCCATTCTCCTCGGCCGCCCGGCCGATGACGTCGAACGCGCTGTTGATCGTGTTGTCGGACATCGGGAAAAGGACATCGACTTTCTCGTTGAGCAGGCCCTGGACCAGGCCGTGGATCTCGTGAGGGCTGGTCACGGGGACGGCGATCATCTCGAAACCGAGTTCCGCGGCGCTCTCCCGGGCCAGGTCCAGGTAGTATTCCGAGTTGATCTCGGAAGGCGTCCAGAGCGACCCAACGCGCCTCGCCTTCGGGAGGACCTCGCGGATGAGGGCCATCGTCTGCCGGATGGGCCCCGTGGAGGCCACCCCCGTGACATTTCCGAGGTGGTCGTCGGCCGACCTGCCCGCCCCGACGAGGTAGGGCACGGCGACCGCGCTGAAGACGATCGGCGTCGTCCGGCCGGCGAGGATGGCCGCCTGGAGGGCCTGCGTCGACATGGGGATGATCATGTCCACCCGCTCGGCGACGAGCTGCTGGGCGATCCTCTGGACCTCGGAGATGTCGTTATTGGCGATACGGATGGTGACGACGATCTCCTTCCCGTCGCGCAGGCCCGCGTCGGCGAAGGCCTGGAGGATGCCCCGGCGGACCTCATTGGCCGTCGGCGAATCCACCGATTGGAAGATGCCGATGGCATAAGGCTTGGGCGCGGCGGCGGCGGGGGAATCCTCTTTTCTACGGCAGGAGGGGAAAAAGAGGAGGGCTGCCAGCAGGCCGACGGAGAGCGCCGTTTTTTTCATGGCCGGTCGCCCTCATCTTAGTCCAAATCCGAGCTCGTATGCAAGAGGCCCCGAGCGTCAAGCCGGGCCGGCGATCGCCCGGAAGCGCTCGGGAGAGACGTTGCCGCCGCTGACGACCGCGACGACCGTTCTATCCCGCCATTTCGCCGGCGAATAGAGCAGGGCGGCGAAGGGCAACGCCCCGGCCCCCTCGACCATCCTGCCGTGGTGTTCGTGGACGAGGGCCATGGCCCGGGAGATCAGGGGTTCAGGAACCTCCTCGATGAAATCAATGAGATCCCGGCAGAGCGGGAAGGTGATCGCGCCGGGTTCGATCCCACCGGCGACCGCGTCGGCGATCGTTTCCTTCTCGTCGATCTCGACGAGACGGCCCGCCGCGATGGACGCGGCCATGAAGGCCGATGTCTCGGGCTCGACCCCGATGATGCGCGTTTCCGGCCGGGCCGATTTGAGAAAACCGGCTATCCCGGCGATGAGCCCGCCGCCCCCGACGGGAACGAGGACGTCTTCGAAACGGGACAGGTCGTCGTTGAGCTCGAGCCCGACCGTTCCGGCGCCGAAAACAATGTCCCAGTCGTTATAGGGTGAAACGAAGACCCGTCCCGTCTGTCCGGCGAATTCCCGGGCGATTGATTCGGCCTTGTCGCAGCTCGCTCCCCGAACCTCGACGTCGACCCCCAAGGCCTCGATCCTTTTTCTCTTGACCTCGGCCGCCGTGACCGGAAGGAAGAGCTTGAGCCCGATGCCCTCGAGTTTCGAGGCATGGCTGATGGCCAGGCCGTGGTTTCCCGTCGAGGCCGAGACGACGCCCCGATCCCTGTCCGCGTCGGAGAGCGATCGGAGCTTGTTGAGCGCGCCCCGCAGCTTGAACGAGCCCGTGATCTGATCGCACTCCCACTTGACGTAAACCCGGGCGCCCGTCACCCGGCTCAGCGGCTCGGAATACTCGAGCGGCGTCCACCGGATATCGGACGCGATCCGTCCATACGCCTCTCGCACTTTGTCGGGAAAATTCACCGCCTGATTGATCATCCTCGTCCTCTACTTCTTAACATAGCACAAGCCTAAATGCGGTTTCCAGAGAAGGCCGCGAAAAAGGGGCCGAGGGGTGTCGTCGAAGGGAGCTAGATTCAAGACTCGTTCCAGATATTTCCTAAATAAACGGCTTTCTGCCCTCTCTCCTCTAACGCCACCCGGGCAGAGAGGGGGGCCATGGCGACGCGGCGAATTGAGAAATGCCTCTGGCGAGGGTACAATAGAGTCCGCATGGCCAAGTATTACGTCGGGACGGCGGGCTGGAGCTACGAGGACTGGGACGGCATCGTCTATCCGGTCCCGAAGGCCCGTGGTTTCCACGCCCTCCCCTACCTCGCCGATTACATCGATATCGTCGAGGTCAACAACACCTTCTACCGTCCGGCGAGTGCCGTCCTGGCCCGCTCCTGGCTCAAGAAAATCGACGACCGTCCCGATTTTCTTTTCTCGCTGAAGCTCCACCAGGTCTTCACCCACGAGCGAACGGGCTTCACTCAAAAAGACGTCGACGAATTCAAGACTGCAGCCGACCTCATTCGGCTGCAGGGCCGGCTGGCCGCCCTCCTCATTCAGTTTCCTTGGTCCTACGCCAACACCCCCGCGAACACCGACTACCTCCTCCGGCTCTTCGGCTTTTTCGCCGGATACCCTCTGGCCGTCGAGGTCCGTCACGGCAGCTGGGAGGGGCCCGGCTTCTACGAGCTGCTCCGCGAGAACGGAGCTGCCTTCTGTAACATCGACCAGCCCGTCTTCAAGAACTCGATCAAACCCTCGGCCGTGAGCACCAGCCCCGAGTTCGCCTACGTCCGCTTCCACGGCCGGAATCATGAGAACTGGTTCCGGGAAGGCGCCGGCCGCGACGCCCGCTACGATTATCTCTACGCCAAGGATGAGCTCGGGGACTGGATCGAGCGCATCAAGGAGCTCGGCAAGAAAAGCGGCAAGGTCTATGTCATCACCAACAACCATTACCGGGGGCAGGCCATGGCCAACGCCCTCCAGATCCGGAACATGATCACCGGTGACAAGGTGGACATCCCCGACCTTCTCCTCGAAAAGTACCCCGTTTTGCGCGAGATCGCCCGGAGGATCCAGGCCGGCCAGCGGGAACTCTTTCCCGCGGACGGAAGCCGGGCGGGGAGAATCGGCGCGGGAGACGAAACATGAACTGGTGGGAAACGGAATTCCTCGCGGTTAAAGACAATATGCTTTGGATCGCCGGGCAGAGCGCCGAGTCCCTGGCCGGGCGCTACGGCACGCCGCTCTACGTCTACGGCAAGGAGCGCATCCTCGAGAGGTACGCGCGGCTCGACGACGTCTTGGCCCGCCATTCCCCGCTCCCCGCCCACATCTGTTTCGCCATGAAAGCCAACCCGCATCGGGGCATTCTCCGGCTCCTCCAGCGGCGGGGCGCCTGGATCGACGCCGTATCCCCCTGCGAGGTCGAGACAGCTCTCAAGGCCGGTTTTCCGGCGGAGCGCATTCTGTTCACGGGGACGAGCGTCAGCCGGGCCGACCTGCGGCGGGTGTTCGCCATCGACGGACTGGCCGTCAACATCGACGCCGCCGAGCAGCTCGACCTCATGAGCGAGGTCAGGCGGGCCGAGTTCCCGGCCAAGTCGATCCGGGTGTTCGTGCGCTGGAACCCGGGCATCGGCCGCGGCTTCAACGCCGGCATCATCACCGCCGGCAAGAAGTCGTCGGACGGTACGCCCGTCAAGTTTGGCGTCGAAGACAAAAAGGTCATCGGGGTTTTTGCCCGGGCCCGCAGGCTGGGCTTCCACCCGGTCGGCCTGCACCAACACCTTGGCTCCGGCTGGGTGCGGGAGGATTTCGGCATGGTCCAGACTGCCGTGGACCGTCTGGTCCGCAAGGCCCGGGAGGTCGAGAAGGCCGGCTTCCCGCTGGAATTCCTGGACTTCGGCGGCGGCTTCGGTCCCCGCTATCTGAAAAACCGTTCCGTTTTTCCCCTCGAGGATTATGTCGCCTATCTCTCCGCCGCTGTCGCCGGGGCGGGACTTTCGGTCAAGGCCCTGGCCATCGAGCCGGGAAAGTACATGGTCGGTGACGCCGGGGTGCTACTGCTAGGTGTCGAATACGTCAAGGAGAGCTACGGCAAAATCTTCGCCTGCGTCGACGGCGGGACGTTCAACACCGTGCCGAGGCCGGCCATCTATCTCCAGGCCCACCATGAGATCGTCAACGCCTCCCGGATCGACGGACAGGCCAAGGCCCGCATCACGGTCGCCGGGAACCTCTGCGAAACCGGGGATATTTTCGGACGGGAACGGTCCATGCCCCTGCCTATAAGCGGCGACGTCCTCGCCGTCCTGTGCGCCGGCGCCTACTGCCGGAGCATGGCCTCGAACTTCAACCTTCGGGAAATCCCCCGCGAGGTCCTAATCTGAGGACGACGGCCAGGCCGTCCTCAGATTAAGGCCGCCGAAACCGTCCGTCTCTGCGCCCGCTCACTTCTTCAGGAAGGCGACGATCTCCCCGATGTCGGGCAGCTGCGGGATCTCATAGACCTTGATCAGGACGATCCGGCCGCTTTCGTCGACGAGGACGTTGGCCCGTTCGGAGAAGCCGTCGCCTTCTCGGAACAGTCCCATGACATGGGCCACGGCGCCGTGGGGCCAGAAATCGCAGAGCAGCCGCGTCTCCTTGATCCCCAGTTCCTTGGCCCAGGCGTGCTTGGTCGGGAACGAATCGACGCTGACACCGACGGCGACGGTCTTGAGTCCGTCGAAAACGGCCTTCTGGCTCTCAAGCCCTCTCATCTGGTCGGCGCAGACGGGGGTCCAGGCCAACGGATGAAAGGACAGCAATACGCGCCGGCCGGCGAATTCGGAGAGCCGAAAATCTCGGTTGTGATGGTCCTTCAAGGTGAAGTCCGGCGCGATGTCCCCTTCCCAGATAGTTTTCGTATTTCCCATCTTTATTCCTCCCTCTTAGCGGGCGTTAGGAACGCCCGCCCATCAACTCCAGTATGCCACGGCCCGGACCGAAAAACAAGTCAAGGGACGAGCCTTCGCTGCGGAAGTGGACCGCGGCGGCCCGCCCCGGCCGCTGTGGGGCCGGGCGGGCCCCGCGGGACTCGCGCCCCCTCGACGTCTCCTGTATAATGTGTGATTAATCAAGGAGGCGACCATGAGCGCGAGAATCTCAAAACTGTCGGCCCTGCTCCTGCTGGCCGCCGTCGGCTTGTGCCCCGGACAGGAGGCCCCGACGCAGGATACCCCGAAGCCGCCCGAACCGCTCTTCGTCCGCGTGACCGTGTACCCGACGGTGAGCCTGTCGCGCTACGACTACAACAACGATATCGACCTCTTTGAGATCCGGGTCTACGTCGAGCTCCGCCGCGGCTCCCAGGAAGGGCAAGCCGTGGCCGATGGCCGCGTCTCGGCCCTTGCCGAAAATCTGGAATACCAGACCGACCATTACGAAAAGAGGATCATCCTCGGGAAGGACAGCCTCCCGTCGGAAGTGGAAGTCGAGATCGCCGTCAAGAACCGGCCCGTCATAAGGGAGAAGTTCCCCCTCCCCTCCTGGCTCGTCCTCACAGACCCCCAGCCGGCCGTTCTCGAAGCCGGGATGGACCTGCCGATCCACTGGCGATTCAGCCGCTTCGCCGCTCCGGTCAATATCTTCGCTTACGACTTCAAGACGGGGAAGGAGCTCTTTCGCCGGGACCACGTCGGGGAGACCTCGACCGTCGTCCCCGCCGCGGACGTCCCCGCTTCGACCATCGTCCGGATCTATGTCATCCAGTCCTGGTTTAACAAACGATTCCTCGGGGGCAAGAACTACGCCCGCGGTTCGGAGGTCAACATCATCCCCTGGTCCCAAGTCTTCGTCCGCACGAAGGCTCCCGCGCAAGGGAGCTCATCATGAAAACTTACGCGATCCGCCGCGGGCTTATCATCCTGGGCTTGCTCGCGCTCGACCTCCTCGTTCCCTGCTTCGCGGCGGCCCAGAACAACAGGGGTCAGGGCGGACCCCAGGACGAGCTGCGGAGCGTCGCCCCCAACGTCTACCTCGACTGCGAGAGGCGGACCTGCGATTTCGACTACATCAAGACCGAAATCACCTTCGTCAACTACGTCCTCGACCGCCAGAGCGCCGACGTCCAGATCATCGTCACCCGTCAGCAGACCGGCAGCGGCGGCAACGAATATACGCTCTCCTTCATCGGCCTGAAACGGCACCAAGGGAAGGACGCGACGCTGAGGTACTACTCGAAGCCGACGGACACCGAAGACCAATTCCGCCGGGGTTTGGTCAATTCACTTAAGCAGGGGCTCATTCCCTACGTCTACGACACCCCCCTCGCCGAATTCATCTCGGTCAGCTACGCCCAGAATAAGAACTACCGCCCGACACCCCAGTCGGACCCGTGGCACTACTGGGTTTTCGGCCTCGGGGTCAGGGGGAACGGCGAATTCGAAACCCAGTCCAAAAAATATAGCTACCAGGTCAACCTCTCGGCCAACAGAACGACCGAGAAGGTCAAGTTCCGGCTCTATGCCAACACCAATTATAACCACCGCCGTTACGACATCCCCGACGAAGAGCCAATCCTCAGCATCAGCAAGCGAAAAAGCCTCTCAACGTCATTCATTAAGAGCATCGACGGCCACTGGTCCTGGGGGGTCAGCGCGAGCCTCTATTCTTCGACGTACGACAACGCCCGGCTCTACACCTCGGTCGGGCCGGCCGTCGAATACGATATCTTCCCCTACTCCGAGGCGACGCGGCGGGAGTTCCGCATCCAGTACCGCCTTAGCTTCACCATGCGGGATTATTACGAGGTCACGATCTACAGCAAGGAAAAAGAAAACCTCTTCAGCCAGAGCCTGCAAGTCATCCTCGAGATCAAGGAGCCCTGGGGGTCGATCGGAGGCTCCGTCCAGGGCTCGACCTTTCTCCACGACCTGAGCTACAACAACTTCCGGGCCGAGCTTGGCGTTTACGTCAACCTGTTCAAGGGCTTTTCTTTCAACGTCGGCGGACAGTACAGCCGCATCCGCGACCAGCTCTCGCTCCCCGGCCGGGAATACTCGCCGGAGGAGATCCTGCTCGAGCTCAAGCGCCTGGCCACGGGCTACAACCTCCGGTTCGAGCTCGGCCTCAACTATCGCTTCGGGTCGATCTACAGCAACGTGGTCAATCCGAGGTTTGGGAACATGTAGCCCCGGCCGGAAATCAAGGGACGCCCGCTATCGGGCCGCGGGTGTCGCGAAGTCCGCCGCGGGAACGGCCTTGGTGATCTTGACCGCTATAGGCCAGTTCGGACCCCACGTCAACCGCTGCTTATCGGAGCTCCCGGCCTTGTCGCCCGGTTCGGCGTGAGCCTTGACCAGGCGGATGGTCTGCTTCCGGGTGACGGTGATCTTCAGCCCGGCCGGTGTCTGCTCCCAGGGGCAGTCCCCTTCCTGGCCGAGGAGCGTGACCTTGGTTTCGGGCGAGGCCGCGACGGACTTGAGGAGAAGACTCCGGGTATTTTTCTCGAGCCCGGCCAGGGCGTAGACGATCCCCTCGGCTCGCTTGTGGGTGAACCAGACGTCGCCCTCGTTAGTGACGACCCACGGCCGGACGCCCCGGACAGCGTCGCCGTTGAGCATCATCCACAGGCCCAGGTCGCGGAGCAGGTCCTCGTCGCCCGGAGCGATCCGTCCATCGGGCCGAGGCCCGATGTTCAGGAGCATGTTTCCGCCTCGGGCCCGGATGTGGATGAGGTTCTCGATGATCTCCGCCGAGGGCCGCACTTCGGCGCCCGGGAGGAAAGACCACTGGTAGCTCGTGGTCAGGCAGCTCTCCCAGGCGTGGTCGGCGGCCTGACCCGGGATCTCCTGCTCCGGCGTCGGGATCTCGCCGCGGCCGATGAAGACGTCCTGACGGACGCGCCAGGCATGCTTCTTGAGGGGCTCGCACTTGCCGTCGAACCAAAGCATGAAGATGTCGCCGTAGCGGGTCAGGAGCTCCTCGATGTGGCCGCGTTCGTAATCGACGAAGCTCTTCCGCTTCGGACCGAAAAGTGCCGGGCTTTCGAAGTCCGGCTCGTAGATGTGGCCGGTGCGCTTGCCGGTCTCCCACTGGTAACGGAAATCGCCCGGCGAGTAATAGAAGCCGACGAGGAATCCCTCCTTGCGGAAGGCTTCGGCGACCATGCCCGCGATATCCCGTCCGTAGGGCGTCCGGGTGATCTTGAAGTCGCTGAGTTCCGTGTCGAACATGCAAAAGCCGTCGTGGTGCTTGGCCGTGAAGACGACGTATTCCATCCCGGCGAGCTTGGCCAGGCGGGCCCATTCGGCGGGATCGAAGGCCGTCGGGTTGAAGGATTCGGCCAGGGCGTAATATTTCTTGATGTAGTCTTCCGAAGCGTTGTACAAGGGCCAGGATATCTCCGTCCCCACCTGGGAGTTCGGACCCCAGTGGATGAACAGGCCGAGGCCGGCGTCGCGGAAGACCTCGGTCTTGCCCGGATCGTTGGACAGGCGGACGCTGTCTTCGGGGAGAAGAGGGACGGCGGGCTTTTCCGCCGCGACCGGCTCCGGCGCCTTCCCGGAACAACCGAAGTATCCGAGGACGGCGGCGACCATCATCAGGATGAGGATGGATCTCTGAGCGCGAAGGGATTTCGTGAGCGGCATGGGGACCTCCTTTGTCCCCTCTTTTATCGGAACGAAGCGGAAAAATCAACCCGTTCGCCCCCCCGCGTTGACCTGCCGATGAGGGCGTTCTATAATCCGGCCGTGACCTCCAAAGAGCGGATGCTCCGCGCCCTCGCCCGGGAGAAGCCCGACCGCCTGCCGGTGACCGTCCACCAGTGGCAGAAGTATCATCTCGACACTTTCCTGGGCGGGCTGTCTGACCTCGAGGCGTTCGGGAAGTTCGGCCTGGACGCGTCGATCCAGTATTTCGAGGACATGGGCCAATTCTGGCTGACGGACGCCGACTTCACCAAATTCTCGACGCCCGAATGGCGGGACGAAGCAGAAGTTTTGAGCGCCGACTCCGACCGCCGGATCTGCCTTCATACCATAACTACGCCTGGCGGCAAACTGACCTACAGGACCGAAGGCAACCGGATGACGACCTGGATCACCAAATACCTGATCAAGCACGACGACGACATCCGCCTCATCGAGAAGTACATGCCCGTCCCGAAGCTCGACCCGGCCCCGGTCAGGCGCGCCTACGACGCAGTCGGCGACCGGGGCATCCTGCGCGGCTTCGTCTGGGGCGACCAGGCCGGATGCTGGCAGCACGCCGCCTGCCTCATCGACACCCAGGACATCATCCTCCGTACCTTCGACAAACCCGATTGGGTCCACGAGCTGCTTCGTATCCTCCTCGATAAAAAGCTGCGCTTCATCGAGTCCATGAAAGGGGCCCGCTTCGACCTCATCGAAACGGGCGGAGGAGCCGCGTCATCGACTCTCATCTCCCCTGCCCTGCACAAAGAATATTGCCTGCCCTACGACCGGAAGATGCACGACGCCCTCCACTCGCTCAACTTCAAGGTCGTCTACCATACCTGCGGCGGCACGAAAGGCATCGAGGAGCACATCGTCGCTAACGGCTGCGACGCCTCGGAGACCCTGGCCCCGACCTCGATCGGCGGCAATCAGGAGCCGTGGGAGTTCAAGGCGAAGATCGGGCGCCGCCTGGCCCTCA
>Ga0154630_1100_pt2 | contig 12550 bp, 9 predicted proteins | sample Rifle2008BG13ft_FD_116059 | JGI IMG/M metagenome (GOLD analysis project Ga0154630, IMG submission 116059) | Candidatus Aminicenantes bacterium RBG_13_64_14
GCCATCTACCTGAGGCGGGCTTTCGCGCTCAAGGAACGAGCCGCGCTGGCCATGATCTTCATCTCCGGGCTCGGCCACTACGAGCTGCGTTTGAACGGCGAAAAGGTCGGTTCGAGCGTCCTCGACCCCGGCTGGACGGACTACAAGAAAAAAGCCCTTTACGCCTCCCACGATGTGACCGGCCTCGTCCGGGACAAGAACGCCGTCGGCGTCATCCTCGGCAACGGCCGCCATATCAAGAGCTACGGCTACGAGCCGCCCAAGCTCACCTGCCGGATCGAGGTCGAATATGAGAGCGGCGACCGGGCGGTCATTTTCTCGGACGAGAGCTGGAAGACGTCGCCGGGCCCCCTTCAGGAAAACGGCTTGTATTTCGGCGAGCGGCACGACGCCCGGCTGCTCATCGACGGCTGGGACCAGCCCGGCTTCGATGACAGAAGCTGGGACAAGGCCCTCACCGTCGCCGGCTATCCGCTCGTCTCCCAGATGATGCGTCCCATCCGGGTAACCGAACGGCTCGCGTCGAAATCCGTCAACCGTCTCCCCTCCGGCGCCTTCGTCTTCGACTTCGGCCAGAACTTCTCCGGCTGGGTCCGCCTTCGGGTCGAGGGGCCAAAAGGCGCCGAGGTCAGGCTCCGGCATGCCGAGCTCCTCAACGACGACGGGACGCTCAACTTCGGGCCCAACGAGAACGCCGAGGCCACGGACGTCTACATCCTCAGGGGCGGAGGGCCCGAGGTTTTCGAGCCTCGCTTCACCTACCACGGTTTCCGTTACGCCGAAATGACCGGCTTCCCCGGCGAGCCCGGACCCGGCGCCCTCATGGGTTGTTTCGCACACTCCGACGTCGAGAGAACCGGGACCTTCAACTGTTCGAACGAGCTCCTCAACCGCATCCACAGGAATATCATTTGGGGCCAGCTCTCCAACCTCATGAGCATACCGACCGATTGCCCCCAGCGGGACGAACGCCACGGCTGGCTCGGCGACGCCCACCTCTCGGCCGAAGAGGCCGTCTACAATTTCGACATGGCCGCTTTTTACGCCAAGTTCCTCGACGACATCCGGCTGGCCCAGAAGGAGGACGGCAGCCTGCCCGACGTCGTCCCCCCTTACCTCCCCCGCCTCTACCCGGCCGACCCGGCCTGGAGCTCGGCCTACCCGACGCTGGTTTGGCTTCTATGGGAACACTACGCGGACGGCCGGATCATCGCCAAGCATTACGCCAACCTTAAGAAATACATAGACTACCTCGGTCAGAACGCCGACCTGCAGATCATCCGGACGCTCGGCAAGTACGGCGACTGGTGCCCCCCGGGGAGCATCGTCCCCAAGAAGACGCCGGTGGATTTGACCTCGACTTGGCACTACTACCACGACGTCCTCCTCGTCGCCCAGCTGGCCGCTGTCCTCGGCCGCAAGGAGGACGCCCAGCAGAACACGAAGCTCGCGGAGTCCATCCGGACCGCCTTCAACGACACCTTCCTCGGTGAGACGCAATACGCGGCGATCCGTGTCAGTCCGGTCGACAACTACCCCAACCAGACCTCCAACGCCCTGCCCCTTTACTTGAACATGGTCCCGGCCGAGAAAAAAGACAAGGTCCTGGCCAGTCTCCTTCAAAGCGTCATCCGCCAACAGGACTTCCACGTCGATACTGGCATCCTGGGCACCCGGTACATCCTGGACGTCCTGACCGATCACGGCCACGCGGAAGTCGCTTACCGCATGGCCACGCATAAAAGCTACCCGGGCTGGGGCTATATGCTCGCCGAGGACGCGACGACGCTCTGGGAGAGATGGGAAAAGCTGACCGGGCACGCCATGAACTCGCAAAACCACATCATGCTCGGCAGCATCGATGCCTGGTTCTACCGGGTGATCGCCGGTCTGAGCCCGGTCCTGCCGGGCTGGAAGGCCATCCGGGCGCGGCCGCATATCCTCGGTGACCTCACCTTCGCCGAAGCAAAGCTCGAAACCGTCGCCGGGACGGTCCGCTCGGCTTGGCATAGATCCGAGGATTCATTCTCCCTCGAAGTCGCGATCCCGGTCGGCGCCGCCGGAGAAATCCACATCCCCTTGCTCTGGCCCGGGGCCCACATCATCGAATCAGGCCGGCTTCTCTGGAGGGCGGGACGCTCCGCCGAATCCGTCGCGGATATCGGCCTGGCCGGGGAGGGCCTCGGGGAAGTCGGAAAGCACGCCGTCTTCAAGACAGGGAGCGGCGAATACAGGTTCGAGCTGAAGAAGAGCGAGTGAACGGGTTTCAGGCGCGTCAGTAGAGATATTTCTTGAAGAGCCGGGCGGATTCAGAGTAGGCGTCGATCGTCCGGTCGATATCCCTGTCGCCGTGCGCGGCCGAAACGGAGCCGCCGCCGTGGACGGCGTTGACGCCGTTGACGAGAAGTGAGATCTTGAGGATCTCCTCCCTCAAGGCGACATTGGTCCGGCGGTCGTCGAAGATCTCCTCGGGGTTTTCATAGGCCAAGCCCGCCTCGCGGGGGAAATGAACCATGAAGAGAGAGCTTCCCGGGACGACGTCGTTCCCGTGGCCCGTGCACCGGGCCGGGACGCCCTCGTCGGCGAAGGCGCGCTCGATCCCCCGGCGGAGCCTCTCCCCCGAGCGGGCAAGCTTGGGGTAGATCGTCGAAGCGCCGCGGACAAGGTGGCCAAGCATGGTCAGGCCGGCTTTCATGTATTCCGAGTGAGCAGAGAACGTCCCCCCGTCGAAAACGACCCTGCCGCTGAGGCCCCGGGCGCGCCCGCAGCCCTCCATGACCTCGCGGGGGCCGACGACGGCGGACACGGCATGTCCCCCACCGATGATCTTCCCGAAGGCCGTCAGGTCCGGCCGGATGCCGTAGAGCGTCTGGACGCCCGACGGGCAGAAACGGAACCCGGAGATGATCTCGTCGAAGATGAGCAGGCTGCCGTGTTGCGCGGTCAGCCGCCGGGCCAGCTCGAGGTATTCTTTCGAAGACGGGAGGAAACCGCCCACGCCGAGAAACGGCTCGACGATGAAGCAGGCAATCCTGTCGCCGTTCTCCTTGAAAAGCCTTTGGAGGTCGTCGCAGTCGTTGAATCGCGTGACCAGCGTCCGCCGGACGATGTCGTCTAGCAGGCCGGCCGATTCCCGGCCTTCAAAACCTACGTCGTCATGGTATTTGACGCCCTTGAGGAGATAGGGCGATGCGCCGTGCCAGCCGCCGCCGATCTTCAGGACGTGGTCCCGGCCCGTCAGCCCTTGGGCGAGAATGACGGCGTACATCGTGGCCAGCGTCCCGGAGGTGGTGAAACGGACCTTGGTCTCCCTACCTCCGAGCTTTCGGACGAGCGTCTCGGCCAGCTCGATCTGGTGGCCGGCTTCGAAACCCGTATGGAGGGCGCCGCGGCCCACACAAGCCGCGATCCCGCGGCGGATGAGTTTGGGGTTATGGCCGAGGACGTTGGCGTAATGCCCCTGCCAATAATCGATATAGGTGTTACCGTCGACGTCCCGGACGACAGGCCCCTCGGCGACCGACGCGAAAAAGGGATAGGGCCGCCACAGCCGGATCGTGTGGCTTCCACCCTCGATCATGACCTTTTCAGCCCGGTGGAAGACCGCCCGGCTCTTGGCCGTTTTTTTCCTGTACTCCTTGACCAAATGGCCGCGGAGCCTGTCCATTCCTGTCATGTGTCCTCTCTCAAGAGCATCCATTTAACAACCGCGGCAGGGCAAAGTCAAATCCTCCCTGATTGACCGCCCCCCCGGCTTGAGGTAGAATAACTATTTAATGTCGGAAAAAACCTGAACATGACCATCCCGAAGCGCAAGAAAACGAATCGGGCCTGCGTCATCGGCCTGGACGGCGTCCCCCACGGCATGGTCGTCGAGCTGGCCCGCCGGGGCATCATGTCGACGATGGCCCGGCTCATGGACCTCGGCCACCTTCACAAAATGAAGGCCAGCCTGCCCGAGATCTCGGCCGTGTCCTGGACGAACTTCATGACCGGGGCCAATTCGGGGACACACGGAATCTTCGGGTTCACCGACTTCAAGCCCCATTCCTACGACATCCGTTTCCCCAACTTCCTCGACCTCAATGCGCCGACCCTTTGGGACAAGCTCGGCTCCCAGGGCAAGAAGAGCATCGTCATCAACCAGCCGTCGACCTACCCCGCCCGCAAGATCGAAGGCGTCCTCATCTCCGGCTTCGTCGCCCTTGAACTGGCCAAGGCGGTCTGGCCGATGACCTACCGGGCCACGCTCGAGCAGATGGGCTATCAGATTGACGTCGACACGACCAAAGTCCGGGAGAGTCCGGAGGTCCTCTGGCAGGAGCTGACCAAGACCATGGCCGGCCGCCAGAAGGCCCTCAATCTCCTCTGGGAGGAAAAGTGGAACTACTTCGAGTTCGTCGTCACCGGGACCGACCGGCTCCACCACTTCCTCTGGAACGCCTACGAGGACCCCGGCCATCCGTCCCACCAAACCTTCCTCGATTACTACCGCCACATCGACCGGCTCATCGGCAAGATCATGGCCGCGTACCGCAAGCTCACCAACACCTACGACGGGTTCTACATTCTGTCCGACCACGGCTTCACCGGCATCGTCCAGGAGGTCTACCTCAACGTCTGGCTGGAGCGGAACGGCTACCTGAAATTCTCCAAGCCCGAGCCCGAGGGCCTCGGGGACATCGCGGCCCGGACCAGGGCCTTCGCCCTGGATCCCAACAGGATTTACCTCAACTTGAAAGGCAAGTTCCCCAAGGGGACCGTCGAACGGTCGGCCAAGAAGGCCCTCAAAGAGGAGATCGCCGGCAAACTCGGAAAGCTCGAATACCACGGCTGTAAGGTTGTCCGCAAGGTTTTCTTCTCCGAAAACGTCTATTCCGGGCCTCTCGCCGGCAAGGGACCCGACCTCATCGTCGTGGGCGAACCCGGCTTCGACATGAAGGGCTCGGTCAAAAAGAAGGAGATCTTCGGCCGCTCGGGCCTCCAGGGCATGCACACTTGGGACGACGCATTCTGCTGGGCCTCGGAAGACCTCGGAGAGGACCTGGCCATCGAGGACGTGGCCCCGTTCATCCTGAAGAATTTCTGATGAAGAAAGCCGGCTTTGTCTTCGCGGCGGGCGCCCTGCTGGCCCTCGCCTCTCCTCTCACCGCCTACATCGGCCCCGGCGCCGGATTCGCCTTCCTCTCGTCGTTCCTGGTCCTTTTTCTGACGTTCCTCATGGCCTTATTCTCATTCCTCTCCTGGCCCTTCCGCTTTCTCTGGAAGGCGCTCCGTGGACAGAGGGCTTACAAAAAAAGCCCCATCCATCGCCTGGTCGTCCTCGGCCTCGACGGCATGGAGCCGACGCTCGCCGAGAGATTCATGGCCGAAGGCAAGCTGCCGAACCTCGCCCTCCTGAAAAAAGAAGGAACGTATGCCCGGCTGAGGACGACGACGCCGGCCATATCGCCCGTCGCCTGGTCGTCGTTCATGACCGGTTCCGAGCCCTCGAAACACAACATCTTCGACTTTCTCAGCCGCGACCCCCGGACCTACCTTCCCGACCTGTCCTCGGCCCGGATCGGGAAACCCAAGCGGACCGTCGCCCTGGGAAAATACCTCATCCCCCTCTCCAAGCCCGAGATCAGGGGCATGCGAAAGAGCGTGCCGTTCTGGAAGATCCTCGGTGAGAAGGGCATCTTCAGCACCGTCCTGAGGGTCCCCATCACCTTCCCTCCCGAAAAATTCAAGGGGCACCTCCTTTCCGGCATGTGCGCCCCGGACCTCAAGGGCAGTCAGGGGACGTTCGCCTTCTTCACCGAGGATACGGACAAGGTCCGCAAGCACGAGGGAGGGGTCGCCGTCCTCGTCGCCCGCGAGGGGTCGATCATCCGGACGGAGATCTCGGGCCCCGAAAACACCATGCTCAAGAAGCCCGCAGAGATCCGCCTGCCTTTGGCCATCACCGTCGATAAGGAAGCGAAGGGGGCCTGGCTCGAGATCCAGGGCCAGAAGAAATTCTTCCTGAAAGAAAAGACCTTCAGCCCTTGGACTCCGATCGCATTCCGGCCCGGGCTGGGGATGAAGATCCGGGCCATCTGTAAGTTCTATATCGTCGCGCTCGAACCCAAGTTCGAAATGTACATGACGCCCCTCAACATCGACCCGGAAAAGCCGGCCCTGCCGATCTCCCACCCGTTCATCTACTCCGTCTACCTGTCGAAACTGCTCGGTCGTTTCATCACGCTCGGCGAGGCGAACGACACCTGGGCCCTCAACGAAGGGGCCCTCGACGAGAAAGCCTTCCTCGAGCTGACCTACGCTAACCACGCCGAGTGGGAAGCCATGTTTTGGAACGCCCTGTCCAAGACGCCCAAGGGCCTGGTGGGCGTCGTCTTCGAGACGACCGACAGCATCCAGCACATGTTCTTCCGTTACCTCGACAAGGCCCATCCGGCCCTCAAGGCCGCCCCCGCCCGGATGAGCGCCGCCGTCATCGAGGAGCTCTATAAGAAGATGGACGACCTCGTCGGCCGGGTCGTGGCCACCCTCGACGCGAGAAGCGTCCTCTTCGTCATGTCCGACCACGGCTTCAAGTCTTTCCGGCGCGGCGTCAACCTCAATTCCTGGCTCCACCAGAACGGTTACCTGACCCTCGTCGAAGGTAAAAAGGAAAGCGCCGGGTGGTTCAAAGATGTCGACTGGGACAGGACGAAGGCCTACGGCCTCGGTCTGGGTGGGATCTACCTCAACCTCAAAGGGCGCGAGGCCCGCGGCATCGTCGCCCCGGGCGCCGAGTCCGGCGCCCTGAAGGCCGAGCTTGTCTGCAAACTCACCGCCCTCAGGGACGGCGCGAACGGTCCGGCGGCGGTCACCAACGTCTACGACCGCGATGCCGTCTACTCCGGCCCGTACAAGGAGAACGCGCCGGACCTCATCATCGGCTACAACGAAGGATACCGGGCGTCCTGGGACGGCGTCACCGGCATCGTCAACGCCGTCGTCATCGACGACAACACTAAGGCCTGGAGCGGGGACCACTGCATCGACCCGGCCCTCGTCCCGGGCGTCCTGTTCTCGAACCTCAAGATCAAGACGGCCAGTCCGTCGATCATGGACATCGCGCCGACGGCCCTGGAGCTTTTCGGGCTCACCCCGCCGGTCCACATGGACGGCCGCGGCCTCGTCGACATCGCCGGTCTCCCGGGCGCGAAAAAGGGGAAGCCCACATGAGCGAGCAAAAACGGGCAGCCCTCAGCCGCAGGGAATTCATCAAGGCCGGTATCGCCGCCTCTGCCGCTCTCGGCCTGGGCGGCGCCCCGCGGTTCAGGCCCAAGGTCACCGGCCGGGCCCGGTCCGCCAACAAGATGATCGTCCTGGGCCTCGACGGCATGGACCCCGTGCTGACGAAAAGGTGGATCGACGAGGGCCGGCTGCCGGCTTTCCGGAAGCTCCTCCTCCAGGGCGGCGATTTCCGGCCGCTCCGGACGAGCCTGCCGCCGCAAACACCCGTCGCCTGGTCGAATTTCACCACCGGCATGGATCCCGGCGGACACGGCATTTTCGACTTTTTCAATCGCGACCCAAAGACCTACTTTCCCGTATTCTCCGCGACCGAGACCTCGGGCGCCGCCAAGACGATCCGCATAGGCAAGACGGTCATCCCCCTCTCGGGCGGGCAGATCCGCAACCTGCGTAAAGGCAAGGCCTTTTGGCAGGTCCTCGAGGAGGCAGGCGTTCCGGCGACGGTCTTCAAGATGCCGTCCAATTACCCGCCCGTCGAATCGAAACAGAGGACGCTCGCCGGAATGAACACGCCCGACCTCAAGGGCTCCTACGGCTTCTTCAGGTATTACACGAACGAGGCGACGGCCGTCATCCAGGAGGCCGGCGGCGGCGGCGAGGTCCACGATGTCGCTGTCATCGGCAACAGGGTCGAGGCCGAGCTCCCGGGCCCAGTGAACACTTTCCGGACCGACGCCCCGGAAGCGACGGTCCCCTTCCAGGTGTTCCTCGATCCGGCCAATGCCGCGGCCAAGGTCGTCATCCAGGGTCAGGAGTTCATTCTCAAGGAGCAGGAGTGGAGCGGTTGGAAGCACGTCAGCTTCAGCCTCATTCCGACCCAGCGCGTTCACGGCATATGCCTGTTCTACCTCAAGGAAGTCCGGCCGAATTTCAAGCTCTACGTCTCGCCCATCAACATGGACCCGGCCCGGCCGGCCCTGCCCATCTCGACACCTGAGTCATACGCCAAGGAGCTTGAGCACCGCTTCGGGCCCTACTTCACCAAGGGCTTGCCGGCCGACACGAGCGCCCTCGTCAACGGCGTCCTCGACGAAGAGGAGTTCCTGACCCTCGACAACATGGTTTATGAGGAGAGCATGGCCATGCTCGAATACGAGCTGGGCCGGTTCGACGAAGGCCTGCTCTTCTATTATTTTTCGAACGCCGACCAGCGCCAGCACATGTTCTGGCGGCTCGTCGACCCCGGCCATCCCGCCTACGACGAAAAGCTCGCCGCGCGCTACGGCGACGTCATTGCCGGGACCTACGCCGAGCTGGACCGCGCCCTCGACCTGGCCTTGAAGAAAGCGGACAAGGACACCGTCGTGCTGGTCATGTCCGACCACGGCTTCAACACCTTCCGCCGGGGCTTCAACCTCAACACCTGGCTCCTCCGGGAGGGCTACCACCGGCTCAAGAAACCCTGGAAACAAGAGGAATCTGGGTACTTCGAAAACACCGACTGGTCCAAGACCCGTGCCTACGGCATGGGGCTCAACAGCCTCTACATCAACGAGACGGGCCGGGAGGGCGAGGGCACTGTCGCGCCTGGACCGGACAAGGACAACCTGGTCCGGGAGATCACCCAAAAGCTCGAAGCCTTGATCGACCCCAAGACCGGCGAGCGGGCCGTCCTCCGGGCTTTCATCTCTAAGGACACCTACCGCGGCAAGAACCTGGAAATGGCCCCGGACATCGTCCTCGGCTTTAACCGCGGCTACCGGATCTCCTGGCAGTCTCCTCTCGGCGGATTCCCCCGCGAGGTTTTCGAGGACAACGCCTCGAAGTGGAGCGGCGACCACATGTCGGCCCCGGATATCCTGCCCGGCATCGTCTTCGCCAACCGGAAGATCGCGGCCGAGGCCCCGGCTCTCCACGACGTGACCGCCGCCGTCCTCGGCGTCTTCGGCGTCGAAACGCCTCCGGAAATGATCGGAAAGGACATCCTCGAATAACGACCTCGAAAGGAGCGTCAGATATGCCCAGCGCCAAAGTCAAGATCGACAAAGTCCTCCTCGATAAGATCAAGAAGTACGCCGAGATGTCGGGTTACTCCTCGGTCGAGGAGTTCATCACCCATTGCCTCGAAAAAGAAGTCGCCAAGATCGAGGATGCGGACTCGGAAGAGGAGATCAAGAAAAAACTCAAGGGGCTGGGCTACATTTCCTGAGGGCCATGGGAATCGTCAACCTCGTCTTCGGCCGGATCGTCGACGTCATCCTTCTGCCTTTCCGGGGAGCGTCCCCCTGGTTCGGGATGGCGGCCGTGTCCCTCCTGACGGCCCTGCTGATGCTCGAGGTCTACAAGCACACTTCGAACCAGGCGGCCATCCGCAGGGCCAAGGACAGGATCAAGGCCCACTTGCTGGAGCTCCGGCTGTTCAAGGACAGCATGCCCGTCACGCTCCGGGCCCAGGCGGCCATCCTCAAGGCCAACCTGAGCTACCTCGCCGCGAACCTCAAGCCCCTGTTGGTCATGATCGTCCCCCTCGTCCTCATCCTGGCCCAGCTCAGTCTCTGGTTCGACCGGGCGACGCTCGGACCGGGTGAAGAGACGCTGGTCAAGATCGGCCTCGAAGAGAAAGCGGACCCGATATCGCTCCCGATGGAGCTCGAGACCTCTCCCGGGCTGGCGATAGTTTCCCCCGCCGTCCGCATCCCGGACCAGCACGAGGTCGCTTGGCGGCTCAAGGCGATCGCCGCGGGCCCCGGCCATCTGACCCTGCGGATCGGCGGACTAGCCCTGGTGAAATCCGTGGTCGTCGGAGGCAGGCCCCTGACCAAGGTTTCGCCGCTGGCCTCCCGCGGATCGCTTTGGAAACAGGTCCTCTATCCCGGGGAAAGAGCCCTCGCCGCCGGAACCCCGGTACGTTCGATAGAGGTCCTCTATCCGGCGAAAAGCCTGAACATCTTCGGCCTGCGCGTCCATTGGCTCGTCGCCTATCTCATCCTGTCCATCGCCTTCGGTTTCGCCTTCAAGGGCGTCCTCAAAGTCGAGATCTAATCCGCCGCATGTGAGAGGTTTCCCATGAACATCGATATTTTTAAGATGGAACGCATGCAGTCCCTCTGGGAAAACGTCGTCGACTACAACCTATCCGAAAGCGGCGTCCATCCCCTGAACCTCAAGGAGCTCCTGACCCCCGCCGAGCTCGACTCCCTGGCCGAAGTCGAGATCGGCTATACCCAGACGAACGGCACGGCCGGCCTGCGCGAGCAAATCGCCCGTCTCTACCCGGGAGTCGGGATCGAGCAGATCCTGACCACGGCCGGCTCGTCGGAGGCCAATTTCCTGCTCATCTGGAGCCTTATCGAGCCCGGCGACGAAGTGCTTTTCGAACTCCCGAATTACATGCAGATGGCCGGGCTTCTCCGGGCGTTCGGGGCCAAGGTCAAGTCCTTTTATCTCCGCGAGAGCCTCGGCTGGCAGCCGGACCTCGCCGAGATGAAAAAGCTGATCACCCCGAAGACCAAGCTCATCGTCCTGACCAACCCCAACAACCCGACCGGGGCCGTCCTCGACCCGGAGGTCATGAAGGGGATCGTCGACCTCGCGGCGGGCGTCGGGGCCTGGATCCTCTCCGACGAGGTCTACCAGGGGGCCGAACTCTCCGGCGTCCGGACGCCGAGCTTCTGGGGGACCTGGGAAAAGACGCTCGTCGTCAACGGGCTGTCCAAGGCCTACGGTCTGCCGGGCCTGAGGATCGGCTGGATCATCGGCCCGGAAGAGGTCGTCAGGAAGACATGGCCGTATCACGATTACACGACGATCTCCCCGTCGGCCCTGAGCGACCGGCTGGCCACGCTCACCCTGACCCCGGCGACGCGGGAGCGCGTCCTCCAGAGGACGCGGGGGATCCTCAACGCCAACTTTCCCGTCCTCGAGACGTGGCTCAAGGGCCACGAGGGCCTGTTCAGCTTCCGCCCTCCCAAGGCGGGGGCCATCTGCTTTGCCCGATATAACCTGAAGGTCAACTCGACCGAACTCGTCGAGCGCCTGATCAGGGAAAAGAGCATCCTCCTCGTCCCCGGCGACCACTTCGAGTTGGACGGCTACCTCCGCTTCGGCTTCGGCCCCGAAAGCGGCTATCTCCTGCGGGCCCTGGGGCGGGTCGAAGAACTACTTAAAAAAATCCGCTAAACATGGTAGAATCTTGAATCCGTTCCCCCGGGGAATGAGTTATAAGCCATAGGACCAAAGGAGGCCGCTATGAACAGAGTCAGAACAATCGCCCCCCTCGTCATTCTTTTCATCCTGGTCGTCGCCGGCGTCTCTTACGCCCAGCAGGCGTCCAAGATCGCCATCATCAACTCTGATAAGGCGTTCCAAACCTGTGTCGAAGGCAAGAAAGTCCTGGCCCAGCTGCAGGAGCGCGAGAACAAGATCAAGACGGACATCCAGAAGCTCGACGACTCCATCCGTCTGCTCGGCAACAAACTGAGCACGGGCCGGCTAACCATGACCAACGAAGCCGTTATGGGCATCCAGTCCGACATCGACAAGAAAACGACGGAACGGAAGAGGTACGAGGAGGACGCCGCGCGCGATGCCCAGCAGTTCTCCGGCAACCTCGCTCAGAAGATTCGCGTAGAGATGGTCGCGATCATCGAAGCCCTGGCCAAGGAGCGGGGCCTCGAGCTCGTCCTCGACGCGCAAATGAGCGGCGTCGTCACCTTCAGCCCGACGGTCGATATCACCGACGAAGTCATCCGCCGTTACGACCAGAGCAAGGCGGCCACCCCTCCCGTCAAGAAGTAGGGTCCCCGCCTCCCCCCGTCGCTCCGTCAGGCCTTGATCCGGAGGGTCACCTCTCCTCTGACGTAGACGCCCTCCCCGCCGGCGGGAAAGGCGACCTTGAGCTTTCGGCCGTCGAACTCCCCCCCCGACACAGACTCCACACGGTCTCCGTTGAGGATCTCGAGGGTGTATGTCTCCCCGGCCAATCCTTCCAGGCTCATGCTGAGGTCGCGGCCGTCGAGCGCGGAGCCGATGATCCGCAATCCCTTGTTCAGGTCACCCGTCATCGTCGGCACGTCGGTAAGGACGACCTCGGGGGCCGGAACGAACCTCAGCTCGACCGTGTCGTCGCCTGAAAGCGCGAACTCGGCGCGGGGCCGGACCGCCTGGGTGGAGGGCCGTTCGCCGGCGGCATAAACGAGGGGAGCGCCGTTACGGGTCGCGGCCAGGACCTTGGTCCCGAGCCCGAAGGCCGGCTCGAAAACAAAACCGAAACCCGCCGCCTTCTCCGACTTGATCCGAAGCGTGACGCTGTCCTTGGCTCGGG
>Ga0154630_1008_pt1 | contig 12501 bp, 12 predicted proteins | sample Rifle2008BG13ft_FD_116059 | JGI IMG/M metagenome (GOLD analysis project Ga0154630, IMG submission 116059) | Candidatus Aminicenantes bacterium RBG_13_64_14
ATGCCCTGCGCAAGTCCTATCCTTGGCGCCTGGCCCAGCCGCTCATCCCGATGAAGGACAAGGTTTAAGATGGTTTCAAGGATCCAGCGGGAGGCCCGGCCGGAGAGCATGCTCCTCAATATGGGCCCCTCCCATCCCGCCATGCACGGTACGATCCGCATCATGCTCGAGCTCGACGCCGAGAGGATCCTCAACGCCGAGGTCGAGGTCGGTTACCTTCACCGCGGCTTCGAAAAGACCTGCGAGAACAAAACCTATTTCAACCTTCTGCCCTACACCGACCGGCTCAATTACGTCTCGCCCCTCATCAACAACCTCGGTTATGCGATGACCATGGAAAAAATGTTGGGGGTCAGCGTCCCCGAGCGGGCCCAGCTCATCCGCGTCCTGATGAGCGAGCTCTCCCGCGTTTCCGACCACGTGACCTGCCTCGCGGCCATGGCCATGGAGTGCGGCGCCTTCACGGTCTTCCTTTACATGATGAAGGCCAGGGAATTTCTCTGGAATACGATCGAGTTCACGACCGGCGCCCGGATGACGACCTCCTATATCAGAATAGGCGGCGTCCGCGCCGACCTCCACCCGGACTGGCGGGGTTCGCTGGCCACAGCCGTCCGCGAAACGCGGCGGGTCCTCAAGGACGTCGGCGGCCTGCTCGACAAGAACAGCATTTTCCAGGGCCGGACCCGGGGCGTCGGCGTCATCTCGAAGGAAGACGCCCTATCCTACGGCTGGACCGGGCCCTGCTTGAGGTCGACGGGCATCCCCTACGATGTCCGCAAAGCCAGCCCGTATCTTGTCTACGATAAGCTCGACTTCGAGGTGCCGGTCGGCGAGTTCGGGGACAACTTCGACCGCTACCGCGTCCGGATGCGGGAGATGGAACAGAGTTTGAGGCTCCTCGAACAAGTCGCCGTCCTCATCCCCGACGCGGCGCCCATCAGCGGAGAGCCGGCGATCGAACCGTCCGAAGCCGTCCGCGGCTCGCGGCGGCAGAAGACCGCCGCCCGTATCCGCCTCTCGCCCAACCTCGAAGGGTCTGAAAAGGCGCGTTACGCAGATCTGATGACCCCGGACAAGTCCGCCGCGCTTGGCAGCACCGCGTGCGGTGTCGTCGTCCCTCCGAAAGAGGACACCTATACCACTATGGAGGGCCTCATCGGCCACTTCCTCTTTTTCATGAACGGCCACGGCATCCGGCCGCCCAAGGGGGATGTCTATTTTTCCGTCGAAGGCGGAAACGGAGAGGTCGGCTTCTACGTCGTCTCCGACGGCACCGACCGTCCCTACCGCCTGCATCTGAGGGCGCCCTGTTTCCACGTCGTCTCCGCCCTGGAGCAGTTGATCAAGGGTCGGCTCCTGGCCGACGTCATCCCGACTTTCGGGTCGATGAACATGATCGGGGGGGAGCTCGACCGATGAGCCATGCCCCTTCCGCCGCGACCCTGAAGAAGATCGAAGGGATGATCGCGTCCTATCCCGAAAGATCGGCGGCCCTGCTCCCGGTCCTGCGCGCCGTTCAGGAAGAGTCGGGCTGCGTTTCGCCCGAGGCCGAAGCCTGGGTCGCCGCGAAACTCGGGATCCGGCCGATCCAGGTCCGTGAAGTCCTCTCCTTTTACACCATGTTCCGCCTCAAGCCCTCGGGGAAAACGACGATACAGGTCTGCCGGAACTTGAGCTGCACCCTGGCCGGCGCGGAAGACATCATCGGGTTTCTGAGGGAAAAGCTCCGGGTCGGGCCGGACGGGACGACACCCGACGGCCGGATCACCCTGGTCACGGTCGAGTGTCTAGGAAACTGCGACCAGGCCCCGTGCTTTCAGATCGACGGCGTTGATCACGGGCGGGTGACGTGCGAAAGCGCGGCCGCCCTCATCGAGGAGCTCGAAGCGCATGATTGAAGACGCCGTCCGCCTCATTCCTGCCGACGATTCCTCCTGGCGGCTCGAGGCCTATCTCCGCCGCGGCGGCTACCAGGCGGCCCGCAAGGCCGTGACCTCCATGGCCCCACAGGATGTCATCGCCGAGGTCCGCCGGTCCGGCCTCCGAGGCAGGGGAGGGGCGGGCTTTCCCGCCGGCCTTAAGTGGTCGTTCGTCCCTCAAGGCGGAACGGCGCCGAAGTATCTCTGCGTCAACGCCGACGAGGGCGAGCCGGGCACGTTCAAGGACCGGGCCATCCTCGTCCGCAACCCCCACCAGCTCCTCGAAGGCATCATCATCGCCGCCTTCGGCGTCGGGATCGGCCAAGCGTTCATTTACGTCCGCGGCGAATACGCGAGCATCGCCGGTCGGCTGGAGGAGGCTCTGGCGGAGGCCCGCGCAAAAGGTTTCCTCGGCCCCGGCATCTTCGGCTCGGACTTCGGCCTCGAGGTCGTCGTCCACTTCGGGGCGGGGGCCTATATCTGCGGCGAAGAGACGGCGCTCCTCGAATCGGTCGAAGGCCGGCGAGGCCAGCCCCGCCTCAAGCCGCCCTTTCCGGCCGTGGTCGGGCTCTTCCGCTCACCGACGGTCATCAACAACGTCGAGACGCTGTCCAACATCCCCTCTATCATCGGCCGCGGCGCGGACTGGTTTGCGGCCCAGGGAATCCTCAAGGACGGGGGCACGCGGCTCTTCGGCGTCAGCGGAGCCGTCCGGCGCCCGGGACTCTACGAGCTTCCCGTGGGCACGCCGCTGCGAACGATCATCGAGACCCACGCCGGCGGGCCGCCCGATGGCGTCGCGATCAAGGCGGTCGTTCCCGGGGGACTCTCGGCTCCCGTCCTCAGGCCGGATGAGCTCGATGTCCCCATGGACTTCGATTCGCTGGCCAGGGCGGGCTCCATGCTCGGTTCGGCTGGTGTCATCGTCATCGGCGACCGGACGCCCATCCTCGACGTCCTCGAGGTCACGGCCCGCTTCTACGCCCACGAATCCTGCGGTCAGTGCACGCCCTGCCGGCTGGGGACGTCCTGGATCCACAAGATCGTATCCCGGATGGCCGGAGGCAAGGGCCGGCCGGCCGACCTCGACCTGATCCTTGATCTCGCCGGCGGCATGAAGGGGCGGACCATTTGTCCCATGGGCGATGCGGCGGCCCTGCCCGTCCACGCGCTCGTCTCGAAATTCCGGGACGAGCTCGAACAGGAGTTCTCGCGGTGAGCGGGATGAAGATGGTCGGCCTCAAGCTCGACGGTCGGACCGTCCAAGCGCCCGAGGGGACCAGCGTCCTCAAGGCCGCGGAGCTGGCGGGGATCGCCATACCGCATTTTTGCTACCATCCGGCCTTCGAAGCCGAGGGCAACTGCCGGATGTGCCTCGTCGAGATCGAGGATCTGCCGAAACTGGAGCTGGCCTGTTCGACCGTCGTCAGGGAGGGCCTGATCGTGCGAACGTCGACGCCGAGCGTTCTCCAGGCCCGCAAGGATGTCCTCGAGTTCCTGCTCGCCGAGCACCCCCTTGATTGTCCCATCTGCGACAAGGCCGGGGAGTGCAAGCTCCAGGAGTACTACGACCGGCACGGGCTTTTCCCCGGGCGGTTCGTCGAAGCCAAAGAAAAGAGGGACAAGAAAGTCGCGATCGGCAAGGGGCTCCTCCTCGACCGCGAGCGATGCATCCTCTGCACCCGCTGCGTCCGCTTCCTGCGCAAGGTCACGGGGACGGGCGAGCTCGGCGTTTTCGAGCGGGGCGTGCGGGCGGAGATCGGGACTTACGACGGCGTCCCGGTCGACAACAACTACTCGGGCAATCTTGTCGACATCTGCCCCGTGGGGGCCATCACGGATACCGATTTCCGGTTCAAGACGAGGGCCTGGTTCCTTAAAAAGGGACCGACCGTCTGCCCCATCTGCAGCCGCGGCTGTGCCGTCGTCGTCGAATCCGTAACCGGCTATCCGCTGGGAATAGACGAGAGGAAAGTTTTCCGGATCAAGGCGGGGGAGAACCCCTCGGTCAACGGCACCTGGATATGCGACCTCGGCCGGGCCGGCCGCCGCGACATCGACGAGAGAAGGCATGTGCGGGTCATGAAGAACGCCGTTCCGGAGGAAGAGCTTTCCTGGCAGAAGGCGCTCGCGGATGTCACGGCCAGGATCCGGGCCGTCCCCGGGCCCGAGCGCTCCGCCAAGATCGCCGTCGTCCTGAACAGCCGCCTGACTTGCGAAGAGCTGGTTTTGGCGAGGAGGATATTCGCTGAGAGCTTGGGCCTCGGGAAAATCTCCTTCGCCGACCCGAAGCCTGGCGCCGCGGACGGGTTCTTGCTCACGGAAGAGCGCGTGCCCAACGCCCGTGGCGTCCTCCAGTCCGGATTCTCACCGGTCCTCCCGGACCTCGACACGCTCGCGGCCGCCGAGGTCGTCCTCGTCTTCGGCTCGCATCTCCTCGAGCATTTCTCCGAAGAAGCCATTTCCCGGGCCCTGGCGGGAATTCCCTCGAAATTCCTCTTCTCCGCCCACGCAGGCCCGCTCGACCGGTCGGCCGAGATCGTCTTTCCGGTCGCCGTTCCGGCTGAAAAATCAGGGACTTATGTCAACATCGACGGTCTCCGTCAGTCCTTCGGCCGGGCTGTCGAGCCGCCGCCCGGCGTCGTTCCCGAACTTGAGATTTTCGGGTGCTTGGCGAACGGTCTCGGCTTGAACAGGGGAGAGCCCGATGCTTGTTGACGTCCTCATCGTCCTCGTCAAGGTCGTCCTCACCCTGACCTGGACGCTCCTCCTCGCACTCTTCCTCACCTGGGTCGAGCGAAAGCAGAGCGCGGTCATGCAGGACCGTATCGGGGCCAACCGGGCTTCCGTCTTCGGCCTGCGCCTCTTCGGGCTTTTCCAGCCCTTCGCCGACGCCATCAAGATGCTCTTTAAGGAGGACTTCGTCCCGTCATTCTCCCAGCGCTTCCTGCATTGGCTGGCCCCGGCGATATCCTTCTTTTTCGTGGCCGTGACCATGGTCGCCGTTCCTTTCGGTGACGCCGTTCGCCTCTTCGGCCGGAGGATCCCCCTCCAGGTCGCCGACCTCAACGCGGCCCTCCTCTTCGTGCTGGCCATGCTGAGCCTCGGCATCTACGGCATCCTCATCGGCGGCTGGGCCTCGAGGAACAGGTTCGCCCTGATCGGCAGCCTTCGCGGCGCGGCCCAGATCATCTCCTACGAGGTCGCCCTGGGGCTCTCCCTCGTCGGTTTGATCATGGTTTTTCCGTCGCTCCGGCTGTCGAAGATCGTCGAGTTCCAGGGCGGGACGCTCTTCGGGTTCCTGCCCAAGTGGGGGATCTTCCTCCAGCCACTGGGCTTCGCCGTCTTTTTCCTGGCCGGCCTGGCCGAAACGAAGAGGGTGCCGTTCGACCTGCCGGAGGGCGAATCGGAGATCATCGGCTTCTACACGGAGTACGGCGGGTTGAAGTTCGGCCTGTTCATGTTCGCCGATTTCCTCGAAGTCATCGTCCTCTCCTCCCTCGCCGTGACCCTTTTCTTCGGCGGCTGGCAGGTCCCCTGGCTCGGGGGCCTCAAGCTCGCGCCCTGGGCCGTGACCGTCCTCCAGGTCCTGGCCTTCAACCTCAAGGTGTTCTTCTTCTGCTGGCTCCAGGTCCTCGTCCGCTGGACGTATCCGCGGTTCCGCTACGACCAGCTCATGGACTTCGGCTGGAAGGTCCTTGTTCCGCTGGGCGTCGTCAACATCCTGGTCACCGGGCTCGTCCTGGCGTTGCGTTAGGAAACTCGTGATGAAAATCGGACGCGTTCTGAAAGAACTCCTGAGAGGAGCGGGGATCACCGCCCGCCACTTCTTCGTCAACATGGTCTTCCACACCCTGAAGCTCTTCGGCGTCAGGACGAAAAGAAGGGGAGCGGTGACCATCCAGTATCCCGAAGAACGCAAGGAGCTCTCGCCCCGCCACCGCAGTCTCCACCGGGTCCTTTCCCGCGAGGACGGCAAACCCCGCTGTGTCGCCTGCATGCTCTGCGTCACCGTCTGTCCCTCCGAGTGCCTCTCGGTCGAAGCCGCGGAGGACGACGACCCCGAGGTCCAGAAATACCCGGCCCGGTTCGTCGTTGACCTCAGCCGCTGCTGTTTCTGCGGTTTCTGCGTCGAGGCCTGCCCGGTCGACGCCATCCGCATGGACACGGGCGAGATCCGCCTCGCTTCATATGCCCGGTCCGGGCTCGATCTTCCCTTGGAGAAACGGTGAGCTCTCGGCTTGACCGAATCGCCATTGGCGACATCGAAATCATCCGGCTCCTCGACGGAACGTTCCGCGTCGACGGAGGGGCCATGTTTGGCGTCGTCCCTAAGACGCTCTGGGCCAAGCGGGCCGTCCCCGACGGGGAAAACCGGATCACTCTTGCCCTCAATTGTTTCCTCATCCGGACGCCGGAAGCGACCCTCCTCCTCGACACCGGGGTCGGCCCCAACGTCGACAGGCGCTACGTGGACTTTTATTCGTTCGAGCGGGACCCGGGCCTCTTCGGACTCCTGGGCGGCCTGGGCCTAAAACCCTCCGCTATCGACATCGTCGTCAACAGCCACCTCCATTTCGACCACTGCGGCGGGAACACCCTGCGGACCTCCGAGGGCGGTTGGACCCCCGCCTTTCCCAGGGCCCGTTATGTCGTCCAACGCGGCGAATGGGAGCAGGCTCTCCATCCCGTCGATCGGGACAAGCCGAGCTACATTCCGGCCCGGTTGAAGGCGCTGAGCGGCCACGGGACACTATCCCTCGCCGAAGGCGATGCCCATGTCACTCCGGGTGTCGAGGCCGTCCTTGTCCCGGGGCACACGGCCTTTCACCAGGGCATCAAAGTCGTCTCCGGCGGACGGACGTTCTTCTATCTTGGCGACGCCGTTCCTACCGCGTCCCACATCGACCTTCCGTATATCATGAGCTATGACCTCTATCCCGTGGATACGTTCAACAACAAGAAAGCGCTCTTGACGCGGGCCTCGGAGGAGGGCTGGGTCGTGGCTTTCAGCCACGACCTCGACCATCCTTTCGGGACTCTTACGCGCTCTGGAAAGGGTCTGGATTTCGTCCCCGCGGGCGCCGCTCAGGGGCTGAATAAAGATTGACTTTTCCAGCTCCTGTCCTTATGATAAATCTTCGCAATTTTCAGGAGGTTATTATATGAAGAAAGTCAGTGTCGAAGAGCTGTTGGCCAAGGCCAATCAGCCTTCCCTGGACGCCCCGAGGCTCCACAAGTTCTACAAGGGCAAGATGGGCACGTCCCTGAAGTGCCGAATCCGCGATTTCAACGACTTCGCGATTTGGTACACGCCCGGCGTCGCCGCGGTATGCAAGGAGATCGCGGCCGACAAGCAGAAGGTCTATGAGTACACCAACAAGTGGAATTCCGTGGCCGTCATCAGCGACGGGACCCGCGTCCTTGGGCTCGGCGACATCGGCCCAGAGGCCGGCCTGCCGGTCATGGAGGGCAAGGGGATCCTTTACAAGTACCTAGGCGGCGTCGACGCCTTTCCCATTTGCCTCGACGAGAAGGACCCGGACAAGATCATCGAGATCGGCCGGGCGCTCCAGCCGTCCTTCGGCGGCTTCAACCTCGAGGACATCAGTCAGCCCAAGTGTTTCAGGATCCTCGACGAACTGAGGGAAAAGTGCGAGATCCCCGTCTGGCACGACGACCAGCAGGGGACGGCCTGCGTCACCGTCGCCGGCCTGATCAACGCCCTCAAGATCGTCAAGAAGGATATCGCCGAGGTCAAGTGTACGGTCGTCGGGTCCGGCGCCTCGGGCATCAACATCTCCCGCATGATCATGGCCGCAGGGGCCAATCCGGCGAACATGCTCTCGGTCGATTCCAAGGGCATCCTGTCCCGCGACAGGGCCGACAAGGAGAATCTCCAGAAGAATTTCAAGGAGAAATGGGATCTCTGCCTGCGGACCAACCCCAAATGCAAGCAGGGTTCGATCCCGGAGGCCATCGCCGGCGCCGACGTCCTCGTCTGCGTTTCGACGCCGGGACCCGGGACCATCAAGCCCGAGTGGGTCAAGACCATGGCCAAGGACGCCATCGTCTTTGCCGAGGCCAATCCCATCCCCGAGATCTGGCCGTGGGAGGCCAAGGAGGCCGGCGCCCGGGTCGTGGCGACGGGCCGGTCCGACTTCCCCAACCAGGTCAATAATTCACTGGGCTTCCCGGGCATTTTCCGCGGCGCCCTCGACGTCCGGGCCAAGACCATCACGGACGAGATGTGCATCGCGGCCGCCCGCGAGCTGGCCAAGGTTGCCGAGGACAAGGGCATCCACGAGGATTACATCATCCCCAACATGGACGAATGGGAGGTCTTCCCGCGCGAAGCCGTGGCCGTCGGCAGCATGGCCATCCAGCAGGGCGTCGCCCGCTTCAACTTCCCGGCCGACGTCCGCTTCAAGATGGCCGAGGATATTATTCGCGCCTCGCGCGAAGACGTCCAGAAGAAGATGAAGGAAGGCGTCATCCTCGATCCGGACAAGTGAGGCCGGATCCCCAGAGACAGGCCATTCGTCAAGACGAGGAGGGGAGCGCGGGTTCCCCTCCTCTTTTTTACTGGAATTGACCAGTTTGCTTCCCTGGTCTTGCCACCGCCCCTGGCAATGCAGGCGAAGCCGGCAGGACCTGGACTGAGGAGTCCGGGATGTGCTCAGGTTTAATCCTCAACAGGCCAAGGAGTCCGGGGGATTGACAAGGGATCCGCAGTTATGGTATAAATCCAAGCAAGGTTGGTTTCTATCTTATCTGGCCGGATGAAGAGTGTGACATATCCATGGACGAACAGAGCGAATGTTCGTTTTTAGAGTTTCCCCATCCCCCCTAAACAAGTCGCCTATCTCACGGAATTCATAAAAAAATACCACAAGGAGGTAACAACATGAAGAACATCGTGAAAGGCTTAACGCTGGCGCTCGTCGTCGTGTTCGTATTCGCGAGCTGCGCCAAGGCACCCACCCAGCTGATGGACTCGGCCAAGGCCGCCATCCAGGGCGTGGTCGACGCCAAAGGCGGCGTCTACGCCAAGGACGAGCTGAACACGCTCAACGGCGACCTCCAGGCCGCCATGGACGAGGTCACGGCCCAGTCCAAGAAATTCTTCAAGAAATTCGGCCCGGCCAAGGAAATGCTGACCAAGCTCGTCGCCGACGCCGACGCCGTCAAGGCCCTGATCCCCGGGCGGATCGAGGAAGCCAAGAGCGCCGCCGATATCGCGGTGAACGAAGCCAAGGCGACCTGTGAAGAGGCCAAGGCCCTTCTCGAGAAGGCTCCCAAGGGCAAGGGTACCAAGGCCGACATCGAGGCCATGAAGGCCGACCTCGCCGGTCTCGAAACCGCGATGGCCGACGTCCAGTCCGCCGTGGCCGCCGAGGACTACTTCGGCGCCAAGGACAAGGCCATGGTCATCAAGGAAAAGGCCGCCACGATCGTCGAGCAGGTCAACGCCGCCATCGCCAAGGTCAAGGGCAGGTGATCTTTCGCAAGACAGCCGTTTTCGTCCTGGCTGTTTTGCTTTTCGGTTGCCGAACCTCGCCGGTCCCGCCAGAGGTTCTTGAGGCCGATCTTCAGGAACAGGACCTCTGGAGGGCCGGTGCTTCTCTTTTCGCCGGCCAGGAGCATGCGGCTTATGCCCAATCCCTGAAGTCCGCCCGCAGGACGCTCGACGCGGAGAACCTCAAGCTTGGCTGGTTCCGGGACTACGGCCGGATTCGAAGGGATTTCGAAGCCGCTCTGAGCGCGGGTAAAGCCCTGAGATCCAAGGTCCGGTCCATCGTCGCCGTGAAGACCTCATCGCTTGCAGAGACTGCGACCGCGGTCCGCAGGAGGCTCCAGACACTCGACGGCCTGACCCGGTCCCTGGTCGAACGGGGCGAGGCCAGGAAACAGTTGGTCCAGGCATCGATCCTGCTCTCGGAGGCTGACGGCCTGACGAGGCAGGCTAAATTCGACGAGGCCGCCGCGAAGCTCGATTCCGCCTCCTCTCTGGCCGCGGAGGCTGAGCAGCGTGTCGTTTCGTATATCGCCCGTTACCTCGACCCGGCCCAGGTCCGGGCCTGGAAGACCGCGGCGGACGAGACCATCGCCGACTCCAGGAAACGGAGCGTGACGGCCGTCATTATCAGCAAGCTCGAACGGCGTCTCTCCGTCTACAAGAACGGGGAGATCATCAGGACCTTCGATATCGGCCTCGGCTTCAATGGCCTCGCCGACAAGCGCCACTCCGGGGACAACGCGACGCCCGAGGGCCGGTACACGATCATCCGAAAGATCCCCTCCAGCCTGTATTACAAGGCCCTGCTCATCAACTATCCCAACGACGAAGACAGGAGATGGTTCGCCCGGGAGAAAGCCCGTGGCAACATCCCCGGGTCCGTTGGGATCGGCGGGGATGTCGAGATCCACGGCGGGGGCCCGGACAGCCTGACACGCGGCTGTGTCTCCCTCGACAACAACAAGATGGACGAACTCTATGCTCTGGTCTCGGTCGGGACGCCGGTCACGATCATCGGCACCATGGAACTCGACAACTACGTCATCAAGGCCATCAGGGGCAATTAAGATGTTCGTGAAGCGCATCCTCATCGCGGCGGCGGCCCTGTCCTACCTGGGCTTCCTGGCCGTTCTCGGGGCGGCGTATTTCATCGGCCTGAAGCAAGCTTCGGCCTGGCCGCAAGCCGGGGCCGGGAGGGCGATCAACGATAAGGACCTGCCCAAGGTCGAGAAAAACGTCCAGCAGCTCGAGAGGAGGATGAACGGGCTCCTGCCGAAGGGTCTCTACATCGTCATCGACACGGCCGAGAACAGGCTCTATGTCAAGAACGGCAAGGAGATCGTCCGCTCGGCCGTCGTCTCCTGCGGCAGCGGGGTCGTCCTCGAAGAGTCGGGGGGCAAGCAGAGGAAATGGGTCTTCGACACGCCGCGTGGCGAGTTCAACATCAAATCAAAGATCACCAATCCGTACTGGGTCAAGCCGGATTGGGCCTTCATCGAGGAAGGGGAGTCCATCCCGAAGGAGTTGGAGGACAGGATCGAAGCGGGGACGCTCGGGGACTACGCCCTGGGTTTCGGGCAGGGCTACTTCATCCACGGCACGCTTTACACGCGCCTGCTCGGCAGAAACGTCACCCATGGCTGCGTCCGGGTCGGGGACGAGGACCTCAAGGCCATCTTCAAGGCCGTGCCGGTGGGAGCGAAGATCTACATCTACTAAGATCATGACAAAGACAAGAACTCTCGCGGCCCTCCTTATGGCCGGCCTCGTCTGCGGCGGGCCTGCCGCGGGAGCGGACAAGGCCGACCTGGCCAAAAAGCAGAATTCCTTGAACTCCGAATACTCACTGGCCAAGGATTCGAATTTTTATTTCGTCCTCGACGTCCTCGGCCGGAAGCTCGAGCTCAGGGTCCGGGGGATGGTCCTCCGGTCCTGGCCGTTCCAGTCCCTGCGGTTCTGGGGCCGGCCGGAATTCACGGGAAATGTTGAACTCGTCCAGAAGACCGCGCTAAAGGCCCCGAAGAGGATCGTCCTCAAGCCCGGCGGGGAGGCCGAAAAAGTCGAAGCGGCTCCGGCGCCAGCGGCCAAGACGCCTGGGACGAGCGCCAACCCGGGCAATCCCGAGGCATTCGACCTGGAGGCGCTGGAGCTCAAGGACATGCCCAAAAAGTTCAGCCTCGATTTCGATAACGGACTCCATATACAGATCAAGGTGAAAACGGCGGCTTCGGGAGGACTTTTGGGGACGATTCGGGATTTCTGGCGCTGGTATGTCGATCTGCCGTTGCGGAATCTCTTCGGCCCGCATACGGGAACGGGCCTCGCGGAGCTCGAGCTGACCTTCGATAACGACAAGGATGGCCAGTCGATCTACTGGCATTTTTTTGAGGGCATCAAGGGCATCATCCTTTAGAACATACTGAAAACAAAGAAAATAATAGGCGTGAATGGGCTGACTTGACAAACGCATACTAAGATTATATAATATGGTTTCGCTAAATTGACTTAAACAGGAGGACTGTTATGGGAAAAATAATCGGCATTGATTTGGGCACAACCAATTCCGTCGTCGCCATCCAGGAAGGCGAAAAAACGACGGTCATTCCCAACGAGGAAGGCGGCCGGACGACACCGTCCGTGGTCGCCTTCTCGGCCAAGGGAGAGATCCTGGTCGGTCAGGTCGCCAAAAGGCAGCGCGTGACCAACCCGGAAAACACCATCTACTCCATCAAGAGGTTCATGGGCCGGCGTTTCAATGAAGTCAGCCAGGAGATCAAGCAGGTCCCGTTCAAGGTCGAGGAGGCCCAGAACAGCGATGTCCGCGTCGAGGCCCATGGTAAGAAATACGCTCCACCCGAGATCTCGGCCTTCATCCTCCAGAAGCTGAAAAAGGCCGCTGAGGACTATCTTGGGGAAAAGGTGGAACGGGCCGTCATCACCGTCCCGGCCTATTTTAACGACAGCCAACGCAAGGCCACCAAGGACGCCGGCCAGATCGCCGGCCTCAAAGTCGAGCGGATCATCAACGAGCCGACGGCCGCGGCCCTGGCCTACGGCATG
>Ga0154630_1121_pt2 | contig 12208 bp, 6 predicted proteins | sample Rifle2008BG13ft_FD_116059 | JGI IMG/M metagenome (GOLD analysis project Ga0154630, IMG submission 116059) | Candidatus Aminicenantes bacterium RBG_13_64_14
CCTCGATCCGGGCCACAATCTCTTCCTGGACGCCGGCCGGCGTCCGGTCGTACTGGGCAAACTCCATGGCAAACACGCCCCGGCCCTGGGTCAGGGTCCTCAGCGTCGTCGCGTAGCCGAACATCCCGGCCAGGGGGATATGGATCTTGATGACCCGGGAGCCGCTGCGCATCTCCATACCCTCGATCTTCCCTCGCCGGGCGTTGATGTCGCCGACGATGTCGCCCAGGTAATCGTCCGGAGCGACGATCTCGAGGTCCATGACCGGCTCGAGGATGACCGGGCCGGCCTTTCGGGCGGCCTCCCGGAAGGCCAGGGTCCCCGCGATCTTGTAGGCGACGGGCGTCGAATCATCCTCGTGGTACGACCCGCCGACGAGCGCCGCCCGGAGATCCGTGACCGGGTATCCCGCCACGATGCCCCCCTCCATGGCCTCCCGCACGCCGTTCTCGACATCGATGACAAACTCGCGGGGAATGACGCCGCCCCGGGTCCTGTCGACGAACTCGAAGCCGCGGCCGCGGACCAGGGGCTCGAGGTGAAGCACGCAGTGCCCGAAAAGGCCCTTCCCCCCGGCCTGGCGAATGTACTTGCCCTCGCCCTCGGCTTCGGTCCGGATGGTTTCTTTGTAGGCGACCTGGGGCTTTCCCAAGTTGGCCCGGACGCCGAACTCCCGTTCCATCCTGTCCATGACGATCTCGAGATGGAGCTCGCCCATTCCCCGGAGCAGGGTCTGCCCGGTCATCGGGTCCTGGTTGACTTTGAGAGTGGGGTCCTCTCGGGTCAGCTTGGCCAGGGCGGCGGCGAGCTTGGGGTGGTCGGCCTTGGTCTTGGGCTCGATCGTCGCCGCGATGACCGGCTCGGGGAAGCGGATGGACTCGAGGACGATAGGGTGGCTCTTGAGGCAGAGGGTGTCGCCCGTCGAGATGGCCTTCGTCGAGCCCATCGCGGCGATGTCCCCGGCGTAGACCTCTTTGATCTCCTTGCGCTTGTTGGCATGCATCTCGAGGAGACGGGACAGCTTTTCCTCTTCGCCTTTGGTCGAATTGTACACGGGCTGGCCGACCTTGGCCTTTCCGGAATAGACCCGGAAGTAGGCCAGGTTGCCGAGGAAGGGGTCGCTCGCGATCTTGAACACCAGTCCGGAGAACGGAGCCTCGTCCGAGGCGGGCCGGGTTTCCTCGGCCTGGGTGCGCGGGTGGTGGCCGGAGACAGGCCGGATGTCGGCCGGGGACGGCAGGTAGTCGACGATGGCGTCGAGGAGCGGGTGGACACCCTTGTTCCGGAAGGAGGCGCCGTAGAGGACCGGGACGACCTCCAGGGCGAGGGTCGCCCGGCGGACGGCGTTCCGCAGCTCCGGCGCAGAGACCTCGACACCGTCGAGATACTTCTGCATCAGGCTGTCGTCGTGTTCACTCAGCATTTCCAGCATGTCCTGTCGCTTCTTTTCGACGTCTTCGCGGTTCTCCGCCGCGACCTCGCGGACAACGTAATCCGTCCCGAGGATGTCCTGACCCCAGTCGTACACCTTGCGGTCGATGAGGTCGATCACTCCGCGGAATCCGTCTTCCCGTCCCAGGGGAATCTGGATCGGCAGGGGCTTGGCCGCAACCCGGGTCCTCAACTGCAGGACGGCCCGTTCCGGGTCGGCCCCGACCCGGTCCATCTTGTTGATGAACACGATGCGGGGCACCCGATATTTGTCGGCCTGGCGCCACACTGTCTCGGACTGCGGTTCGACGCCGCCAACTCCACACAGTATGGCTATTGCGCCGTCGAGCACTCGTAAGGAGCGCTCAACCTCCGCGGTAAAATCCACGTGACCCGGCGTATCAATAATATTGATACGATGGTCACGCCAGGCGGACGTCGTCGCGGCCGAGGTGATGGTGATCCCGCGCTCCTGCTCCTGGACCATCCAATCCATCACGGCCGTCCCATCGTCCACCTCGCCCATCTTGTAGGTCATACCCGTGTAAAAGAGAATTCTCTCCGTCGTCGTCGTTTTGCCGGCGTCGATATGGGCCATGATACCGATATTCCGTACTCTCTCGATCGGGTATGACCGCATATTTCCGTCTCTCCATATCGACCCGGTGCACTCTATGAGCTCTTTCGATGGAAACTACCATTTATAATGGGCAAAGGCCCGGTTGGCTTCCGCCATCTTGTGCGTGTCCTCGCGTTTCTTGACCGCGCCGCCGCGGTTGTTGATGGCGTCGATGATCTCGGCGGAGAGCTTTTCCTGCATGCTCTTGCCGCCGCGTTCCTTGGCGTACTTGATCAGCCAGCGGAACCCCAGCGAGTAGGACCGGCCGGACGAGACCTCTATGGGGACCTGGTAGTTCGCGCCGCCGACCCGCCGCGATTTCGTCTCGAGGAAGGGCCGGATGTTCTCCAGGGCCTTCTCGAGGACCTTGAGAGGATCCTCCTTGGTCTTGGCCTTGAGGATGTCCATCGTCCCGTAGACGACCTTCTGGGCGATCGTCTTTTTCCCCTGGCGGAGGAAGAGGTTGATGAACCGGGCGACGACCGTGCTTCCGTAGAACGGGTCGGCCGGGGTCTTGCGCTTCTTGATGATTCCGCGTCTCGGCATGGGAATACTCCTGACTAGGCGGCCGCCCGTTTCTCTTTCGGCCTCTTCGTCCCGTACCGGGAACGCGCCTTGAAGCGGTTCTGCACACCCTCGGCGTCGAGCTTGCCGCGGATAATATGGTAGCGGACGCCGGGCAGGTCCTTGATGCGGCCTCCCCGGATCATGACGATCGAGTGCTCCTGGAGGTTGTGGCCGACGCCGGGGATGTATCCCGTGACCTCGATGTTGTTGGTCAGCCTGACGCGGGCCACCTTCCGCATGGCCGAATTCGGCTTCTTGGGCGTCGTCGTGAAGACCCGGGTGCAGACGCCCCTCTTCTGAGGACAGGAGTCGAGGGCCGGGGATTTGGACTTATATTTTTTGGGCGTTCGGCCTTTTCTGACGAGTTGATTAACGGTCGGCAATGGAAAATACTCCTCTACAGTAAATTCAAACGTGAGTTTTATTCAGCCCCAGGAAGATAGTCCCGAGACGAATGCGCGAATAATAACAAAATTTGGCCTCCCTGTCAAGAAATTTAAGGGGATTCCCGCCTCGAGAACGGCCTCAAGTGCCGGGCAGGATCTCCTTCTCCTTTTCGGAGAGGACCGGCGGCATGTCCTCTTTGAGCTCCACGTTCCGGTAATGCTTGTAGCCCGTACCGGCCGGGATTAGCCGGCCCATAATGATATTTTCCTTCAGCCGCCTGAGGTAATCCACCTTTCCGTAAAGGCTGGCCTCCGTCAGGACCCGGGTCGTCTCCTGGAAGGAGGCGGCCGAGATGAAGCTGTCGGTGCTCAGGGCGCTCTTGGTGATCCCCAGGAGAAGCGACCGGGCCTTGGCCGGTTTGCCGCCCTTTTTCATGATCTTCTCGTTCTCCGCCTGGAAGATGAACTTGTCGACCTGCTCGTCGACGAGGAACTCGGTGTCCCCCACCTCCTCCACCTTGACCCAGCGCAACATCATCCGGATGATCGTTTCGATGTGCTTGTCGTTGATGGACACGCCCTGGAGCCGGTAAACGGCCTGGACCTCCTTCAGGAGGTACTCGGCCAGCTCCTTCTCGCCCAGGACGCGGAGGATATCGTGGGGGTTGACCGGCCCGTCCATCAGGGCGTCGCCGGCCCGGATCCTCTCCCCGTCGGAGACGCTGAGATGGGCGCCCTTGGGGACGAGGTATTCCTTCTCGCCGCCGCGCTCGTTGCGGACGGAGATCTTGCGGGAGCCGCGGACGAGCCCGCCGATCTGGACGATCCCGTCGATCTCGGAGATGACTGCTGCAAGCTTGGGCCGCCGGGCCTCGAAGAGCTCCTCGGCCCGGGGCAAGCCGCCCGTGATATCCTTCGTGCGGGCCGCCTCGCGGGGGATCTTGGCCAGGATGTCACCGGCGAAGACCCTCTCATCGTCCTTGATCTCGAGATTCGCCCCCGAGGGAAGGAAGTACTTCCTCAGGATGATGCGCTCATAATTGGCTCCTTTGCCGCCCTTCTTTCGGATCTTATCGTTTTCGGCGTCCACCGAAGCCATTTCGACGACATCATGTTTCTTGAATCGCGTTTCTCCGGGGTCGTGTATCTTTGCCGACACCGGATCGAGGATCTCGATCTGGGGCTGAAGCTTCTCGTCCTTGGGATCGATGATGACTTTCTTTCTCAGGCCGGTGAACTCGTCCTGGACCTCCTCCATGCTGACCTCCAGGACGACGTCGTGGTAGCGCACGATCCCCGTCTCCTCGGTCAGGATGAAGGTGTTGAAGGCGTCCCACTCGGCGAAAGCCTGCCGGGCCTTGACCTCCCCGCGATCGGGGACGAGGATCTTGGCCCCGTAGGGAACCTGGTAATGCTCCACCTCGCGGCCCCGGTGGTCGAGGATGGCGATGTTGGCGTTACGGTTGACGACGATCGACGTCCCATCCTTGTTGACGACGGCTTTGAGGTTGTTGAACTTGAGCACGCCCTCGTTCTTGGCCTCCAGTTTGGATTTTTCGGCACCGCCCATGGCGATGCCGCCGACATGGAACGTCCGCATCGTGAGCTGGGTGCCGGGCTCGCCGATGGATTGGGCGGCGACGATGCCCGCAGCCTCGCCGAGCTCGACCATCTTGCCGGAGGCCGGGCTCCGCCCGTAGCAGAGCTGGCAGATGCCGCGCTTGGCTTCACAGGCCAGGACCGAGCGGATCTTGACCCGCTCGATGCCCAGGTTCTGGAATTCCTGGGCGACCTTCTCGGTGATCTCCTGGTTCGTGTCGACGATGGTGACGCCGGAATCCGGGTTGACGACGCGCGTGAGGGCGATGCGGCCGACGACACGGTCGATGAAGGGCTCGATGATCTCGCCGTTCTCGACGATGGCGGAGACGTTGATCCCCTTGAGGGTGCCGCAGTCGAGCTCGTCGACGATGACTTCCTGGCAGACATCGACGAGTTTCCGCGTCAGGTAGCCGGAGTTGGCCGTCTTGAGGGCGGTATCGGCCAGGCCCTTGCGGGCGCCGTGGGTCGAGATGAAGTACTGGAGGACGTTCAGTCCCTCCCGGAGGTTGGAGACGATGGGCGTCTCCAAGATCTCGCCCGAGGGCTTGGACATGAGGCCGCGCATCCCGGCGAGCTGGCGGATCTGCTGCTTGTTGCCCCGCGACCCGGAGTCGGCCATGACGTAGAGCGGGTTGAGCTCTTTGCCTTCGAGGCTGATCCTTTTCATTTCCTTGAGCATGGCTTTCGAGACGTCTTCCGTGACCGTGCCCCAGGTCTCGATGACCCGGTTGAACCGCTCGCCCGAGGAGATCGTGCCGGCCCGGTAGAGTTTCTCGATGTCCTGGACGTCCTTCTCGGCCTTTTCGACGAGCGTCTTCTTTTCCACGGGAATGACGAAGTCGTCGATGCCCAGAGAGAATCCGGCCTGTGTCGCGTAGGTGAAGCCGAGCTCCTTCAAGGCGTCGAGGATCAGGACCGTCGGCTGGAGCCCCGCCTTGAGATAGGCGTAGTAGATGAGGTTTTCCATGCCCTTTTTCCGGAGCATCCCGTTGACGTAGGGCAAGCTCTTGGGCAGGACGCTGTTGAAGATGATACGGCCCGGCGTCGTCTCGACGAGCTCGTTCTTGAAATCCTGGACGGGGCAGTTCATGACGCCCTGGTCGTCGTCATACGTGTCCAGGTTCATGAAGGGACCGCTGAACCTCAGCTTGATAATGCTCTGGAGCGAGAGCTCCTTGTTCTCCATGGCCAGGAGGGCTTCGTCGCGCGAGCCGAAGATCCGGCCTTCCCCTTTCCGGCCGGGCTTGGCCAGGGTCAGGTAGTAGCATCCGAGGACCATGTCCTGGCTGGGGATGGTCAGCGGCCGGCCGTGCGCGGGAGAGAGGATGTTGTTCGTCGAGAGCATCAAAGTCCGGGCCTCGATCTGAGCTTCGACCGAGAGCGGGATGTGGACGGCCATCTGGTCGCCGTCGAAGTCGGCGTTGAAGGCGGCACAGACGAGCGGGTGGATCTGGATGGCCTTGCCCTCGACGAGGATGGGCTCGAAGGCCTGGATGCCCAGGCGGTGAAGGGTGGGCGCCCGGTTGAGGAATATCGGGTGCTCGCGGACGACCTCTTCGAGGTAGTCCCAGACCTCGGGCCTCTCCTGCTCGTGCCATTCCCGGGCGACCTTGACGCTCGGGACGAGGCCTTCCTTTTCCAGCTTGTTGAAAATGAAGGGCTTGAACAATTCAAGGGCCATCTTCTTGGGCAAGCCGCACTGGTTCAGCTTGAGCTCGGGGCCGACGACGATGACGGAACGGCCCGAGTAATCGACGCGCTTGCCGAGGAGGTTCTGGCGGAACCTCCCCTGCTTGCCGCGGAGTGCCTCGCTGAGGGACTTGAGGGGCCGGCGGTTGGCGCCGAGGTGGACGCGGCCGCGCTTGCCGTTGTCGAAGAGGGCATCGACGGCCTCCTGGAGCATCCGTTTCTCGTTGCGGATGATGAGCTCGGGGGCCTTGAGCTCGATGAGCTTCTTGAGCCGGTTGTTGCGGTTGATGACCCGGCGGTAGAGGTCGTTGAGGTCGGAGGTGGCGAAGCGCCCGCCGTCGAGACGGACGAGGGGACGGAGGTCGGGAGGGATGACCGGGATGACATCGAGGACCATCCACTCCGGCCGGTTCCCGGACCGCTTGAGGGCCTTGAAGACGCGCAGCCGCTTGGCGTAGCGGAGCTTGCGCTGCTGGGAGGCGTCCTTCTTCATCAGCTTGCGGAGACGCTCGGCCTCCTTCTGGATGTTGATCTTCAAGAGGAGGATCTTGATCGCCTCGGCCCCGATCGAAGCCTCGAACTTGTCGCCGTACTTCTCCTGGGCGTCCTTGAACTCCTCCTCGTTGAGGAGCTGCTTTTCCTTGAGCGGCGTGTCGGCGGGGTCGATGACGATGTAGGACTCGAAATAGAGGACCTTCTCCAGGTCCTTGATGGACAGGTCGATGACGAGCCCGACGCGGCTCGGCGGGCTCTTGAAGAACCAGATGTGAGCGACGGGGGACGCCAGCTGGATGTGGCCCATCCGTTCCCGGCGGACCTTGGACTTGGTGACCTCGACGCCGCAGCGCTCGCAGATGATGCCCCGGTACTTCATACGCTTGTACTTGCCGCAGAGGCACTCGTAGTCGTTGATGGGCCCGAAGATCTTGGCGCAGAACAGGCCGTCCTTCTCGGGCTTGAACGTCCTGTAGTTGATGGTTTCGGGCTTGGTCACCTCGCCCCAGGACCAGCTCTTGATCTTATCCGGGGAGGCGATGCTGATCCGGACCCGGTCGAATTCGAGTCGCGGCCGCGGAGCGGTCGTGATCGGTGTCCTGATATCCATTACGCTCCTCCTTTGCCCGCCTGAGGGGGTATGGCGATGCCCCAAGGGAGCACTTCTTCCTTGTCCCCCTTCTCCAGCTCCACGTTCAAGCAGAGGCTCTGAAGCTCTCGGATGAGGACGTTGACGGATTCGGGGAGACCGGGCGTGAATTCCAGGTCGCCTTTGACGATGGCCTCGTAGATCTTGGCCCGTCCTTCGACATCGTCGGACTTGACCGTTAGGAGCTCCTGGAGGCAGTAGGCCGCGCCATAGGCTTCGAGGGCCCAGACCTCCATCTCGCCGAACCGCTGGCCGCCGAACTGGGCCTTGCCGCCTAGCGGCTGCTGGGTGATGAGGGAGTACGGCCCGGTCGAACGGGCGTGGATCTTGTCGTCGACGAGGTGATAGAGCTTCATCATGTAGATGTAGCCCACGGTCACTTCCTGGTCGATGAGTTCGCCGCCCATGCCGTCGAAGAGCGAGGTCTTGCCGCTCTCCGGCAGCCCCGCTCTCTTGAGCAGCGCCTTGATCTCGTTCTCGCTCGCGCCGTCGAAGACGGGGGTGGCCATCCAGATATCGAGGGTTCGGGCGGCCCACCCGGCGTGGGTTTCCAGGATCTGGCCGACGTTCATGCGGGAGGGGACGCCGAGCGGATTGAGAACGATCTCGACGGGCGTCCCGTCCTGCAGCCGGGGCATGTCCTCCATGGGCACGATCTTGGCGATGATGCCCTTGTTGCCGTGCCGGCCGGAGACCTTGTCGCCCACGGACAGCTTCCTCTTCATGGCGATGAAGACCTTGATCGACTGGATGACACCCGGGGCGAGCTCGTCGCCTTTCTTCAGGTTGTCGACCTTTTCCTTGAAGATGGATCGGAGAGCCTCGATCTGGCGCTTGGCCTTCTTGTCGAGGTCCTTGATCTCACTGTCGCGCTCCGCGTCGTCGCTGAGCTTGAGCTTCGCCGCGTCGTCGAAATCCAGGGTTTCCAAGACCTTCTCGGTCAGCTTGGTCCCTTTTTCAAGCGTCAGGCCGCTGAGCTTCTGGGTCTTCTCGACGACAGAGCCCTTGAGGAGGGCCCGGACCTTCTCCCATTTCTCGGCCTCCATGATGACGATCTCGTCGTCGAGGTTCCTCTTCAGCGAGGCGATCTCGTCTTTCTCGATGGCCTTGGCCCGGGGCCCCTTCTCGATGCCCCGGCGCGAGAAGATACGGACGTCGATGATGGTCCCCTCGACGCCGGGCGAACAGGAGAGGGAGGCGTCCTTGACGTCGAGGGCCTTCTCGCCGAAGATCGCCTTGAGAAGCTTCTCCTCGGGCGAGAGCTGGGTTTCCCCTTTCGGGGCCACCTTCCCGACGAGGATGTCGCCCGACTTGACGTGGGCGCCGATGCGGACGATGCCGTTCTCGTCGAGGTTGCGGAGCAAGTTCTCGGGGACGTTGGGGATGTCGCGGGTGATCTCCTCGGGGCCGAGCTTGGTATCGCGGGCCTCGATCGTCTCCTCGACGATATGAAGGGACGTGAAAATATCTTCCTTGATCAGGTTTTCGCTGACGATGATGGCGTCCTCGAAGTTGTAGCCCCGCCAGGGCATGAAGGCGACGAGGACGTTGCGGCCGAGGGCGAGCTCGCCGCCGTCCGTGCAGGAGCTGTCGGCCAGGACCTGTCCCCGGGTGACCGTGTCCCCCTTCCGGACGATGGGCCGGTGGTTGGTGGAGGTGTTCTGGTTGGTCCGGAGGAACTTGATCAGGGTGTAGAGGTCCGTGCCGACGTCGTAGCTTCGACCGGCCTCCTTGTCGTCCACGCGGACGATGATCCGCTCGGCGTCGACGAACTCGACGACCCCGTTCCGGCGGCAGACGACGACGTCGCCCGAGCCGACGGCGACCAGGCCCTCGATCCCGGTCCCGATGAGCGGGGCCTCCGGGCGGATGAGCGGGACGGCCTGGCGCTGCATGTTGGAGCCCATCAGGGCGCGGTTGGCGTCGTCATGCTCGAGGAACGGGATGAGCGCGGCCGACAGGGAGACGAGCTGCTTCGGGGAGACGTCGATATAGTGGATCTGCTCGCGGGGGATGAACTTGAAGTTGCCTCGTTCCCGGGCGCTGACGAGGTCTTTCGTGAAACGGTTTTTCTCGTCGACGACGGCGTTGGCCTGGGCAATGTTGTACTTCTCCTCCTCCCAGGCGGTTAGGTAGAAACAGTAGGGCTGGACGACCGGGAGTTGACGGGCCTTTTGCTCTTTGAGCCGTTCGACGGCCCGGTGCATCTTGTCCTTCTCGACGATCTCGCCGATCTTGTAGTCGCTCGTCCCGGGATGGAGGATCTTGACGTAGTCGATGATCCGGGCATTTTCGACTTTCCGGTAGGGGGTCTCGACGAAACCGTACTCGTTGACCCGGGCGAAACAGCTGAGGGAGGAGATCAGGCCGATGTTCGGGCCTTCCGGGGTCTCGACCGGGCAGATCCGGCCGTAGTGAGAGGCCTGGATGTCGCGGACCTCGAAGCCGGCCCGTTCCCGGCTGAGACCGCCGGGACCGAGGGCCGAGAGGCGCCGCTTGTGGGTGATCTCGGCCAGGCTGTTGATCTGGTCCATGAACTGGGAGAGCTGGGAACTGCCGAAGAACTCCTTGAGGGCCGCGATGACCGGCTTGAAGTTGATGAGGTCCTGGGGCATGGCCGCCGCCAGGTCGGCGGTGATGGTCATCTTTTCCTTGATCGTCCGCTCCATCCGGGTCAGGCCGATGCGGAAGGCGTTCTCGACCAGTTCGCCGACGGAACGTACCCGCCGATTGCCCAGGTGGTCGATGTCGTCGACCAGGCCCTCGCCGAAGCGGAGGCTGAGCAGGTACTTGAGGACTTCCACGTAGTCGTGCGGCGTCAGCGTCTTGTCGTCGAGGGGGGTCTCGAGCCCGAGCTTGATGTTGAACTTGAGCCGGCCGATCCGGGAGAAGTTGTACTTCTGGGGGTTGAAGAACAGGCCGCGGAAGAGATTTTGGGCACTCTCCTGGGTGTGGGGCTCGCCCGGCCGCAGCTTGCGGTAGATTTCGCCGAGCGCGGACGGCTGGTCCTTGCGGAGGTCTTTTTTCAGGGTCGTGCTCAGGATGAGCCCGGCCCGGTCCTCCTCGGGGAAGAAGACCTCGAACGGCTCTCCCCTCCCGATGAGAAGGTCGAGCTGGGTGTCGACGATGTCCTCGTTGACCCTGACCTTGCCCTTGATCCCGACGAGGGAGTAAGCCCCCTGGAGCTCCTTCTTGAGGAGCGGGACCCGGGTGACGCCGGCGGCCTTCAGGGCGGCCAGGACATCCGGGGTGATCTTCTTCTTGCCGGGGGCGAGAACCTTGCGGCCTTTGGCATCGGTGACGTCGTCCGCCGGGGACTTCCCAATGAGGCTGTCCGTGACCTCCCAGTACATCTTGCCGCCTTCGGGGATGACTTTGTAGGTCTTATGGAAGAGCTTGAGGATCTCCTCGTCCGCGCCGAAGCCGAGGGCCCGCAGGAAGACCGTGGCCAGGAACTTTTTCTTCCTGTCCAACCGGACCCAGATGAGGTTTTTCGCATCGTGTTCGAACTCGACCCAGGCGCCCCGGTACGGGATGATCTTGGCGATGAAGAAGCCCTTATTCTCCGCCTGGCGGAAGAACACGCCCGGCGAGCGCTGGAGCTGGCTGACGACGACCCGCTCGATGCCGTTGAAGATAAAAGCTCCCTTCTCGGTCATGAGCGGAATGTCGCCGAAATAGACTTCCTGCTGCTTGATGTGCTTTAGGCGCTTGGCCTTGGTCACGGCGTCCTTTTCCCAAGACACGAGTTGGATCTTGAGCTTAAGAGGGATGGAGTAGCTGTAGCCCTTCTGCATGCACTCCATCGGCGTGTACTTGAGCTTGATGCCGACGCGGTCGCCGCAGTGCTCGCAGAGGGGAAGCTCGATCTTCCTGGCCGCGCCACAGAAGGGGCAGACTTCTTTCTCGGCGAACTCCATGTTCGCCGGGAGGAGGGTCTGGCAGGCGTTGCACCGGGTCCGGGAGTTCTCGACCCCCTTGAGCCGGCCGCACTTGCATTCCCAGGTCCCGATCGAATAGCTGAGGAACTCCAGCTCCGTCGTTTCCTTGAAGTCGGAGATGGGGAAGACATCCTTCAATGCGGCCTGGAGGCCGGTGTCCTTGCGCTCCTCGGGCAGGAGGTCCATCTGGAGGAATTCGGCGTAGGACTTCGTTTGGATGTCCAGAAGGTCGGGCATGGGGAAGACCGCCTTGATCTTCGAGAAATCGACCCTCTCGCGGTACGGTTTTTTAGGTTCTTTGAGCATGCTGTCTCACTCTCAAGCAGAGATGGAGTGTCCTCGTTTCCGAGATCGGACAAACGGACGCTCAGCCAACCGGGTCACTTACTGAAGCTCGATGACGGCTCCGACTTCGGCGAACTTGGCCTTGATGGATTCGGCCTCTTCCTTGGTCACGCCCTCTTTGATCGGCTTGGGGGCGCCGTCGACGAGGTCCTTCGCCTCTTTGAGGCCGAGGTTGGTGACTTCCCGGACGACCTTGATGACGTTGATCTTCTTGTCGCCCACGGTTTTCAGGATGGCGCTGAACTCGGTCTTCTCCTCTGCGGGCTTGGCGTCGGCCTGGGCGGCGGAGCCGGCCACCATGACGGGAGCAGCCGCGGCGGCGCTGATGCCGTACCGGGTCTCGAACTCCTTGATGTAGTCCGAGAGTTCCAGGATGGTCAGGGTGTCGAGGTGGGTGAAAAACTGTTCCTTGGTGAGTTTTTCCATGTCACGAGTCTCCTTTTATTAGTTTTCGGGGGTTTTCGTCTTCTTGAGTTCGCCGAGA
>Ga0154630_1159_pt2 | contig 12205 bp, 8 predicted proteins | sample Rifle2008BG13ft_FD_116059 | JGI IMG/M metagenome (GOLD analysis project Ga0154630, IMG submission 116059) | Candidatus Aminicenantes bacterium RBG_13_64_14
GGTCAAGGGACGAGCCTTTGGCTCGCCACTCGCCCGTGACTTATATCCACGGGCGAGTACTGCGGAAGTGGACCCCCGGGTAAGCCCGGGACCCCGGCCGCTGTTGACAGCGCCGGGGGACTACCATACTATGGCGCTCGGATCGAGGGGTCGAATGTCCGTCCATCTGAAGCGCAGAGATTTTATACGGCTGGCCGGGGCCGCGGCCGCCTCCGGGTTTGTCCGGGGCGCTCCCCGCGTCGCTCCCCGGATCCTTTCCGCGCCTCCGAAGGCCGGCCGTCCGAACGTCCTTTTGATCACGCTCGACGACCTCCGCCCAGAGCTCGGCTGTTACGGGGTCGACCTCATCCGAACGCCGAACATCGACCGCCTCGCGGCGGAGGGCACGGCGTTCACCCGCGCCTATTGCGCCCAGGGGGTTTGTAACCCTTCACGCGTGAGCATCTTGACCGGGCTCCGGCCGGACAGCCACCGAGTCTGGGACAACGAGACGCACTTCCGCCAATTCCACCCCGGGATCATGACCCTTCCCCAGGCCTTCCGGAGCCACGGCTATCTCAACGCCGGGATCGGCAAGGTCTTCCATGCCACCCGTCCCGACCCGCCCTCTTGGAGCCGGTTCGCGCTTCCGCCGGATGACACTCCCATTTACATGTCGAGAGAGACCCGAGCGAGACAGACCCGGCGCGAGGACGCCGCCCGGAAACAGGGCTTTTCTCAATCCTGGATCAACGCCTACCTGCGCGGGCCGGCGACGGAAGCCTCCGAGACCGCCGACAACACCCACTGGGACGGGGCATTGGCCGACCTCGGCATCGCGATGCTCGGGGACCTCAAGAAAAGCCGGCCCTTCTTCCTGGGGATCGGTTTCACTAAGCCTCATCTCCCTTACGTGGCCCCAAAGCGGTACTGGGACCTCTACCGGCGCGAGGACATCCCACTCGCCGCGAACGGAAGGCTCCCCCGCGGGGCGCCGTCCTTCGCCATCAATGGCCTGACCGAGCTCGCCAGCCACGAGGATTTCGTCGACGTCCCGAATCCCGCCGAAGGGCAGGTCGACGACGACCGGGCCAGGCTCCTCAAGCACGGCTATTACGCCTGCGTCAGCTTCGTCGACGCCCAGGTCGGACGCCTCCTCGACGCCCTCGACGCCCAGGGCCTGCGGGACCAGACCATCGTCGTCCTGCTCGGAGACAACGGCTTCAAGCTGGGGGAGCACGGCAGCTGGGGCAAATTGACCAATTATGAAACCGACCTCCGCGCCCCTCTCATCGTCTCGGCCCCGGGCCAGAAGCGCCGGGGAGTATCGTCGGCGGCCCTGGTCGAGATGGTCGACATCTACCCGACCCTCTGCGAACTGGCCGGCTTCGACCCGCCCCATGACCTGGAAGGGACAAGCTTGGTCCCGCTCCTGGAGGACCCGTCGCGGCCGTGGAAGCCGGCGGCCTTCAGCCAGTATCCGCGGGGATTCACGAACCGCTTTATGGGACGGAGCATGCGGACCGACAGGTACCGGTACACCGAATGGCGGGACCGGATCGACGACCGCCAGGTCGCCGTCGAGCTCTACGATCACGCGGCGGACCCGGGCGAAGACGTCAACGTGGCCGGCGACCCGGCCAACAAGGAGATCGTCCGCGAGCTCGCGGCGCGGCTGGCGGCGGGCTGGAAGGCCGCCCGTCCGAAATAGCATATTCTCGGAGAACGACCATGGACCGTAAGGTCAATTGGGGCATCCTGGGGTGCGCCGGGATCGCCGAGAAGGCGTTCATCCCGGCCGTCCGGGGATCGCGGAACGGCGTCCTGGCCGGCATCGCGGCCAGGGACGAGAACCGTGCCAGGGATTGGGCGGGCCGGTTCGGATTCCTGAAGTCCCACCGGACCTATCAGGAGCTCATCGAGGACCCGGCCATCCACGCGATCTACAACCCCCTCCCGAACGACCTCCACACCGAGTGGTCCATCCGGGCCATGCGAGCCGGGAAACACGTCCTCTGCGAGAAACCCATGGCCATGAACGCCGTCGAAGTGAGGGCGATGATCGGGGCGGCGGAAGCGGGCGGCGTCCTGCTGATGGAAGGATTCATGTACAAGTTCCATCCACAGATGGAGAAGACCATCGCGCTCATCAGGGAAGGGAAGATCGGCGAAGTCCGCTCCGTCCACTCCTCGTTCACATTCCATTTCGAACGGGATAGCTCGAACTACCGCTGGTTCCCGGCCATGGGCGGCGGGGCCCTTTATGACGTGGGCTGTTATCCGATCAGCCTCGCGCGCCTCGTCTTCGGCGCGGAGCCCGTTTCGGCTTTCGCCAAGGCGCGCATCGACCCAGCGACGGGCGTGGACATGACCACGGCCGTGCTCCTCGAGTTCCCCGGCGGCCGTTTCGCCCAGTGCGACTCGAGTTTCGAAGCGCATTTCCAGAGCCGGCTTCTCGCCGTCGGGACCGAAGGGACGCTCCGCCTCGACCGCGCTTTTTCGGCCAAGGATTTTGATACCGCGATCGAGATCGTCCGGGGTGACGCGAAAGAGACGTTGCCTATCCCGCGGGCCGACATGTTCACCCTGATGACCGAACACTTCGGCGACGCCGTCCTCGAAAAAAATCCGCTTCGCTATCCCGCCGCCGACGCCCTCGACAACATGCATGCCATCGACGCCTGCTTCGAGTCCATCCGGACCGGGCGGGCCGTCGTTATCCAAAAAGCCATTCAATCAGGAGGAACTGCATCATGAGGTCAGCGAAGTTCGTGCTTTTCGCGATCGCCGTCGTTCTTATCGCCGCCTGCTCGACATACAAGGCGAAACCCGAGATGAACTACTACCACGGCAAGAACGTCCCCGCGGAATACATCAAGATCCTTCGGGCATCGGTGGGGGAGATCGAATTCCAAATCCAGGTCGAATTCACCGTCACCCAAATGCAGCTCTACCATCTCGTGCTCGAGGGCAACAGCCCCGTGGCCGAAGGCTGGTTCTCCATTCGCCGGGCCGGCACGCCGTCCTATAGCGTGACCATGAAGCCCAGCAAGGGGCTGGCCTTCGAGCCCGGCAAGACCTACCGCCTCTGCATCGGACTGCAGAACCCACAGGAGGTCCAGATGACCTCGAGCAGCTACCAGTGCATCGTCGATTACACCTTCGTCTTCCAGGAGAAGTCCTGACGGAACCGACGACCCGTTCAATCCTTGACTTCCGTACCTTAACGGCCCTGGCTGGTGACTGTCGCGTGAATTCCCCGAATTCTCTTATAGCCGGGATCTTTTGCTCTGTTAGAGGCCGATCGACCAGCCAACCGAGAGCGAGAGGTCGGATGAGGATTCCGAAAGTCCGAAAGTGGCGTTGAGCATCAAACGGCTCATGGCTCCGACCTTGACCGAGAAACCGAGGCCAAGAGACGACGGCGGGGCGACCCCGGCGATGACCTCGGTGTAGCCGGAGTACGAGGCCATGAAGGCGTACTTGCCGCCGGAAAATGCGTGCCCGACCGAGAGGCCATAGGCCCACGCATCCTGGAGTTCGAGTTCGGGAAGATCCCCGAGGATCCAGTAGGCGGCGTCCGCGAAAAGGAAGACGCTGCCCAGCCGTTTGGACACCGACACTCCGGCGCTATAGTCCGTTTTCCCCGTCCCAAACCCCTCGTCGACGTCGGCCAGCGGCAGCTTGACCTGCGCAGTCAGCTCGACGGCGGGAGCGGCCGCGCTCTCTTTCCACAGCCTCAGTCCGGCGGTGATCAAGGGATCCCCGAAGCCATATTGCTTGAATTCGACGACCTCCGGAAGGACGACCGGCTCGCGTCCCTGTCGTTGGCTGACGGCGGAGCTTTCCGTGCCTCCCGACGGGAGCACTCCAACCCCCGTGTATGAAACGTAGGGCGTGCTCTGGTAAATCAGGGGAATGCTCGCCGTCAAGGTGAACGGGCCGGAGATGAAGGACAGGCCGTTGAAGAAAAAGTATCCGTTCGTTGGCTGGGTGAAAATGTACGTCCCCCTGGCCATCTGGACGGAGCCCGTATAGGTGAGCGTGGCTCCCGCCGCAGGGACGGCGGCCAGGGCCAAGACGATAGCCCCGGCCGCCGCGACCGCGAGAGTCACATGTTTGACCCTGCGCGCGTTCATGAGTCCGTCAACCGTACGTCTGCAGGCGATTGGCCAGCCGCTCCATGGCGCGGAGAGACTCGTCGAGCTCGTTGGCCGCCTTCTCCAGGCGATTCTGGATCTGGTTCATATCCTTGGTCATCGCCTTGGTCTTGTAGAGCTCGCGGTTCTGAGTCATCTCCTGGAACTGCTCCATGTTCTGCTTCATGTTCTCGGCGACCTTGCCCATCGCTTCGCCCATGTGTTGCAGGTTGCGGTGCTGTTCCCGGGCCAACTTCGCGTTCTCCGGAAGGTTCGCCATCTTCTGCTCGAGCGTCCGGACCATGTTCTGGGCCCGCTCCATGACCTTGCTCATCGCCTGCGTCATCGTCTGCATCCGGAGCATCTGCTGCTGCTGGAGCTGTTGCTGCTGTTGCTGGGCCGTGTTCTGGGCATAAGCCCCGAAGACGAGCCCGGCCATCGCGATGACGATCGCGATGCCCTTGGTGATTTTGTCTTGGCGTTTCATGTTTTCCTCCTTGTTCGCCAATTTTTGGCTTGCCAGCCACAAGGATTAATTGCATTTCCCGTGCCAAACATTATTTTGTTTATTTCCTTTTATTTAACATTCTGGAAAGGACAGGTTCTCGACAATATTGATGGCTCGGACAACAATCTTGTCGGAACTGTAGCTACGCTGTCGACAGGGCGTCCCCTCTGGGGGAAGCCTGCCCCGTCGCATTTGACATCATTTTATTTAAAGAGTAACGTACCGGCCATCCCGAAGATTGCCCCCGCATGAAATGCCCCAAATGTCAGACCGATAATCCCCATAATTCCAAATACTGCGCCGAGTGCGCCACTCGCCTCGATCCCTCGACCGGCCCATCCTTCACCATCACCATGGAGTCGAACGCGGGTGAGCTCACCCGGGGGCTCGTTTTCGCGGGCCGATATGAAATCATCGAAGAGCTGGGGGTCGGCGGCATGGGCCGGGTTTTTCGGGCATTCGACAAAAAGATGGAGGAAGAAGTTGCCCTCAAGCTGATCAAGCCCGAGATCGCCGCAAACCAAAGGGTCCTCGAGCGCTTCCGCAACGAGATCAAGATCGCCCGGAGCATCACCCACAAGAACGTCTGTCGGATGCACGATCTGAATGAGGCCGGGCAGACAATGTATCTCACCATGGAATATGTCCGCGGCGAGGATCTCAAGAGCCTGATCCATAGGACGAAGCTGTTGGAACCCGGCACGGCGGTGTCCATCGGTCTCCAGATCGCCGAAGGCCTGGCGGAAGCTCATAAGCTAGGAATCGTCCATCGTGATCTCAAGCCCCAAAATATCATGATCGATAAGGAGGGCCATGCCAAGATCATGGATTTCGGCATCGCCCGCTCGCTGCAGACCCATGGCCTGACCGAGGAAAATACGATCATTGGAACTCCCGAATACATGAGCCCGGAGCAGGTCGAGGGAAGGGGAGCCGACCCGCGCTCGGACATTTATGCCTTGGGGATCATCCTTTTCGAGATGCTCACCGGCCGCGTGCCCTTCGAGAGCGATACGGCTCTCGGCGTCGCCCTGAGGCAAAGGACAGAGCCGCCTCCGGATCCCCGTCAGATCAATGCTCGGATCGCTGAAGATCTCAGCCTCCTTGTTCTTCGCTGTCTGGATAAGTCAAAGGAGAAGAGGGTTCAGAGCGCGGTAGAATTGATGGACGAGCTGTCGAAGATCGAAGGAGGCCCGCCTCCCGCCGGATCGGTGCTTCCTCTCCGTGGATCCTTAACTCCAGAAGAAGCGGTCAGCAAATTCAAGAAGAAGTGGAGACTCATCGCTTCGATCGTGATCCTGGCCGTCATGGGGGCCGCCGCAGTGCTTCTTTTAACCAAGTCAACGCCCGGCCCCTCCTCGGCCGCTCGGAAAAAGCGGCTCGTCGTCCTTCCATTCGAGAACATCGGCCCCGCCGAGGACGAATATTTCGCGGACGGGATCACGGATGAGATCATCGCCCGGATCGCGAGCGTCTCTGAAGTGAACGTGATCGCCCGAACCAGCTCGATACAATATAAGAAAACGACCAAGCCTCTTTCACAGATCGGCAAAGAATTGGACGTGGACTATGTTCTTTCCGGATCCATCCGCTGGCAAAAGCCGGGAGCGGGACAAGGCCGGGTCCGGGTGGTGCCTTCCCTGACCAAGGTTTCCGATTCTATCCAAATGTGGGGCGATGTCTACGAGGAGCCGATCGTCGAAGTCTTTCAAGTTCAATCCGCGATCTCGAAAAAGGTCATCGATGCTCTGGGGATCGCCCTTCGCGAACCAGAGAAAAGAGCCCTCGAGACCATGCCGACCCGGAATATGCAAGCCTATGATCATTACCTGAGGGGTAACGACTTTATCTATCAATCCAATGATCAGAAAACCACACAGCTGGCTATTGAGAATTATGAAAAGGCCGTGAGCCTGGACCCCGGCTTCTATCAGGCGTTCGCCCGCCTGGCTCAAGCTCGGGCGCAGTTCTATTTTTTTCATTATGATCACACTCCGGAGCTAGCGGCACAGGCGAAAGACGCCGTGGACAAAGCGTCGCGGATCAATTCGCAAGCTCCTGAAACTCATATCGCCCTGGGCTATTACTATTACTGGTGCCGATTGGAGTACGAGAAAGCCCTGGAACATTTCGGGATATCCCTGAAGGAACAGCCGCAGAACGCTCCGATCCTCGAGGGGATCGGCTTTATCAAAAGAAGACAGGGAAAAGTGGGAGACTCCTTGCCCTATCTCAAGAAAGCCTTGGAATCGGACCCGCTGTCCATCATTCTGCCTTTTCAGATCGGAGTGAGTCACTTGCTGCTTCGGGATTATCAAGAGGCGGAAAAGAGTATCGACCGTGCCCTCTTCCTGAATCCTGAATACAACCTGGCTTACTACCGGAAAACATGCTTGTCCTTCTATCAGGGAGACGCGATAAAAGCGCGCCAGGTACTAGAAACAGCCGCCCGTATGCTTCGGGTTCCAGATCCGAATGTCATCCTCTATCCCTGGGTGCAAGTCGACATTTATGAAGGAAAATACGAGGCCGCCCTCCAGCGGCTCGCTGCGGACCCCTCCGATGCTTATACCTACCAGTTTTTTTTCGTTCCCAAATCCCAGCTCATGGCTCAGATTTACGGCCTCATGAAAAACACGCAAAAGGAAAAAGGCCAATATGAATCCGCGGCCGCATTTCTGGAAAATACTATTCGGAACGAACCCGAGGATTCGCGCTACCACAGCGCCCTGGGCATCGCTTACGCCGGCTTGGGCCGGAAAGAGGATGCCGTCCGGGCCGGGAAAAAAGCCACGGAAATTCTCCCTCTTTCCAAGGAATTCATGGCGGGCGCTTTCCGGGCGAGAGACCTCGCCCAAGTGTATACCATGGTAGGCGAATACGACAAGGCTTTTGACCTGATCGAAAAACTGCTCTCCCTTACGGGAGAGATGTCGGTTCCCTTTCTTCGCCTGGATCCTGTTTGGGCTCCTCTCCTCGCCCATACCCGCTTCGGGAAGCTCGGCCAAATTGCTGCCCCTAAATAAAGCTTGGGGGGATTTGGGGAATGACCCGCGCAGGGCTTGAAGCTACAACCGGAGCACACGCCGGGACGGATCGACCGGCGGTTCGGCGAGATGACGCGGCTCGTCTGAAGTTTGGTATATAATGCGTTCATGACCGAGTTCGTCTACAACAAGGAATACACCGTCCACACTTACGAAACAGACGCCTGGGACCGCGTTCCTTCATCCGATCCTCAACGCGTCGACGGGCATGGAGCTCGCCCGGCTCAGGACGAGATGGGGCTGAGCGAGGAAATCAAGTAAATGCCATGAAAATGAAGTGCGTCGCGACGGTTCTTTTTACCCTGCTCCTCGGCGCCCTCCTCGTCGCGCCGGACGCCTCTGCCGGCCAGAAGCCGAAACTCCCCGAAAGCTACAAGAGATGGCTCGAGGAAGAGGTCGTTTACATCATCGCGCCCATGGAGCGGGAGGTCTTCCTCAAGCTCCAGGCCGACCGGGAGCGCGACTTGTTCATCGAGGCCTTCTGGAAACAGCGCGACCCGACCCCCGGGAGCCCGGAGAACGAATTCAAGACCGAGCACTTCCGCCGCGTCGCCTACGCCGACCGCTATCTCGGCCGGGACGCGCCGCGCCCGGGCTGGAAGACGGACCGGGGCCGCATCTACATCATCCTGGGAGAAGCGCGGGACATCCAGAGGTTCGAGGGGAAAACCTCGACCTACGATGCCGAGGTCTGGTTCTACCAGGGAAAAACGGACATAGGCCTCCCGGCGGGCTTCAACATTGTCTTTTTCAAGGAAGGCGGACACGGCGAGTATAAGCTCTACAGCCCGGTCGGGGACGGGCCCCAAGCCCTGCTGGCGGGCTATTTCGGCGGCCCGGATTACCAGAAGGCCTATGAAAAGCTGCGGGAAGCCGAGCCGGACCTGGCCGCCGTCTCGCTCTCCCTCGTCCCCGGCGAAGGCGGGGAAGCCTACGGGCGGCCGTCGATGTCGTCCGACCTCCTCATCCAGCGCATCGAATCGGCCGCGGCCCGGAACATCGAAGCCAGGTACGCCCAGAAATTTCTCCAGTACAAGGACCTCGTCGAGGTCGAATACACTGCCAATTACCTCGACAGCGACAGCCTCATCAAGGTCTTCCGCGACCCTTCGGGCCTCTACTTCGTCCATTACGCCGTCGAGCCCCGGCGGCTGTCGGTGAACCAGTACGAGAGCAAGTACACCACGACGCTCAAGGTCAACGGCCGGGTCACGACCGCCGACGGCCGCCTCGTCCACCAGTACGAAAAAACCGTTTCCTTGGACTTGACCGCCGAGCAGATGAGAGAGGCGAGCGGGGCGCCCTTCGACTTCCAGGATCTCTTCCCTCTCCTCGGCGGCGACTACAGCCTGTCCGTCCTGATCAAGAATGAGGCCTCGAAGGAGTTCACCTCCGTCGAGCAGGCCCTGCGCATCCCCCAGGGCGGGACGGCCGTCCAGATGACCCAGCCGCTCCTCGGCTACCGGGTCGCCCGCCTGGAGCCGGGCCAGCGCCGGATGAAGGCCTTCCGCATTGGCCCCTTCCAGATCTACTGCCAGCCGAACCGGGTCTTCACGCGGCTGGAGACGCTGGCCGTCGCCTTCCAGCTCAACGGCCTGTCCGACGAGCTCGCCGCCGGCTGCGAGGTCAGGATCGAATTCCTCAAGGACGGCCAACCCTTCCGGGACATCCGCCGGAAGCCCTCGGATTACCCCGAACTTCCGAACGTCCTCGAGGAGGTTTCCCTCGCCGACTTCCCGCCCGCTCACTACACGGTCCGGGTCTCGGTCGCGAACGCCGGCGCCGAGGTCGTCTCGGCCGCCGAGGAGTTCGACCTGACCTTCGCCGAGTCCGTTCCCCGGCCCTGGTTCTCGTCTCGTGTCCTGCCCGACCCGGGAGACCCCGTCTACGCGGAGATCATGGGTTCCCAGCTCTTTAACCTCGGCCGTTTCGATGAGGCGCGCGTATTCCTGGAAAGGGCCTTTCAAAAAAAGCCGGGGTCCGAAGATGCGGCGACGAACCTGGCGCGGGTGTATCTCGCGTTGACCGATGCGCCGGCCGTCGTCAAAACACTGGCCCCCTTCATAACCCCCGACAAAGCCGCGAAGTACGATACTTACATCCTCGCCGCGGAGGCGCTGAGGAGGACGGGCGAATTCGGTCGGGCCGTCGAGCTTCTCGATAAGGCCGTCGCCCACTACGGAGTCAACGCCGTCCTCCTGAATTCGATCGGGGAGTGCTACACGGGTCTGGGAAAAACCAAAGAGGCTTTGATGGCGTTCGAAAAATCGCTCGAGCTAAGCCCGGATCAGCCCGAAGTCAGGGAAAAGGCTGAAAAGCTGAAGAAAAGAAGTCTGCGATAACGCTGGCTGGCCTTCGCGTCGACTCCCGGATCAGCCCCGGCCCTGGGCCGGCTTGTTGCCGGCGGCGGCATCTTCCCGCGCGTAGACGACACCCACCTGCCGCAGCATCGTCTGGATCTCGGCTTCGGGGATCTCCGACTTGACTTCGGCCGTGACCTCGCGACCGACGAAGAGCCGCTGGTTGAGTTCCTCGATGAGCGCGGTGATGCGGATGTAGACCTTGGCCGGGGCCTTGTCCAGGACGACGGTCACGCGGTTCTCGCGGACGACGACGAGCCGGACCTCCGGGAACTTGCCCATCTTCTTCGCGAAAGCGGCCAGGAGCCGCTTTTTCCGGTTGCGAACGTAGCGGTAGAAAAAGAGGGCGATGAAAGCCGGGCCGATCAAGGCTCCCCAGTTGAAGTTGACGGAGACGAGGATGACGGTCACGGCGACGGCCGCGGCGAGAATGGCCAGCCCTTTGTAGCCGCCTGGGAACGACGTTCGCAGCCACTCGGCCCAGTTGCGCAGGCGGGCGCCGGCGAGGAGTCCGGAACCGGCATTCGTGCCGGACTCGATATCTTGCTTCAGCCGCCGCAGGTCCGCCGCCAGGGCGTGGGCGTCGGGGTAGCGGTCGTCCGGGTTTTTCCGGAGACAGCGGAAGACGATGCGGTGGAGCTCGGGCGTGAGGCTGCGGCGGACGATGGTCACCGGCCGCGCCTCTTCATAGGCGATGGCGTGCATCGTGTCGAGGGGCGTCTCGCCCTTGAAGGGGAGCTCGGCCGTGACCATTTCGTAGAGGACGATGCCCAGGGAGAAGATGTCGCTGCGGCGGTCGAGCTCTTTCCCCCGGGCCTGCTCCGGGCTCATGTAGCTGAGCGTGCCCATGACCGCCCCGGGCATGGTGTTGACCCGGCCGCGGGTCAGGGTCCGGTCGAGGTCGGCGGGCGCCGCCGGCTCCTCGGCGCCGGTTTCGACGAGCTTGGCCAGGCCGAAGTCGAGAAGCTTGGCATGGCCGTCCCGGGTGACCATGATGTTGTCGGACTTGATGTCGCGATGGAGGATGCCGGCGTCGTGGGCCTTGGCCAGGCCCTCGGCGACCTGGAGGGCGATCTCGATCGCGCCCAAGAGGTCGAGCTCGCCTTCGGCGATAAGCTTGCTGACGGTCCGGCCGTCGACGTATTCCATGGCGATGAACAGATTCCCGTCGACGTCGTCGATGTCGTAGACCTGGGCGATTGCTGGATGGGAAATGGCCGCGGCCGACCGGGCCTCGAGGAGGAGACGCCTCCGTCTCTCGGGGTTGGCGACGAGTCCGGGCGTGATCGTTTTGAGGGCCACCAGTCGGTCGAGGCGGGTGTCCCGGGCCCGGTAGACGACCCCCATGCCGCCCTTGCCGAGTTGGGCCTCGATCCGGTAATGCTTGAGAGTTGTTCCGACCATGCCTTTTATCACAAAATATCATACGCAGGGACGGGGGTCAATCGTTCCGTGCGGTGCGATGTTGAAATAGGGGCGCTTTTGGGATAAAAGTGAGGAACCTGCTCCTCTTGGAGGCGATCATGAGAATATCCGTACGGAATACGACCCTCGCCGTCCTCGCCCTCGTCCTGGCGTTCGGCGCCTCGGCCTGTAGGAAGGATGCCGGCGGGCCGGCGGGGACCGCGTTGGGCAAAGGAGGCCGGATGATGGAAGTCAAAAGAGAACTTTTCGGACGTCTCGCCGACGGCGCGGCCGTCGATATCTACACGCTGACCAACACGTCCGGGATCGAAGCCCGTATCATGACCTACGGGGCGACCTTGGTTTCCCTCCGCCTGCCGGACCGGAAAGGCGCGTTCGCCGATGTCAACCTGGGCTTCGACAACCTCGAGGGTTACCTCGGGACGCATCCGTATTTCGGCGTCATCGTCGGCCGTTATGCCAACCGGATCGCCAAGGGCCGGTTCAGCCTCGACGGGGTCGAATACTCGCTGGCCCTGAACAACAACGCCAACAGCCTGCACGGCGGGCTCAAGGGCTTCGACAAGGTCGTCTGGAAACCCGAGCCGGTCCAATCGGCCGGCGGCGCCGGTGTCAAGCTGACCTACCTGAGCAAGGATATGGAGGAGGGCTATCCCGGCAACCTCTCGGTCACGGTCGTCTACGCGTTGACGAACGCCGATGAGCTGACGATCAGCTATGAGGCCGAGACCGACAAGAGGACGCCCG
>Ga0154630_1118_pt2 | contig 12163 bp, 16 predicted proteins | sample Rifle2008BG13ft_FD_116059 | JGI IMG/M metagenome (GOLD analysis project Ga0154630, IMG submission 116059) | Candidatus Aminicenantes bacterium RBG_13_64_14
CACCTCCTAACTATTCGCTCCCCGTCAGCATCGGGGCGCGGACGGGAAGAGGCCGCGGGATAAAGGGGCTGAGAGGGTCATCGGAGTGAGCATAAGCGGTGATTTAGCCGGACAGCGTGGCGGACGAGGGCAGTTTCAGGGGAAACCGCCAAAACGTGTTTGAGTTCGGCGTAGCGCACGCCGAGCGAGTTGTTTTGGCGCCGCTGGGGCGAGTGGATCCCAGGCCCCAGCGGTGTATTAAATCACCGCAGCGAACGAAGATGATCCCCGAGGCCCCTCAGCGGCCGACGGAACGGCATGCCCCGAGCCCAGGAATCCTTAATAGCGAGATCTGATCCTCGCGGTCAGTCCGTGGACCGATCCGGTTTCAATCCGGCAGGCGCAATAGGACGAGCGCGTAGCAGGCGATGGCCCGCTTCTCGCCGACCGGCCCCAGGCCTTCGTTGGTCTTGGCCTTGATGCCCAGGCTGGTCGCGGGGATCCCGAGGACGGGACAAAGGACCGCCTTCATCGCCGGGATGTGCGGGCCCATTTTCGGCTCCTCGGCCACGATGACCGAATCCACGTTGACGATCTCGGCGCCGCGGTCCCGCAGGAGCCCGACGACGTCCCCTAGAAGGCCCGCGCTCCGGGCCCCTTTCCAATGGGGGTCGGTGTCGGGGAAGCGGCTGCCGATGTCGCCCTCTCCGAGGGCCCCGAGGAGGGCGTCGATGACGGCATGGGCGAGGGCATCGCCGTCGGAGTGCCCGGTGAGCCCAGCGCTAAAGGGGATGTCGACGCCGCCGAGGACGAGCCTGTGCCCGGTTTCCAGCCGATGGATGTCGTAGCCGAAACCTATCTTATGCATCGAGAAGCCCCTCCGCGATTTTCAGGTCGACCGGGGTGGTGATCTTGATATTGCGCGGGTCACCCTCGACCGTGCTTACCGGGATGCCCGCCCGTTCGGCGAGCATCGCCTCGTCCGTGCCGTAGAACCTGTCCCGGCGGGCCTGGTCCAGGGCTTTCTTCAGCACGGCGTAAAGGAACCCTTGGGGGGTTTGTGCCCGGGCGAGGAAGGTCCTGTCGACCGTCCCGACGACACGACCGGCCCGGACCTCCTTGACGGTTTCTTCGAGCGGCAGGATGGGCACGGCCGCCCCGGCGGCGCGGGCCGCGGCTATGACCCGGCTGACGAGGCCGGCGCTCACGAGCGGTCGGGCCCCGTCGTGGACCAGAACGACCTCTACCGTCGCGGCATCGAGAAGGCGGAAGCCCTGCCAGACCGAGTCCTGGCGCCTCGCGCCGCCGCGGACGATGCCGACGATCTTGGGGTAGCGCATCCGGTAGTGCTTCAGGTCCTGTTCATCGGGGAGGACGAGGGCGACGGCGTCCACCTCGCCATGGGCCTGGAACACTTCGAGCGTCCATTCGAGGACGGGTTTGCCCCGCAGGTAAGCAAACTGCTTCATCTCACCGAAGCGCTTGCCGGCCCCGGCGGCGACCACGATGGCCGACGCCCGGCTCACTTGGACTCTCCGTTGAACCGGCCGAAGATCATCTTCCCGACCGTCGTCTGGAGGACGGAGGTGACGGTGATGTCGACCGTCTGGCCGATCAGACGCCGCGAGTTGTCGACCACGACCATGGTGCCGTCGTCGAGGTAGGCGACGCCCTGTTCCTTTTCTTTGCCCTCCTTGAGGATGAACACGCTCATGGTCTCGCCCGGCAGGACCACCGGCCGGAGCGAGTTGACGACCTCGTTGATGTTGAGGACCTTGATGCCATGGATGCGGGCGACCTTGTTCAGGTTGTAGTCGTTGGTGACGATCTTTCCGTCCATGGACCTGGCGCATTCGATGAGCTTGGAGTCGACGTCGGGGGTCTCGGGGAAGTCCAGGTCGGAGATGACGACCTCCACCTGGGAGGATTTCTGGAGACGGTCGATGACATCGAGGCCGCGCCGGCCCCGCTGCCGCTTCAGCCCGTCCGCGGAGTCGGCCACGAACTGGAGCTCCTTGAGGACGAACTGGGGGACGATGAGCGTGCCCTCGACGAACCCGGTGTCGCAAAGGTCGGCGATGCGGCCGTCGATGATGACGCTCGTGTCGAGGATCTTGAAGCTTCGGCCGGCGCGTTTCTCCTTGAACAACCCGATGAGGTGGGCCGGATCAAGCCACTCCGGCTTCCGCGTCCCGACGAGGAGCCCGATGTAGGGCATGATGGCCAGGAAGAAGATGCGGATGAAGGTGGCCATCTCCGTCGTGTGGACGATGGACTGGTAGATCGCGCCGAGCATCCAGCCGAGGAGGATGCCGACGAGCAGGCCCATGCCGGCGCTCCAGATGACCCGGAACTGGGCCTTCCGTATCCGGGTCTCCAGGTACATCATCAGGGCGCCCAGGAAGAAGGCCGCGGCGGCCCCGTAGGCGCCGTTGAGCCTGAAGGGCGGATAGAAGTAGCCGCCGATCGTGATCAGACCGATGATGAAGAAGCGGAAGATGAAAAGGCCCATCAATTCTTTCCTTATCTATTCAATATATAAATGGGATCAAAAAACGTGGTCGAGGGCCTGGCGGACGGTCTTCGCGCCCACGCACTGGATCGCCGGCAGGTCTTGTTTGTCCAGCCCGGCCAGGTTGCCGGCCGGGAGGAGGACGGTCCCGAAACCCAGGGAATGGGCCTCCTTGATCCGGACCAGCGGTTGGTTGACGGAGCGGATCTCGCCGCTGAGGCCGACCTCCCCGAAGAAGACCATGTCCTGGGGTAGGGGAGCGTTCTTGAGGGAGGAGACGACGGCCATGACGACTCCCAGGTCGACGGCGGGCTCGTCGATCGACATCCCCCCGGCGACGTTGAGGTAGATGTCCTCCCCGGCGAAGCTGTATCCGGCCTTCTTCTCGACCAGGGCGAGGAGCATGGCCGCCCGGTAATGGTCGAGGCCGATGGTCATGCGCCTGGGATTCCCCGTGAAGATCGTCGAGGAGACGAGGGCCTGGATCTCGGCGAGGAGGGGGCGGGTCCCCTTGACCGTGCAGACGACGGCGCTGCCGGCCTCCTCGCGCGGCCGTTCGCGGAGAAAGAAGGCCGACGGGTTGAGGATGGGCTGGAGTCCCGCGGCTGTCATCTCGAAAACCGCCAGTTCCGACACGGGCCCGAACCTGTTCTTCATGGCCCGGAGGACGCGGTGACTGTGGTCCCGCTCGCCCTCGAAAAGGAGGACGACGTCGACGATGTGCTCGAGGGACTTCGGCCCGGCCAGCGTCCCGTCCTTGGTAATGTGGCCGACCAGAAAGGTCGGGACCTGCCTGTTCTTGGCGTAGCGGATGATCTGGTTGGCCGCCTCCCGGACCTGGCTGATCGTCCCCGGTCCCGAGGTCATCTTGGCCGAGAAAACGGTCTGGATGGAGTCTACGATGAGGATCTTGGGCGCGAGGCGTTCGGCCTGGGCCAGGATGCGCTCGAGGTTGGTCTCCGCCAAGAGGAAAAGACGGCCGTCCCGGACGCCCAGCCGGTCCCCCCTGAGCTTGATCTGCTCCAGGGATTCCTCCCCGGAAACGTAGAGGACCGTGGCCTCCCCGGCGGCCATGTCCCGGGCCACCTGGAGGAGGAGCGTCGACTTGCCGATGCCGGGCTCGCCGCCGACGAGGACGAGAGAGCCGGAGACGAGGCCCCCGCCGAGGACCTTGTTGAAGTCCTCGATGCCGACGGTGAGCCTCTGGCGGGGGATGTCCTGGATATCCTTGTAGAGGACGGGCTCGGTCGGGGCGTAGCTGATGACGCCGGACGGGGTCTCGTCCTCGACCTCTTCGACGAGGGTGTTCCACTCGCCGCAGGCGTGGCATCGGCCCATCCACTTCGGCGAGCGGGAGCCGCAACTCTGGCAGATGAAAACCGTCTTGTCCTTCATCCCCGCCCCATCGTTCAGTACTCCGGGGCGAACTGCTCCATGTCGGCGAAACGGGCGTACTCGCGGATGAAGGCCAGCTGGAGGTTGCCGATCGGCCCGTTTCTCTGCTTGGCGATGCTGACCTCGGCGATGCCCTTGAGCGACTCGTCGTCGGGGTGATAGAACTCGGGCCGATAGATGAAGATGACGACGTCGGCGTCCTGCTCGATGGCGCCCGACTCGCGGAGGTCCGAGAGCATGGGCTTGGGTTCGCGCCGCCCCTTCTCGGGGGCCCGGCTGAGCTGGGAGATCCCGACGACCGGGATGCGCAGCTCTTTGGCCAGCTCCTTGAGGGACCGGGAGACGAAGGACATCTCCTGGTTGCGGTTCTCGAACCGCCCGCCCGTCCGCATGAGCTGGATGTAATCGACGAAGACGATGTCGAGACGCTGCTCCATCTTCAGCCGCCGGCACTTGGCCTTCATCTCTATGACCGTCAGGGCCGGAGATTCGTCGATGAAGATCCGGGCCCGGGAGAGCGCCTCCCCGGCGAGCTTGAGCTTTTCGAACTCGCGGTCGCTGATGAACCCGGTCCGGGTCTTCTTGATGTCGATCTGGGACTCGGCGCAGAGGAGCCGGATGGCGATCTGTTCCTGGGCCATCTCCATGGAAAAGAAGCCGACGGCCTTGTCCGTCTTGATCCCGACGTGGTGGGAGATGTTCAGGGCCAGGGCGGTCTTGCCCATGGACGGCCGGGCCGCCAGGATGACGAGCTCCGAGGGGTGGAACCCCGCGGTCAGGCCGTCGAGGTAGCGGAATCCGGTGGGAACCCCGGTGACGGCTTCCTTGCGCTCGGCCAGCACGCGGATCATCTCCAGGGTCGGCCCGGTCAAGGCGCTCATGGGCTGGAAGCCGGGTTTAATGCGCTGCTCGGCGACTTCGATGATGGCCGCCTGGGCGGCGTTGAGCAGTTCGTCGGCGTCCTCCTTCTGCTCGTAGCTCTCCTGGATGATCCGGGTGGAGGAGAGGATCAGCCGGCGAAGGAGCGCCTTCTCCTTGATGATCTTGGCGTAGTATTCGATGTTGATGTTGCGGGGGACGCCGTCGAGCAGGGACGAGAGATAGGAGGCGCCGCCGATCTCTTCCAAGATGCCCGCCCGCTGGGCGTCGTCGGTCAGGCTGAGGAGGTCCACGGGGAGCCCCCTGTCGACGAGCGCGACGATCCTCTCCAGGATCTTCCGGTGGGCGTCCTTATAGAGGTCGTCGGGGGAGATCGTGGACAGGACGACGTTCAAGCTCTCGTTTTGGACGAGGATGCCGCCGAGGACCGTCCGTTCGGCCTCGAGGCTCTGCGGCGGCGTCTTTTTCAGGAACATCGTGTCGAGTTCCATGGCCACCTCGCTCCGGCCAGGATCGATCCGGGGAACGCTCAGGTCTTTCCGGTCGTCTGGCTTTCCGTCTTTCCGTCGGCTGCGCCGCCGTCCGTTCCCTCGGCCTCTTCGCGGGCCACGACGACCTTGATCTCCGCCCGGTCATCGTGGCTGATCTTGATGGGGACCGCAAAATTGCCGAGCCGCTTGATCGGCTCGTCGAGCAGGATCTTCTTCTTGTCGATGTCGTACCCCAGCCCGTCGAGGGCTTCCTTGACGTCGCCGGACGACACGGAGCCGAAGATGACGTCCTTTTCGCCGGCCCGGCGGGTGAACGTCAGGAAGACCTGGTTGAGCTTCTGGGCGAGCGACTGGAAGGCCTTCCGCTCGATCTCGACTTTTTTCTTCAGGGCCTGGCGCTCGATCTCGATCATCTTGATGTTCGTCGGAGTGACGGCGAGGGCCATCTTCCGGGGGATGAGATAGTTCCGCCCGAACCCGGGGGCGACGTTGATCACATCGCCGCGCCGGCCCAGTTTTTCCACGTCCTGTTTCAGAATGACTTTCATGTCAATCCTCGACGTAAGGGAGAAGGGACATGAGCCGGGCCCGCTTGATGGCCAGGGCGAGCTTCCTCTGGTGGAACGAGCAAGTCCCGGTGATCCGGCGGGGGGTGATCCTGCCCCGGTCGGGGATGTACTTCTTCAGGATCTCGACGGCCTTGTAATCGATGCCCCGGACGTCCCGCTGGCAGAACCGGCAGAATTTCCTCTTGGGCGTGAAATACTTCCGGTAGCCGCCCCGCTCGCTCCGTTCGCCTCTTTCGGGTCTTTCGTCTCTCGGCATCTCACTTCTCCTCTTTCACTTCGGCAGGCGCGGCGGCCGTCTGTTCGACGGCTGGTTCGGCGGCGACCGGCACGGCTTCCTCGGCGCGCTTTTTCCTCTTCCGCCCAATGAGGTCCCGCGGGTCCCGAAGGATGGTCATGAACCGGATGACGGAGTCGGTCTGCTTGAACCGGCGCTCCAGCTCCGTGGAGATGTCGCCCGCGCCTTCATAGGTGAAAAAAACGTAAACGCCTTCCTGGAACCTCTTGATCGGGAAGGCCAGCCTGCGCTTGCCCCAGATGTCCTGCTTGACCATGCGGCCCTTTTTCTGGGCGACGACCTCGGCCATCTGCTGTACGAACTGCGCCGTCTCTTCTTCCGAGAGCGTGGGGGAGAGAACGAACCCCGTTTCGTATTGTCTCACTGAGACCTCCTTATGGATTTAACAGCTCCTCCCCTCGGGAAGGAACAAGGAGTGCACCGACTATTCTAGCCGATTCTCCGGAAAATTCAACCTTCCGACGCGCGCCGGCAGGGAATCCCTATGTCCCGGGATTCCCCGTCATCGCCTTGTGACGGCAGGGGATCCCTATTCTTCGGAATCCCCCGTCGTCACCGGGCCATGGCCCGATGACGGTTAAAACGTGTCATGGCCCGATCGATCGCCCCGTCGAGGATCAGCTCCAGGGCCTCGCCGGCCGCTTCGAGGCTTTTCTCGAGAGACAGACGCTCGTCCCGCTTGAAGGGCTCGAGGACGTAATCGGCCGCGTCCCGGCCGCCGGGGAGTGGCCCGATGCCGACCCGGATGCGCGGGAACTCGTCGGTCCGGGTTTCGCCCACGACCGAGATCATGCCCTTGTGCGTGCCGGGCCGACCCTTCTTCCGGACCCGGATCTCGCCGAGCGGGATGTCGAGGTCGTCGTAGACCACGACGAGCCGTTCGGGCGGGATGCCCTTGCCGGCCATGGCCGCCCGCGCCGCCAGGCCGCTCCGGTTCATGTACGTCTTGGGGAGGACCAACAGGACGTCCTCCTCGCCGCGGCGGGCGACACCGGTCCTGGCCCGGAACAGCCGGCCCCGGAGAGGAACCCCCCAGGCGCGGGCCATCCGTTCGACCAGCATGAAACCGGCGTTGTGGCGCGTGGCCGCGTACTCGTCACCCGGGTTGCCCAGCCCCACAACCAGCCACAAGGATTATTTCTCCGGCTCTTCCTTCTCGGCCCGCTCTTTCTTGATGACCTCGGGTTCCTTGGGTTCCTCGGCCACGACCTCTTCCGGCTTCTCGCCGGGGAATTCCTCTTCCTTGTGGGGAAGGGAGACGAGGACGAGGACGGTCGCGGGCTCGGTGACGAGCCGGACACCGGCCGGGATGGCCATGCCCTCAGCCTTGAACGATTGGTGGATGTGGAGCTCGGAGATGTCGATCGACAGGCTCTCCGGGATGTCCCGCGGCAGGCACTCGACCTCAACTTCGCGGGTGACGAAGTCGACGAAGCCGCCCTCGGTCTTGACGCCCACAGGCTCGCCGCAATGGGCGACGGGGACCGTGACTCGCACCGGCTTGTCCAAGGAGATCCGGATGAGGTCGGCGTGGAGAAGCTCGTCGGTGACGGGATCGATCTGCAGGTCTTTGATCATGGCGTCGTACATGTCCGTGTCGACGGCGACCTTGAAGATCGTGTTCTCCCCCGACTCGAGCCTCAGGATCTGGACGATGTCCTTTTTGCTCACGACGAGGGGCCGGCTCTCCATCGATTCCCCATACAGGACGGCCGGTACGAAGCCCTGCTTCCGCAGCCGGCGCGCGGCGTTTGATCCCAGTCCTTGGCGTTTCTCGCTCTTGACAACGATGTTCATCTTGTTCTCCTTAAGCGAAGAGAGAGCTCACCGAGCTCCCCTCGCTGATCCTCCGGATCGCCTCTCCGAAGAGTTCGGCGACGGAAAGGACGGCGAATTTTCCGGAGGCGGCGGCCCTTTCCGTCAACGGTATCGTATTGGTCACGAAGACGCGTTCCAGTTTCGATTTGTCGATCCTGTCGAGGGCCGGCCCCGACAGGACGGGATGCGTGCAGGCGCTGAAGATCCTCTTGGCGTTCTCCTTGGCCAGGGCGTCCACGCTGAGGGTCAGGGTCCCGGCCGTGTCGACGATGTCGTCGAAGATGACGACGTTCTGGTCGGCGACCTCGCCGATGACGTGGAGGACCTTGGCCACGTTGGGCGCGGGCCGTCTTTTGTCGATGATGGCCAGTTTGGCGTTCAGCCGCTGGGCGAACACCCGGGCCCGACCGACGCCCCCGGCGTCGGGGGAAACGATGGTTAGGTCCTCGAGCTTCAGCGTCTTGATGTGGTTGGCCAGGACGGGCGCGGCCATGAGGTTGTCCACGGGGATCGAGAAGAAACCCTGGATCTGCGGCGAATGGAGGTCCATGGTCAGAATGCGGTTGGCCCCCGCTTTTTCGATCAAGTCCGAGACGAGGCGGGCCGAGATCGGGACCCGGGGCCGATCTTTCCAGTCCTGCCGGGCGTAGGGGAAGTAGGGGATGACGGCGGTGATCCGGCCCGCGGACGACCTCTTGAAGGCGTCGATCATGATGAACAGCTCCATGAGGTGACTGTTCGCGTCGGACGACCCCGATTGGATGATGAACACGTCCATGAGGTGACTGTTCGCGTCGGACGACCCCGATTGGATGATGAACACGTCCTCGCCGCGGATGTTCTCGTCGATGTAGAAGTGGATCTCGCCGTCGCTGAAACGGTCGAGGACGCACCGCCCGAGGTCGATATTCAAATAGTCGACGATCTCCCGGGCCAGAGCCGTGTTCGATGATCCCGTGAATACCTTCATCGTCTTTTCCTCGCCTTATATCGTCCGAACTGGGGCGGGAGGATTCGAACCTCCGAATGACGGAGCCAAAGTCCGTTGCCTTACCGCTTGGCTACGCCCCAGCACCGAGCTGTGCCCAATAGCCCTCCCGCGGCAAGATCGCCGCGAGCCGGGCGGCCGGCGTTCCGGGGAGCCTCCTCTGCGCCTCCATGGCGCTCTCCTCGTCGGCGAAAAGCCCATAAACCGCCGAGCCCGACCCACTGACCTGGGACAGGATAGCCCCCCGCTCTCCGAAAAACTTTTTCCAGCTCTCGAGCTCGGGATAGGCCCGGAGAATGACGTGCTCCAGGTCGTTTTCCAAAAGGCCGAAGTCTCCGGACTCCAGAAAACGCATAATTTTACTGACTTTGCCCGCGGAAGTCAAGGACGGCCCGACACCCGCGTAGATGGACGCCGTCGGTATGGGGAATGGCGGGAAGACGAGCAGGCAGGGGAGAGGGGCAAGATCGGGGAGGCGGGTCAGCCGGTCCCCGATGTCCTCTCCCAGGCAAAGCCCCCCGTGCAGGAAAAAGGGGACATCGGCGCCCAGACGCCGGGCCAGCCCGGCCAGTCCGGGCGCGTCGATGCCGAGCCCCCACATCCGGTTGAGGCCCAGGAGCGCTGCCGCCGCGTTGGAACTGCCTCCGCCGAGCCCCCGGCACTGACCTGGGACAGGATAGCCCCCCGCTCTCCGAAAAACTTTTTCCAGCTCTCGAGCTCGGGATAGGCCCGGAGAATGACGTGCTCCAGGTCGTTTTCCAAAAGGCCGAAGTCTCCGGACTCCAGAAAACGCATAATTTTACTGACTTTGCCCGCGGAAGTCAAGGACGGCCCGACACCCGCGTAGATGGACGCCGTCGGTATGGGGAATGGCGGGAAGACGAGCAGGCAGGGGAGAGGGGCAAGATCGGGGAGGCGGGTCAGCCGGTCCCCGATGTCCTCTCCCAGGCAAAGCCCCCCGTGCAGGAAAAAGGGGACATCGGCGCCCAGACGCCGGGCCAGCCCGGCCAGTCCGGGCGCGTCGATGCCGAGCCCCCACATCCGGTTGAGGCCCAGGAGCGCTGCCGCCGCGTTGGAACTGCCTCCGCCGAGCCCCCGGCCGGCGGGGACGCTCTTTTTGACCAGGATCCGGGCCCCCTGGTCAGTCCCCGTTTTTTCCCTGAGGAGACGGGCCGCCCGATGGACGAGGTTCGTCTCGTCCCAGGCCACGGACGGGTCGTCCCCGGTGATATGGATGGCGCCGGCCGGGGCGGGCTCGAGATGAAGCTCGTCCGCGAGGGAGATCGTCTGGAAAAGGGTCCGGATGTCGTGGTAGCCGTCCGTTCTCTTGCCGACGATCTCCAGACCGAGGTTTATCTTGGCGAAGGACTTGACGGTCATCGGTCCGGGAGCTCCAGGATCTCCTGCCACGTTTTCAGGACATAGCCGCGGAGAAAGGACACGTCGAAGGCCGCTTCCCGCAATGGCGGGTTGAAGCCGAGCTTGAGGACCTTCATCCGCCCGAACGTCCCCGGCCCCGAAAGCCCGATGTCCCTCGGGACTCCCGCCCCCGGGAAGAACTCCCGGACCGTGAACGCGAAGCCGTCCCGCCCGCCGCTCCCGACCCGTCCCCGTTCGTCCTGTTCTACATTCCAGCCGCTCCCGGCGCCGGCGTCCGCCCAGGCCCCGCTGAGGAGGCGTAGGACCTCGTCGGGCGGAAGGGAGATCCCCAGGAACCGTTTCATCATGGCCTCCGACGTCTCTTCGGCGTAGGCCTTTTTCCCCGGCACGACGAAGTAGGCCCGGTCCTCGCGGAAGATTATGAGGAAGGCCGTCCTGCCGATCGGGTCGACGGCTTCGACCCGTCCGAAACCCGGCCGGCGGAAGAGGAAGGCGAATTTCCCCTTGACCACCACGTCCTCTCCTCGCATGGAGGCCGAGCCGAACCCCTCGACGGCCTCGACGCCGCCGGACGGGGGGACGAGAACGGGAACGCGCCCCGCGCACGCGGCGAGCGCCGCGAGAAGACCCACGAGCCCGGGCAGGCCGAGACGCCGGGGCGACGGGCTAATGAAATCCATAATCTTCGGTTTTCTGCGCCGCCTTCTCCCCGGCGCCCGTCGCCGCGCCGGCCTTTCCCTTCGGCCGCTTTTTCCTGAGGATCGGATAGAACGGAGAGGTGATGCGTTTTCCGAAACAGGACATGTTGGGGTTGATGATGAGCAGCAGGACGAACGCCGCGAAGATGATCAGGATGACGTAGGTGCTCCAGCTCATCGTTCGACTCCCGCCTTCTTCCCCGGGCGGAGAAAAATGGATTTCGCTATATGCCGGACGAACCGCGGACCGCTCAGTCGTGGCTTTCGGGTTCTTCCTGGAATATCGGGATCTTGGACTTTTCCTTCTCTTTCCCGAGGTAAAGACCGAGGAAAAACACCGAACCCAACGTCAGCACGCCCAGCAGAATCTTGAAGAAGCCTTTCATCTTAACCTTCCCCCTTTATTTTATGTAAATCCCGGAAAAAGTCAATTGCCGAAATTGCCGCTTGAACATCGCTTCGCGTGATAAGCCGGTTTAGGGCGCTATCGGGAATTTCTGGTACACGATACGAAATCCGGAGATTTCGTTTATGTCCCGGAATTCCGGGTCACGTCCGAGCGGTAATTTCGGACTTATTTGCTTTTTCGTTCCGCCGCCGATATATTGAAAGATAGGGAGCGCGCGGAGCGCGCCGGGGAGAAGACCCATGAGAAAAAGCCTGTGGCTTCTGGCCGGGATGACGGTCGTGGCCTTGATCCCGGCGGCAGGCCAGGGTCTCCGGCCGGCGGCCTTCGCCGGCCGCTTCTACACGGCCGACCCGGCCCGTCTGGCGGCCGAGATCGAAAGCTATCTCGCGGCCGCCGCTCCGACCGACCGGCCCTCCGGCAAGATCTTGGCTCTCATCGTTCCGCACGCCGGATACATTTATTCGGGCCGGACGGCCGCCGCGGCCTATGCCCTGGTCCGGGACAGGGCGATCGACACGGTCGTCATCGTCGGCCCGTCCCACCGCGTCGCGTTCGAGGGCTGTTCCATCTGGCCCGACGGCGGCTTCGAAACCCCGCTCGGGGTCGCCCGCGTCGATGCCGCCCTGGCCAAAGAGATCGCCAAGGCCTCGGGTTTCCGGTTCCGGCCCGAAGCTTTCGCCGAAGAACACTCGGTCGAGGTCCAGGTCCCCTTCGTCCAGAAAGCCCTGCCCGGGGCGGCCATCGTCCCCA
>Ga0154630_1033_pt5 | contig 12142 bp, 14 predicted proteins | sample Rifle2008BG13ft_FD_116059 | JGI IMG/M metagenome (GOLD analysis project Ga0154630, IMG submission 116059) | Candidatus Aminicenantes bacterium RBG_13_64_14
CCGAGAGGGTTTCCTGCAGGATGGCGGGAAGGCCCGTTCCCGAGAGAATGCGGATCCGGCCTTCCTCCCTGACGATCCCCTCGAGGCGGTTGCGGATGAGAAGCCCCCTATAGCCGGCATCGTCGAAAAGGATGTTATTCCCACCGCCGATGACGTAAAAAGGGTATTTTTCCCCGACCGCGAGGGCGACGGCCTTCTCGAGCTCCCCCTCGGTCCGGGCCTCGAAAAAGAAGTCCGCAGGCCCGCCGATGCCGAAGCTGGATAGGGCCGAAAGCGGTACGTTTTCCGAAGGCGAAGTCCCGAGCTTCTCGAGGAACGCTTCCCGGAACTGGGTTTTCCGGTCCATGTCCGGTATTATAGTGAAACAGGGCAGGGAAGCAAAGCTCCGGCCGCCGGCCTGTATCTTGGCATAATAATTGCTTAGAGTTAATCCGGAGTGAGCGGATATTGACAAAATCCAGTATGCGGACTATCATTCCAGAAATTTTCGAGAGAGGTTAGTCATGAAAAGGACACTCTTCACCACCGTGACCTTGGTTTTCCTCCTGGCCGGCCTCGTGGCCGCCCAGAGCGCAGATGAGGATTACCTCAAGGCCATGCAGCTTTCCGATAATTGCGCGAAAGTCCAGGCGCTCGAGGCCTACATCGCGAAGTACGCGGGCCAGGGCACGACCAACGAGCACTGGGCCTACTTCTACTACTGCCTGACCCCCTGCGCGACGAAGAACGCCCTGAAGGCGGCCGAATACGGCGAGAAGGCCCTGGGTATGAGCGGCATTGACGAACAGGCAAAGATCGGGCTGTTGGGCACGATCCCCGGGCTTTATCAAAGCGCCGGACAAATGGACAAGGCCAAAGCCGCCGCTCTCAAGCTCATCGAGTACGGCAAGACCCTCCAGAATAAGGCCCTGGGGACGAAGCTCCAGGCCGGCGGCTACCAATTCATCGGCGGGCTCTCCGAAAAGGCAGGGGACTACGGCACGGCCGCCACGAACTACATCACGGCCTACGGCATCCTGAAGGACCCGAGCATCTTCAAACAGCTCAGAACCCTCGCCGATACGCTCTACAAGGGCCAGAAGTACGCCGACGCCGAGAAGGTTTTCCGGCAGTTCTACGCCGCGGACAAGGGCCCCGAAAGCGCCTCGCTTCTCGGCCAGACCCTTTACAAACAGAATAAGATCAACGAAGCCCTGGCCATCTACAAGGAAGGCTACGCCAAGAAGAAAACCGGCCCCCTCGCCCTGAACATCGCCATCATCCTGAACGGCCAGGTCAAGACGGACCCGTCCAAGACGAACGAGGCCGTCAGCGCCTTGATCGAGGCGGCCCTGCTCAATCCACCCCAGTCCAAGAACCTCCTGGGGCAGGCCCAGAATCTTTTCGTCGGTCAGGACAAGGACCTCGCCTCCAGTTACACCCAGATCGAGGAGCACAACAAGGCCATCGAGGAGTTCACCAAGACCTACAACGCCAAGATCGAGGGCAAGACCAATGACGACCTGTCCGAGACCGACAAGAAGGTCCTCAAGACGCTCGAAGCCAACATCGAGGTCGAAAAGCAGGCCATCGCCAGGATCCAGAGCGGCCAGAAGGGCGTCCTGGACAAGTTCAACGCGCTCGTCGCCCAGGCCAAGACCAGACTCGGCAAGTAGGGCGGCGCCCGGACCGGCTCGCGACACCCGTCCCGCCCCGAAAAGGGCAGGGGCGAGGAGTCCCCGATATTAGGAGGGAAGACGTGTCCTCCTCTCTCGCCGGCGGGAAGGACCGCGCCCGCACCGAGCGGCTGCGCCGGGAGATCCTCTCCCACGAGAGGAAATACTACGTCGAGAGCGACCCCCAGATCTCGGACGAAGAATTCGACCGCCTCGTCCGCGAGCTCCGCGACCTCGAAGCCCGCTTCCCCGAACTCGCCACACCCGAGTCCCCCACGCAGCGGGTGGGAGGAAAACCGCTCGAGGGCTTCCCCTCCGTCGTCCACCGGGCCCCGATGCTGAGCATCGACAACTGCTACAACGAGGAGGAGCTCCGGGAGTTCGAGGAGCGCGTCCGCAAGCTCCTGCCCGGAGAGACGGTCGCCTACACGGCCGAGCTCAAGATCGACGGGCTCGGCATCTCCGTCCTCTACCGGGACGGCAAGTTCGCCCGGGCGGTGACGCGCGGCGACGGCGTCCGCGGCGACGACGTCAGCGGAAACGTTAAGACCATCCGCTCCCTGCCGCTCGTCATCGACGAGACGGGCGAGGTCGAGGTCCGCGGCGAGATCTATCTGCCCTTCGCCTCCTTCCGCAAGCTCAACAAGGAGCGCGAGGAGCTCGGGGAGCCCCTGTTCGCCAACCCCCGGAACGCGGCGGCCGGCTCGATACGCCTCCTCGACCCGAAGGAGGTGGCCTCACGGAACCTTGGCGTCTTCCTGTACTACCTCACGATCGACGGGAAGGAGCAGGACGGCCAGTGGCTCTCCCTCCGGAAGCTTAGGGAGCTCGGCTTCGTCACCAACCCCCACTCGCGCTTCTGTACCGCGCTCGACGACGTCCTCGCCTACTACAAAGGATGGGCCGAGAAGAGGGACAGCCTTGACCACGACGTCGACGGCATCGTGGTCAAGGTCGATTCCGCGGCGGCTCGTCAGGCTCTCGGGACGACGGCCAAGTCCCCGCGCTGGGCCATCTCCTACAAGTTCCCGGCGCGGCAGGCGACCACCCGGATCAACGGCATCGTCATCCAGGTCGGCCGCACCGGCGCCCTGACGCCCGTGGCCGTCCTCGAGCCCGTCAAGCTCTCCGGGACGACCATCAGCCGCTCGACCTTGCACAACGAGGACGAAATGCGGAGAAAGGACATCCGGGTCGGCGACTTCGTCCTTATCGAGAGGAGCGGGGACGTCATCCCGCACGTCGTCTCGGTCATGAAAGAACGGCGGACGGCGCGCCTCCGGCCCTTCGCCTGGCCCGGCCGCTGCCCCGTCTGCGGCTCGGAGGTCTTCCGCCCCGAAGGGGAGGTCATCTCGCGCTGTGTCAACACGTCGTGCCCGGCCAGGGTCCGGGAATCCATCCTCCACTTCGCGGCCCGCCGAGCGATGGACATCGACGGGCTGGGCGATGCCGTCGTCGACCAGCTCCTCGCCGCCGGGCTCGTCCGGTCCATCCCCGACCTCTACGGCCTCCGCTACGACGACCTCGTCGGCCTCGAGCGGCTGGGCCCGAAGAGCGCCCGGAACCTCCTCGACGAGATCGAGGGGACCAAGACGCGCGGCCTGGCCCGGCTCGTCTTCGCCCTGGGTATCCGCCGCGTGGGCGAGCGGCTGGCCCAAACTCTGTCCGCGCGCTTCCGGACTCTCGACGCGCTCGAAGCGGCCGGCGAGGAGGACCTCGTCCAGGCGGAGGACATCGGTCCCAAGGTCGCCGAGAGCATCCGTTTCTTCTTCGCCCAGCCGGAAAGCCGCGAGCTCATCGGCAGGCTCAGGAAAGCGGGGTTGACGACCGAGGCGATCGAGGGCGGGGAGGGACCGAAGCCCCTCACCGGGCAGGTCTTCGTCATCACCGGGACGCTCTCCGGCCTGAGCCGGGACGAGGCCCGGGAGCTTCTGGAGAAGCTCGGGGCCGAGGTGGGTTCTTCCGTGACCCGGAAGACGACCGGCCTCGTCGTCGGCGAGTCGCCCGGCTCCAAGCTCGACAAGGCGCGCGAGCTCGGTGTCAGGATCCTCGGGGAAGCGGAATTCCTGGAGCTCGTAGGAAAGACGCCCTAGCTATTTCTTCTTTTTCTTCGAGCCGAAGAGGTTAATCCCGAACGGGCCCCGGATCCCCTTCTTTTTAGCGCCCCCCGTCAGCTCTTCGAGAACTTCGAGGGCGGCGGGGTGGTCGGGCTCGGCCTCGAGGGCCTTTTCGAGCTGCTTGATAGCCTTGGTCTGGAGACCCTCGTCCCTGTAGAGCAGGCCGAGGCCGACGAAGCCTTCGGCGTTCCAGGGCTCGAGCTGGATGGCTTTCAGGAAATCCTGCTCGGCTTTCTTGACGTAAGCCGGGACCTTCGACTCGGCCATGGCCAGGAGGAGGTAGTAATCGCCCTTGTCTTTCCGGACCCGGACGGCCTCCTCGAGGTAGGCGATAGCTTCATCTATCCGCCCCTGGCTGTGGAGCGTCTTTCCCTGGCGGAACTTGATCTCGGCCTTGCGGAAGGAGTTCTGGACGTCCTCCTGGATCGCCGCCGACCCGCTCTTGGCGTCGTAGACCCGCCGGGCCTCCTTGTTGCTCAAGGTCCGGTAGGCGTTGGTGATGGCGTCGAAGACCGCGTCGATCTGGTCCTTGTGATCGGCCACAAGCTTGCGCTCGAAGCGGTCGGGGTGAAACCGGCGGGCCATCTGGAAATAGGCCTTCTTGACGTCTTCTTCGGCGGCCGTCGGGGGGATATCGAGGATCTGGTAGAACGTCATCGACGGCAGGGTGTCCCGGAAGGCGAGGACGGCGGCGACCTGCGGCGGGACGTCCCGCCGGAGTTCTCCGCCGGAGGGTTTGCCCGGGTCGTTCTCGCGGCGGGTTTCCTCGGCCTTGCCCTCGAATTCGACGACGCCGAGGCAATAAAACAGATACAGGCTCTTCCAGAATTGGTTCGGCGGAATGGTCAGCGTCTGCAGGATGACTTCAGCCATGTCCGTGCCGTTGACCTTTTCCAGGATGTCTTTTTCGTCCGCGGTGAGAAGGTAAACGTAGGTTTTCCGGCCCGGAAAGAGAGTCCTGCGGGCTAGGAACGCCTGCAAACGTTGATCCGCCTGCATCCGCCGAATGCCGTACTCGATGAGGAGGGGGACGCTGGTCCGGGATTCTTCGACTTCGCCGCCGTACCCCTCGTGCTCCTGGAAGTCCATCTCGGCATCGAAGTAGGGGAAGACGTTGAGGACAGACTCCCTGATCTGATGGGCCAGGGCCTCGGCCAGGTCGTCCTCGGAAATGACGCCGCGGCTCTTGAGGACCTCCCCGAGGTTCTTGTTGGGCTCGATGTAAGACTCCATCTCGGCGTGGGTTTCCTTGGGGATGCGCTCGAGCTTGTAGAGGATCTCGCCCAACCGTTCGTCGGACTGGTTCGTCTTGACCTGGATGATGGCGCCTTTCTGGAAGAAGAAGTACTTGAGGATATTCCCCCGGCGGTAGACCAGGCGGCCGGTCTTCTTGTTGAAGAAAATTTCCCTCAAGTGGCTGGCGATGTGATTCATTCCGGCTCTGGCTCTCTTGAAAGGCTAACTATAATGGAATCCGCGGCTTTTTTCAATCCGCTCCGTATTTGAAAACCGCCCCCGGTTTGTGCTACTTATGGCCCATGAAAGTCGCTCTCGCCCAGGTTTCGCCGCGGCTCGGGGACGTCAAGGCCAACGTCGAACTCCACCTGGACGTCCTCGAAAAGGCGCGCCGCACAAAGGCCGACCTGGTCGTCTTCCCCGAGCTGGGCCTCACGGGCTACACGCTGAAGGACCTCGTCGAGGAGGTCGCCCTCGACCCCCATTCGGACCCGCTCTTCAGAAAGATCACGGCCCGCACGCGAGGCCTTGCGGCCGTCGTCGGGTTCGTCGAGGAGAGGCCGTCGGAAAAGGGCCTCTTCTACAACTCGGCCGCTTTCATCGCCGACCGCCGCCTCCTCCATGTCCATCGCAAGATCTACCTTCCGACGAACGGGATGTTCGAAGAGGCCAAGTTCTTCGCCCCGGGCCGCGATCTCCGGACGTTCGAGACGCCCTTCGGGCGCGTCGGTCTGCTCATCTGCCGCGACTTCCTCCACTACGGGGCGAGCTACGTCCTCTATTCCTCCGGGGCCGACATGATCATCTGCATCTCCGCGGCGCCGGGCCGGGGGGTCGGGGGCGGCGACGCTTTCGAAACCAGCCGGATGTGGGAGCTCATGGGCGAGACCATGTCCTATTTTTCGACCGCTTTCGTCCTCTACGCGAACCGCGTCGGCATCGAAGACGGCGTGACCTTCGCCGGCGGCTCCTTCATCTTCGCCCCCGGCGGCCGGCTCGTCGGCCGGGCCGCCTACCTCGACCCGGAGCTTCTCGTCCGCCGGATCGACCTCGCCGCCGTCCGGGAGGCCCGGAAAAAATGGCTTTTCAAAAGGGACGAGAAGCCCGAGGTCATCCTGAGATCCCTCGAAAGGGCCGCCCGTGCCGCCGAAGATTAACGCTCCGTTCGTCGAAAAGGTCCTCGTCCGCTTCATCCGGGAGGAACTCGGCAAGTGCGGCTGCAAGAAGGGCATCCTCGGACTTTCCGGCGGACTCGATTCGGCCGTCTGCACCGTCCTCGCCACCCGGGCCCTGGGGCCGCGGAACGTCCTCGGCCTGATCATGCCCTACGGAAAAGCATTCCCGGAGGATGTCCGCGACGCCGAGAACCTGGCCCGGCGCCTGGGCATCCGGCACGAAACGATCGACATCGCCCCACAGGTCGACGCCTACTTCACCGCCCATCCGACGGGAAGCCGCGTCCAGCGGGGGAACAAGATGGCCCGCGAGCGGATGTCCATCCTCTACGATTTCTCGGCCCGGGAGGGAGGCTTCATCCTGGGGACGAGCAACAAGACCGAGCTCCTCATCGGCTACGGCACGATCCACGGCGACATGGCCTGCGCCATCAACCCCATGGGCGACCTTTACAAAACGCAGGTCCGCGAGCTCGCCGCGCACCTCCGCGTGCCGGCCGCGATCCGCAGGAAATCCCCGACGGCTGGACTCTGGCCCGGCCAAACCGACGAGGCGGAGATCGGGCTCGCCTACGAAGAGCTCGACGACATCCTCTGCGGCCTCGTGGAGGAGCGGAAGCGCCGCAAGGAGATCATCGAAGCGGGGCACAGGCCGGCCGCGGTCGACCGGGTCGTCCGGATGATCCGGAATTCCGAGTTCAAGCGCAAGCTCCCGCCAATCGCCAAGCTCTCGCTCCGCTCCGTCGGTCATGACTTTCTCTATCCTTACAGCGGCCGGGGCCCCGGGGTAACCCCGGGGTCCGCTTCCGCAGTACTCGTCCGTAAACATAAAACAAGGGCGAGTGGCGAGCCGAAGGCTCGTCCCTTGACGACTGGGGAAAATAAGCCGTGACCGGCGAGCCGCGCGCGGACCGGCCGCCGGGCCGGCTCTATATCGTCGGGACGCCTATCGGCAACCTCGAAGACATCACGCTCCGGGCCCTTCGCATCCTCGGGGAGGTCGAGGCCATCGCTTGCGAGGACACCCGCCAGACCCTCAAGATCCTGACCAGGTTCGGGCTGAAGAAGCCGCTCATCAGCTATTTCCAGCCGAGGGAGGGACGGCGGATCCCGGAGATCATCAGGCTGCTCAAAGCGGGACGCGACGTGGCCCTCGTTTCCGACGCCGGGACGCCGGGCATCTCGGACCCCGGATTCCCGCTCATCCGCGAAGCCCTCAAGGAAGCGATCCCCGTCGTCCCCATTCCCGGTCCATCGGCCGTGACGACGGCCCTTTCGGCCGCGGGCCTGCCGACCCACCGCTTCCTCTTCGTCGGTTTCCCGCCGCCCAAGAAGACGGGCCTGCGGAAGTTCCTCGATGCCCTCCGGGACGAAAAGGCCACGCTCGTTTTCTTCCTGCCGACGAGGAGGATCCCGGAATTCCTGGAGACCGTCCGCGAGCTCCTCGGGGACAGGCGGGTGGTCATCGCCAGGGAGCTGACCAAAGTTCACGAAGAGTTCATCCGGGGAAAGGCCGGCGAATTGGCCGGGAACCTGGGCCATAGAATTCTCAAGGGCGAAGCCACAGTCCTCGTAGAAGGCTGCTGAATCATTGAAAGATCGGAGGTGACAAATGGCCATCATCAAATGGGATCCGTACAGGGATATCGTCACCCTCCGGGACAGGATGAACAGGCTTTTCGAGGACATGTCCGGCCCCGGGTCCGAGGAAAAGGACATCATGGCCGGCGCGTGGGCCCCGTCCGTGGACATCTATGAGAACGAGAACGAGGTCGTCCTGGCCGCCGAGATCCCCGGCGTCGACGAAAAGGACGTCGAGATCAAAGTCGAAGACAACAACCTGATCCTTCGCGGCGAACGGAAATTCGAGAAGGAGACCAAAGAGGAGAACTACCACCGCATCGAGCGATCTTACGGCTCGTTCTTCCGCTCGTTCTCCCTGCCGAGCTACATCGACCAGGACCGCATCGAGGCCGAACACGAGAACGGCGTCCTCAAGATCCGGATGCCCAAACGGGCCGAGCTCAAGCCCCGCAAGGTCAAGATCTTGAAGCCCGTCCAGGCCCGGCCCGAAAAGCCGAAGAAGTAAAATCGGGAGAAGGACCTTATTATGCTTGGGCCAGCGTGATGGCGCGAACTTCGCGCGCGCCGGCTTCGACGAGGACCCGGGCGCACTCGCGGAGGGTCGCCCCGGTCGTGGTGACATCGTCTACGAGGATGAGCGTTTTCCCCCGGACCTTCTGCCGGCGTCTCACGGCATAGGCCTTCTTGACGTTCGCCTCGCGTTCGGCCGCGTGGAGACCGGCCTGCGGCGGGACGTTCTTCGCCTTGACCAGGCATCCCTCGAGGACCGTCATCCCCCGGAGCCGGCCCAGGTTGCGGGCGAGGAGGCGGGATTGGTTGAAGCCTCTTTCCCGTTTCCTCGCGGGGTGGAGCGGAACGGGCATGAGGAAGTCCGCCCCCGCCCACAGTTTCGGATCGGAGGCCAGGCACCGTTCGGCGAATCCGGCCAGGGGCCGGCAGAGGGGCGCATACTTCCGGTACTTGAAGAGCAGGATGATGTCCTTGAGTGTCCCGCCGTAAGCCCCGCAAGAGCGGTGGATGGAGAAAGCCGGCGCCCGCTCCAGGCACCTCGAACAGAGGTGGTCCTCCCCCTCCCCTTCATGGAACCGTCCGCAATGCGGGCACGACGGCCCGCCGCGGGGAGAGAGTTTGGCCAGGCAGACGCGGCAGACGACCCTCTCGCCGGGCTCGTCGAGGGGTTCCGCGCAGAGCCGGCAGAAGGAAGGGTAGACGAGGAGCTCGACGAGTTTGGCCAGGGACGCCGCCCGGGCCCGAAGAGGGCCGGTCACTGGGCTTTCAGTTCTTCCTCGGCCTTCTCCTGGCAGTCGATGCAGAAGGGCGTCCAAGGGATGGCTTCGAGCCGCTTCCCGCCGACTTCCTTGTGGCAGAGCTGGCAGACGCCGAATTCGCCGTGCTCGAGCCGCTTGAGGGCCTCGTCGATGAGCAGGAGCTGCCGCCGCTCGGTGTCCGTTAGGCTCAGGAGGAATTCCTTCGTGTAGGAGGTTTCCGCCTTGTCGACGAGGTCCTGGGCGACGTTGGACTCCATCTCCTTGCTCTCGGCGATGGTCTCGCTAAGCTTCCTGATGATGCTCTCTTTTTTCGAGGCGAGCATCTTTCGGAATTCGTCTTTTTCCTTCTTGTTCATTTTCTTACCCATGGGAAAACCCTCTCATTTGGCGTATTGCCGGCCCCCGATGATGGTCAGGGCCCGGTAGACCTGCTCGAGCAGGAGGATGCGGGCGAACTCGTGCGAGAACGTCATGCGCGACAGCGACAGCCTCATGTCGGCCTTCTCCACGATCCGGTCCGCGAGCCCGAGAAAACCGCCTACGACGAAAGCCAGGGGTTTTCCCGAGTCCCTCTCCCGGCCGCGGATGAAGCGCGCAAATTCATGAGACGTCATCTCTTTTCCCTTGTCCTCGAGGGAGATCACGTAGGCCCCGTCGAGGTGTTTCTCAAGGCCCCGAGCCTCGAGGTCCTTGATCTTATCGGCGAATTTTTCCTCGAGCCACCGGGCTTCGCGGGTGGCGATGATGTCGCACGCTGCGAAGCCCCGGATGCGCGCCGCGAAAAAATCCTGCAAAGCCCGCAACTCGGGACTTTTCGTTTTTCCGGGCCAGAGGAATATCAGGCGCATCGCCGAAAACGCCCTAAAACAATAGCCATTCGACCCCGGCTTGTCAACATTTTTTTCCCGCTGGGACGGGAGGCGCGGCGGGAACCGCTAAAAGTCCACCCGGGGGGCGTCGCCCCACAGCTTTTCGAGCGAGTAACGGTCCCTCGCGGTCTGCGAGAAGACGTGGACGACGAGCGAGCCGTAGTCGATCAGGATCCATTCCGCCGACTCCCGGCCCTCGACGCTCAGCGGGCGGAGGCCGGCCGGTTTAAGCGCCGCCTCCACCGCTTCGGCGACGGCGGCGTTCTGGCGGGACGAGCTCCCGTTCATGACCAGGAAAAAGTCGGTGAACGAGGAGAGTTCCCGCAGGTCGAGGACGCAGAGGTCCTCGGCCTTCTTGGCGAGCGCCGATTCGACGGCCAGCCGGACGGACGCGGGCAAGCTCCTTTTGGTGAACCGTTTTTTCTTCTCTTCTGCCATGGCTCCTATCGACCTCGGTAAAGTTGATGTTCCCGGATATAGGCGTCGACGGCTCCGGGAACGAGTCCGTCGAGTGTTTCGCCGCGGCGGACCCTTTCCCGGATCGCCGTCGAGGAGATGTCCAAAGCGCGGATCGGCAGGAGGAAGATCCTGGTCTGCGGCGGAAGGGGCCCGGCGGCGCCTGCGCCGGTCACGAGCGGACCGATCGAATCCCGAAGCTTCCCTCCGAGGACATCCCGGGCCCGGTCGAGTTCGAAACCCGGCCGCCCCATGACGATAAAAAAACATTCTTGGAGGACCCGCTGGTATTCCCGCCATGTCCCGATATCCAGGAAGGCGTCGACGCCCAGGATGAAGAACAGCCGCGCGCCGGACGCGAGGGCCCGGATCCTCCGCAGGGTCAGGATGGAGTAGGACTTTTCGCCGGCCTCCACTTCGACGGACGAGGCCTCGAACCCCTTGCGCCAGCGGCAGGCGAGATCGACCATGCGGAGACGGTCGGCCGCCGAAGCGACCGTCCCGGATTTTTTATGCGGCGGGAGGAAGGAGGGGATAAACAGGATGCGGTCGAGCCGCGCCCGCCGGCGGACTTCCGCCGCGGCCCGCAGATGCCCGAGATGGATGGGGTCGAACGTCCCGCCGAAAAGGCCGATCGTCTCCATCAATCCGCCCCGCCCCCGTCCTTCTCGCCGAACCGTTCGAGCGCGCGCGCCAAGGCCTCGACGAGCGGCTTGAGCCCCTCGCGCTTGATCGCCGAGATGGCGAAAAAGGGGATCTTCTTCCTGGCCGCCATCTTCCGGAGGCGCGTCAGGCGTGTCTTGTCCTCGCCCAGGAGGTCGACTTTGTTCGCCGCCATGACCTGGGGACGCGCGGCCACTTCCGGGCTGAAAGCCTCGAGTTCCTTCATGATGACCCTGTAATCCACGAGGGGGTCCCGCCCGGAATACGGCGAAACGTCGACGATGTGGACGAGGATCTTCGTCCGTTCGATATGACGCAGGAAACGGATGCCCAGCCCCTGCCCGAGGTGGGCGCCTTCGATGAGGCCCGGGATGTCGGCCACGACGAACGAGCGGTACTCGCCGATGTCGACGACGCCGAGGTTGGGGGCCAGCGTCGTGAACGGGTAATCCGCGATGAGCGGCCGGGCCGCCGAGATGCGCGAGATGAGGGTGGATTTCCCGGCGTTGGGGAACCCGACCAGGCCGACGTCGGCGATGAGCTTGAGTTCGAGGACGACCTCCTTCTCCTCTCCGGGCCGGCCGGGCTGTGATTCGCGCGGCGTCTGGTGGGTCGAAGTGGCGTAGGAGGCGTTGCCGCGGCCGCCCTTTCCGCCCCTGGCCGCCACACATTCCTGGCCGTGCGCGGTGAGATCGAAGAGGAGGCCGTCCTTGTCCTTGACGACGGTCCCGACGGGGACGCGGAGACGGAGGTCGAGGCCCCGCTTGCCATAGCGCTTGCCGCCTTCGCCGGGGGCGCCGTTCTTGGCCTTGAGGAGGGGCTGAAATCGGTAGTAGGCGAGGGAGCTGACGTTCTCGTCGGCGATGAAAGAAACGCTGCCCCCGTCGCCGCCATGCCCTCCGTCCGGGCCGCCCTTCGGGACACAGGCCTCGCGACGGAAGCTGACGCAGCCGTTGCCCCCCTTCCCGGCCTTCAGCGTAACGGTGACCTGGTCGACGAACAACGGAGGATACGGCTCTTCCTCAAGCGGGCAGGACGGAGACGATTTTCCCCTTCCGGCCCTTGTCGGAGAACTTGACGGTCCCGGTGGCCGTCGCGAAGAGAGTGTCGTCCTTGGCC
>Ga0154630_1145_pt2 | contig 11898 bp, 12 predicted proteins | sample Rifle2008BG13ft_FD_116059 | JGI IMG/M metagenome (GOLD analysis project Ga0154630, IMG submission 116059) | Candidatus Aminicenantes bacterium RBG_13_64_14
GCGGTTTTGAGAAACATGCACGGCGTGACGGATCGACGCTACTAATGGTGCGGGCGGGGCGCCGCCCTACAAAGAAAAGTGGTCGATCGGCGAGAATAAAACTTGACATTTGGTCAGAATGGTCTATAAATGAAAATGAATAAAGTGATCACGGCCATCGGAAAATGCGAAGGCATGAGTTGAAAGAAGGTATAGAGCGATGAAAGTAGCATTGCTTTTCAGTTCGAAAGCGGGGATGGAAGCGACGCTCTCTCATCGCCCCGACGAACGACGCGACGAGGAAGACGAGCCCCCATCGCCAGTCGACCTGTTCGCGGAATGCGATTCGGACGAAACGATCGCAGCCGTCGGGCGGGTGCTCCAGGAACGACACCAGGTTGTCTTCATCGAGTCCGATGAGAAGGCCTATGCGCGCCTGAAGCGCCAGCGTCCCCATCTCGTCTTCAACATCGCCGAACGCGTCGTCGGCCCGAACCGCGAATCCCACATGCCGACGATCTGCGAGATGCTGGACATCCCGTACACCGGCTCCGACCCGCTGACCCTCGGCCTCTGTCTCGACAAGTCGCGGGCCAAGGAGATCCTGTCCTACCACAGGATCCCGAACCCGGCCTTCTGGATCGTCGAGTCCGCGGCCGACATCCCGGCCGGCGTCCGGCTCCCGGCCATCGTCAAGCCCCTCTTCGAGGGTTCGAGCAAGGGCATCAAGAACAACTCCCTCGTCCACACCCTGGGCGACCTCTACGAGCGCGTGGAGGAGGTCATCGCGACCTACAACCAGCCGGTCATCGTCGAGCGCTTCCTCTCCGGCCGCGAGTTCACCGTCGGCGTCCTGGGCAACACCCCGAACCACGAGATCCTGCCCATCGTGGAGATCGACCACGGCCAGCTGCCCTCCGGGGCGGCGCCGATCTATTCCTACGAGGCGAAGTGGATTTGGGACACACGGGAAAAGCCCCTGGATATCTTCAAGTGCCCGGCGCCCGTCAGCCCGGTGATCAAGGCCAAGATCGAGAACTACGTCACGCGGACCTGCGCCGTACTCCGCATCCGGGACTGGTGCCGGGTCGATGTCCGGCTCGACGAAAAAGGGGAACCCAACATCCTCGAGGTCAACCCGCTGCCGGGCATCCTGCCCAATCCCGAGGACAATTCCTGCCTGCCCAAGGCGGCCCGGACGGCCGGGTATTCCTATTCGGACCTGATCCACAAGGTCGTCGAGGAGGCCTCGAAACGGCACGGCCTCCGTCCCACGCGCATCCGGCCTGCGGCGAGCGAGCGGCCGGTGGTCCACGCGGATCGCGCATGAACCCTGCCCCAAACATCGCCATCGTATTCAACGCCTACGAACCGAGACCGACGGCGCCGGGGGAACGCCTGTCCGAAGAGTCCGTGGCCGAGATGGCCCGGCAGGCCCACGACGCCATCCGCACCGGCGGCTACAACGTGACGCTCATCCCCCTCCAGAGGAGCCTCCTCAATTTCCTGGGGCGGGTCCGGGAGTTCAACCCGGACGCCCTGATCAACCTCTGCGAAGGGTACTACGGCCGGCCGCAGTGGGAGTCGAACGTCGCCGGCATCTTCGAGCTCCTCGGCCTCACGTTCACCGGGAGCGCGTCCAAGACCCTGGCCTTCTGCCAGGACAAGTTCAAGGCCAAAGCCGTCCTGCGGGCGGCCGGCCTGCCGACGGCTCCGGCCCAGCTCATGCTGACGGGGGAGGAGCCCCTCGAGCTGAGATTCCCCCTCATCATCAAGCCGAACGCCGAGGACGCCAGCCTGGGCATATACCCGGATTCCGTCGTCCGCGACGAGGAGGCCTTCCGCCGTCAGGTTCGGCGCTGTCTCGAGAATTACAAGCAGCCTGTCCTTGCCGAAGCGTTCATCGATGGCCGGGAGTTCAACGTCTCGGTCATGGAGAACGGGGCGGTGACACCCCTGCCGGTCTCCGAGATCGACTTCTCGGCCATGCCCAAAGACCTGCCGCGCATCCTCGGCTACGAAGCCAAGTGGTTCGAAGACGATCCGCTCTATCAGAAGACTCCTCCGGTCTGCCCGGCGCCTATCGACGAGGAGCTCCGCGTCAAGCTCCAAGGTTTGGCCGCCGCTGCGTTCCGGATCATGGGCTGCCGGGACTACGCCCGAATCGATTTCCGGATGGACGCCAAGGGCCGGCCATTCATCCTCGAAGTCAACCCGAACCCCGACATCAGCACAAACGCCGGCTACGCCCGGGCCCTCAACGCGGCCGGGATCGCCTACGCCTCATTCTGGGGCACGATGATCGACAATGCCATGAAGAGAAAGGTCGTCCATGATCCGGCCGATGGAACCGCGCGATAAGGAACCGGTCATCGGCCACGTCCGGGCCACGGGTTTTTTCACGCCCGCCGAGGTCGCCGTGGCCGAGGAACTCATGGACATCTATCTCGAAAAGCCGGAGCAGAAGGATTACCGCGTGGTCGTGATCGAGAACGACCGGAAGGACGCCGTGGGCTACATGACGTGGGGGCCGGCGCCGCTCGCCGAGGACGCCTATGACATCTATTGGATGGCCGTAGCGCCGTCCGAGCAGGGCAAGGGGCGGGGCAAGGCGCTCATCCTCTGGGTCGAGGACGAGATCCGCCGCCGCGACGGCCGGATGATCGTCATCGAGACCTCGTCGCAGCCGAAGTATCACGCTACCAGGCAGTTTTACCTGGATTTTGGCTATAAAGAAGTCGCCCGGGTCCCGGATTTCTACAGGGCCGGGGACGACCGCGTCATATACGCGAAATATTTTCGTTGAGGAGTTTAGTGGAGATGGACGACTGGCAACGATTGCTTCAGGGCAGTCTCAGGAAACCGGAAGAGATTGCCCAACATTTCGGACTTGATCTCGAGGAGGTCCGTCGGATCGCCCGCACGTTCAAGATCCAGATCACGCCGTACTACGCCGGTTTGATCAAGGAGCGCGGCGACGCGATGTGGCGCCAGATGGTGCCCGACCCGGCCGAGTTGAAGGAAGCTACCGGCGTCGCGGACCCGCTTCATGAGGACAAGGACTCGCCCGTGCCGAGCATCGTCCACCGCTACCCTGACCGCTGCCTCTTCCTGGTTTCGCACAGCTGCGCCTCGTACTGCCGTTTCTGCACGCGCAAGAGGAAGGTCGGAGACGCGTCGAAGATCCACCCCCGGTATATCGAGGACGGCCTCGCCTACATCCGGAGCCATTCGGAGATCCGGGACGTCATCATCTCGGGCGGCGACCCGCTCATGCTGAGCGACCGCAAGCTCGAGGCGATCGTCAAGGCCGTCCGGGCCGTCCCTCACGTCGAGATCATCCGCATCGGGACGCGCGTCCCGTGCGTCCTGCCGCAACGGGTCACCGAAAAACTCGTGGCCATGCTCAAGAAGTACCATCCGCTCTACATGAACGTCCACTTCAACCACCCCGACGAGATCACGCCGGAATCGTCGCGCGCCCTGAACTTGCTGGCCGATGCCGGCATCCCGCTGGGGAACCAGACCGTGCTCCTCAAGGGCGTCAACGACGACCCTGTGGTGATGCGGCGGCTCATGCAGAAGCTCCTTTCTGTCCGGGTCCGGCCCTACTACATCTACCAGGCGGACTACGTCTCCGGCACCGAGCACCTAAGGACGACCGTCGAAAAGGGGCTAGAGATCATGGAAAACCTGCGCGGCTGGACGTCCGGGTTGGCCGTCCCGTATTACTGCATCGACGCGCCCGGAGGCGGCGGCAAGATCCCGGTCCTGCCGAAGTACCTCCAGTCGATCTCCGACGAACAGGTCGTGCTGCGAAATTACGCCGGCGAGATCTTCGTCTACCCGCAGGTGAAGCCGAAGCCGAAGCGAAAGCCGCGGCCGGCGAGCGCCCCATGCTATAGCTTCGACGGCGCCCCCCCCATGCCGTAAGCGGCCGAAAAGAAGGTACCAGGTCTACGCCATGCCAATTTTGGCATTGCATAGACCTGGTACCTTCTTATTAAAGGGAAGTAAGGTAGGTGTTGAGACCGACGGCCTTGACGATGCCCAGCGTCTCTTCCCGGCTGATGCCGCGTTTCTGCTTCAGCGACTCCAGGATGCGGATGATGGAAAAAGCGACCTCGGCTGTCTGCCCCGCTTCGGCCTGCCGGTCCTTGAGGTAGGCGATGGAATCGAAAAGGACGGCGTTGGCCTCGCCGTAGGAGATCGGCTCACGCCCGCCGTTCGCCTTGACCCAATCGGCCAGCCCCAGCACGTCGTTCACGTGCGATTGGATGAGATACGTGGCCCGGCCGACGAGCTTCAGGTTGCTGGGGCTGACGTTGGTCATGGTATTGCCGACGACCTTGCCGAGCTTGGCCATGACGGCCGTCGAATGGGAGTTGAGGAGCATCTTGGCCGCGATCTGCTGCCTCAGGCCGAACGGATCGCCCGCTGTCCGGACATGGACGGGGACGACGATGAGCCTGCCGCTCCGCCCCTCGAACAGACGCCGGATCCCCGCCTCTATCCGAGGGAACTCCTTCTGCGGACTGCGGGTGACCAGGACGACCGCCGCGTCGGCGCCGCTCTCCCCGGCGAGCCGTAGGACATTCCTGAATGATGACCCTTCGCGCCCGAACTCGGCTTCCTCGGGCGTCAGGCCGACCAGGACGCAGAGGTCGCCTTTCTTCGTGCCGCGCCGCTCCGTGTTCGACGCGGAAAGGGAAAAATCGTAGAGTTCCGCCTGGTCGTCCCCGGCTTTCTTCAGGCTCTCGAGGGCCGCCCGCCGCAGGTAGGGGTCGTCGATGCCCGTTTCGAACGGCTGCCTGTAATTCTCGGACGCCAACCCGCGGAAAGGCCGGCCCAGAAAAGCGCGCCAGGCGTCCCCGGCCGTCTTCGCCCCTGTCCAGACCTGGATCCAACATCTCCGCTGCTGCTCCCTGACCGTGTCCAGCGGGAAGAGCCGGAACGTCGGGCTCCGTTCGGTGCTGTCGATGAAGACCGTGATCAGCCCTTTCTCGGCGTAGTATGTTGAGAACCGTCCGCCCGCGTAGGCCGCGGCTTCGATGTCGGTCAACGCTGCGAGGGCCGGGAGCGCCGCCCGCGCCCCGTTGAGGACGCCGCCGAACTCCCTGAGCCTGGATGCGACCCCTGCGACCCCCGCCCGCTCCGCCCCGCCGCCTTCCTCGAAGCCGAGCCGGGCCAGCTCTCCCTTCCCGAGGACACGGGCCAGCGCGCGCCCCACAGCCGTCTCGATGACGGCAGCCACGACATAGGTCTCGATGGTCGTGGCCTGCATCCGCGTCGAGCCGGTGATGGCCTGGGGCCCGGTCGTCAGGTTGATCTTGGTGATGCCCGGCTCGGTCAGGACGCTCCGGCTTCTATCGAAGGGCAGGAGCCTGTCGTCCGGGTTGTTGTAGACGAAGTACAGCCGCGTGCGGCTCTCTCCGGAGCTGTATCCCGGCTCGCCGCGCCACTCGTCGAGCGCGGCCAGGACCGTCCCGATGACCGACGACGTTTCGCCGCCCTCGGTGACGCAGATGACAACGTCGCCCTTGCGGATACCCCTGTCATGAAGCTGCAAGCGGCCGATGAGCTGGAGGTCCTCGAAGCCCTCGAGTGAGCTGATCAGGGCCCTGTCCGCCCCGGTCATCTCGCCGACGAGCGCTTCCTCGATCCCCTCAGGGATGAAGCCGGCGAGCTTCGCCGCGATCTTCCTGTCGGCCTTCACCCTCCGCCAAAAGGGACGCCAGAACGCGCTCTCCATCTGCTTGGCCAGCCGGCCCGTGGCCCCGCAACCGTAAACATAGATCTTCCTGCCGGACAGGATGGCGTCCTCGACGGCCCGGGCGGCTTGCTCGAGGACCGCGGGCGCCGCCGCCAGTTCCTCCATTTTTGCCCGGATATCGTCGTCGACCGAGGACAACATCTTCAGCCCGGACAGCGTGTCCTTCTGGATGCGCTCGCCGAGGGGCCACGTTTTCTGATGGCGCTGCTCCGTGAGCAAGGTGTGGAGCTGGAACTGCGTTTTCGTCCGGACGTAATCGACGGACTCGGCCGAGGGTTCAATCCCCAACAGCTTGAGAAGATTCCCCTTTGCATCCCCTGTTTCTTGGGCCATCCCCGTCGCGGCCAACGCCATGATAGCCGCTACAGCCGCTGTCAAAGCGGAAGTCCTCCGTCGGGCGGCGATGGATATCGCCCCGACCGGCGGAAAGCGGATTCCTAGGAGCGACCTGCAGAATCGTGGCCGAGTGCTCGAGGCCGCGATTCTGATAAATATCCTGAAAAAGGGTCGTTCCAGATATTTCTCAGAAGTGCGGCTACGAGCCGCTCCGCCGCACTTCTGATGGTCGCTTCGAAGACTCTGCTCCCTGCTGGTCCCCAGGGGGGCCGGGGGGCTAGGGATGATATCCTTTGCCGAGCCGAAAAGGAGAGTTCCGCGATATCGGGAGAAGAACATCACTTGTCTTTCCCGTATTGGTGTTCGTCGTCGAGGATGTCGCGCTCCTGCCAGTCGCGGATCCATTCCTCGACCCGGAAGACCATGGTCCCGCCGTCGGCCGTCGAGCAGACGACCCGGTCGAGGCTGCAGTTGATCAGCATCTTTTTACAGATGAAGCAGGGGAAGGCGTTGATCGGCGCGCTCGCGCCCGGAGCGCTGCCGTAGATGTACATGTCGCCCCCGAGCAGGCTGACGCCCGCCCGGGCGGCGTTGATGATGGCGTTCTGCTCGGCGTGGACGCTCCGGCAGAGCTCGTAGCGCTGTCCGTGGGGGATGCCCAGCCGGTCGCGCAGGCAGAAGCCGTGCTCGAGGCTGTCGCGGGTCTTCCGCGGGGCGCCGACGTAGCCCGTCGAGATGATCTGGTCGTCACGGACGATGATGGCTCCGATCGACCTCCGGAAGCAGGTGCTCCGGAGCGAGACTTCCTTGGCGATGCCCAGATAGTAAAGGTCCTTGGACGTTCTCGGCGGCGTCATGCGATCTCCTCGAGTTTTCGATGCAAGTCCGGGATGGTCCCGTTGTTGAGGATGAGCCGGTCGGCCGCGGCCATGCAGGCTTCGAGCTGCTGGGACGTCTCGCCTCCCGTCCGCTCCTGCCCTTCTTTTTTCCGGAACGCCTCGAAGTCTGCGGCCGATTCGTCCCGGCCCCGGGCCGCGACCCGGGCGAATCTCACCTCCACGGGCGCGTCGATGGCCAGGAGAATGAAGCCCGGCTGCAGGCGCAGGTAGGCGACCTCGTGCGTGTTGCGGATGCTGTCGACTACGGCCGGCCCTCCGACCTTGGCCATGGTTCGTCTGGCCAGGACGTCCGGCCCGTAGCGCTCCCGGAGCTCGTTGCCGGTCCGGATCAGGTTGTCCCTGGTGACCGCCTCGCCCCGCATCCCGAGCTCCTCCCTTAGGATATCGGAGAGCGAGAAGTAGGCGTAGCCCCCGGCCGTGAAGAACGCCGCAGCCTCGCCCTTGCCGGCCCCGTTGGTCCCGGTCAGTCCGATGAGTCGCGGCCGCTTTTTCATTTTTTCAGGATCCGCGGCAGGGCCCGGACATAGTTTCCCAAGGGAGCGGTCGCCTTGAGCCGCCGCCACTCCTTCCGTAGCCCCAGGCCGGCCTTGGCCCTCGCGCCGAGGCCCCGACCGTGGAAGACCGTGATCGCTTTTTCCATCAGGCCTTCGAGGCTCCTGTCGTAGGGGAACCACCAGGTTTGCGATTTCTTCCGGAAAAAGTCCATGCCGACGTACTTGATATTAACGAGCTCGTGGAGGCCGAAGGGGCCGTGGGAGCGGCCCATGCCGGTCTGCTTGATGCCGCCCCAGATCGCCCGGGGCTCGACGAACGAGTACATGTGGTCGTTGACGGTGACGGACCCCGCTTCGAGCCGTTCGGCGAACCACGCGGCCTGCTTTCGGTCGCGCGTCCAGACCGAGGCGGTCAGCCCGTAGACGCTGTCGTTGGCCAGGGCCACGGCCTTGTCCGGGTGGTCGAAGACCATGATGGGGAGCGTCGGGCCGAAGGTCTCCTCGGTCATGACGCGCATCGTGTGATCGACTCCAGTGAGGACCGTGGGCTCAATGAAATGGCCGGGGAGGCCGGCGACCCTTTTCCCTCCGACCGGGATGCGGGCCCCTTTCGCGCGGGCATCGGCGATGTGCTCCTCGACGACCTTGAGCTGGGCGGCCGTGGCCATCGGCCCCATGTCGACCCCGGGGTCGAGGGGGTTCCCGACCCTGATCTGCCCGGCGAGCTCGACCACCCGCGCGATGAACGCGTCGGCGATCTCCCGGGCGACGTATGCGCGTTCGATCGAGCCGCAGCTCTGGCCGCAGTTCATGAACGCCGTCCAGACGGCGCCGCGGGCGGCCCGCTCCAGGTCGGCGTCCTTCAGGACGATCATCGGGTCCTTGCCGCCGAGCTCGAGGGTCAGGTTGGTCAGATTCCGGCTGCAGAGCTCCATGACCCGCTTGCCGGTGCCGACGCTGCCCGTGAACATGACCGTCTGGATGTCCCGGTCGACGATCATGGCCTCGGCCTGCGGGACGCGGCAGGGGACGACGTTGAGGACGCCTGGCGGCAGGCCGGCTTCGACGAAGACATCGCCGATGAGGAGCGCTGTGAGCGGCGTTGTCGTCGAGGGGCGGAGGACGACGGTATTTCCCGCCGTCAGGGCGCCGAGGATGTCGCAGAAAGGGATGAGGAAGGGGAAGTTCCAGGGCGAGATGATGAGCGTCGAGCCGAGAGGATGGAAATGGAAGGCGCCGGTCTTGTTGAAAAACAGGGGCGTGTGGTGACCGGCCCGCCGGGGACGGAGGAGGCGTCCCTGGTTCTCGCCGTAGTAGTTGAGGGATTGGAGGGCGCCGAAAACTTCAACGGACAGGGACTCGGGATAGGGAGAGCCCTTTTCCATGGCGATGAGGCGCCCGGCTTCGCTCGCCCGCCGGGCCAGGATGTTCTCGGCCCGCTTGAAGATAGCCCTTTTTTCCCATGGGTCGAGCCAACGCCAGACTGGGAAAGCCTCCTTGGCCGCCCGGATGGCCTGTTCGCACAGAGCCACGGACGCCAGGCTGACTTCGCCCACGGCTTCGAGAGTGGCCGGGTTCTCGGAGACGAGCTTCTCGGGAGTTTCGACCCGTTCGTTACGGATGATGAGGCGTCCGTCCATGGGTCTTACCCCGCCTGATCCGTCCCTGACGACCGGGCCTTATCTTTTCCCCGGCCGACGACGAGGGCGATCAGGATGCTGAGGCCGTACAGGGCCAGCATCGGGATGGCCACGATACTCTGGGTGATCACGTCCGGCGTGGGCGTGATCACGGCGGCGATGACGAAGACGAGGAGCACGGCGTACTTGAAGTTCCGGACCATCCAACGGGCCGTGACAAGCCCCATCTTGGCCAGGAAGAAGACGAGCGTCGGCAGCTCGAATACGAGGGCGATGCCGAGGATCACTTTCAGGGCGAATCCGAAATACTGGTCGACGGTGATGACCGGCTGGAAGTCGCGTCCGAGCGTCAGGAAGAAGCGGCAGGCCCAGGGGAAGACGATGAAATAGGCGAAGAGCGCGCCCAGGGAGAAGAAGAACGTCGTCATCAGGACGAAGGGGACGGCGTACTTTTTCTCTTTCCGGTAGAGGCCAGGGGCGACGAAATACCAGACCTGGAGGAAGACGAAGGGCGACATGAAGAGGAGGGAGGCCAGGAAGGCCACCTTCATGTAGAGCATGAAGGGCGCGGTCAGAGTGGTGAAGGCGAGCTTGGTGCCCTCGGGCAGGTATTGGGTCACGGGCCGGGCCAGGATGGCGTAGAGCTGTTTGGAGAAGACCCAGCCGGGGACGAAGCCGATGAAAAGAGCGACGAAGGAGTAGAAGAGCCGCTTCCGGAGATCCTCCAGATGCTCGAGGAAGGTCATTTCGTCAGGTGACTTTCGGCCCTTCCCCAGTCTCATGTGTCTCGATGTCCTTCTTGACGTCGTCCTGGAAGCTCTTCACTCCGGACTTGATATCGTCCATGCTCGACTTAATGTCCTTGTGGATGTCCTTGATCTCCGAGGCCTCGATCTCCTCCTCGATCCGGCCCTTGATCTCGTCGGACGTCTTCTTGAATTCCCGGAGGGCCTTGCCGACCGACCGGCCGATCTCGGGCAGCTTCTTGGGGCCGAAAACGAGCAGGGCGATGACGAAGATGAGGACGAGTTCCATCGGTCCGATGCTCCCGAACATGTCTGTCTCGCGGCGGTATTATAGCACGGGGCCCCGCGGCGGGGAAGCGGTTCGCTCCCCCGCTTTACAACGGGGGCCGCCGATGATAAAATTGTCAGCAAGTGAAGTCTATGAAAAAGCGCCTGATCCCCTTCGTCCTGCTAGGGCTCGTCCTCGTCCAGCTGCCGTCGCACGACCAGGACCTCTGGGCCGCCTCCCTGGCCAAGGCCCGGGCCATCGCCGGCGTCCTCGAAGAGAGCTATTACAAGCCGCTCGAGGAAGAGGCCCTGGCCGTCGGCTCGATCAAGGGGACCCTGGACACGCTCGACCCCTACTCCTATTTCCTGGATCCCGCGAGCTTCTCGCGCATGCGCGAGGACTACTCGGGCAAGTACTTCGGTGTGGGCATGCAGATCCAAAAACAGGGCGACAACATCGTCATCATCGCGCCGATCGAGGGCGGGCCGGCCTGGCGCTTGGGCATCCTCCCGGGGGACGTCGTCTCCCACATCAACGGGGAATCGACGGTGCCCATCTCGAGCTACGACGCCATGCAGAAACTCCGCGGCGAGAAGGGGACCAATGTCACCATCACCATCGTCCGCGACGGCGCCGACAAGCCCTTCGAACTGACCATCACCCGCGAGGAGATCCCGCTCCTGAGCGTCCCGTACGCCTTTCTCCTCGACGGCGGGGTGGGCTATATCTATATCCGGAATTTCGGCGAGAACACACCCCGTGAGCTCGAAGACGGGCTGGCCAAGCTCACCGGCCAGGGGATGAAAAGCCTCATCCTCGACCTCCGCCTGAATTCGGGCGGCACCCTCGTCCAGTCCATCGAGGTCTCCGACCTCTTCCTGCCCAAAGGTTCGCTCATCGTCTCCATGAAGGGGCGGAACCCGGCCTACGACCGGGAATTCCCGGCCTTCCTGGACAACCAGTACGAGAGGCTTCCGCTCGTCATCCTCATCGACCAGGGCACGGCCAGCGCCTCCGAGATCGTCAGCGGGGCGGTCATGGACCACGACCGGGGGCTCGTCGTCGGCGAGGATTCCTGGGGGAAGGGCCTTGTCCAGACGGTCTTCCCGCTGGCCCCGAACATGGCCGTGGCCCTGACCGTGGCCAAGTACCTGATGCCGAGCGGACGGTCCATCCAGCGCGATTACAGCCATCTCGAGGATTACATCATGAACAAGCGCGCCCCCGAGGACAGCCGCGAGGTCCGCTACACCGACCGCGGCCGCAAGGTCCTCGGCCAGGGCGGGATCACGCCCGATTATGCCGTCAACTCCCTGCTCCAGCCGTTCACCGGGCGGCTCCGCATGAGCGGGGCGTTTTTCTCCTACGCCCGGAGGCTCGTCCAGCACCAGACCGACCTCGGCCGGAAGTTCGTCTTTCCGCAGGACCCGAAGGACGCCGGGGCCGCCGCGCCCGGGAAAATTCAGGTCGGAACGACGTTCATCGTCAACGCCGACGTCGTCGCCGATTTCCGCAAGTTCCTCGGGACGCGCAAGGTCGAATACGATGAGAAGACGTTCCAGGAGGCCGAGACCGAGATCCGCCGGGAGCTCGAACGCGAGATCACCGGCGCCGTCTGGGGCGTCGAGGCCGGGGTCCGGGCCGCGCGCGCGAACGACCCCGTCGTCATGAAGGCCATCCTGGTCATGCCTGAAGCGGCCAGGCTCCTCGAACAGAAATGAAGATCGCTATCGCCTCGGACCACGCCGGGTTCGAGCTCAAAA
>Ga0154630_1109_pt2 | contig 11796 bp, 11 predicted proteins | sample Rifle2008BG13ft_FD_116059 | JGI IMG/M metagenome (GOLD analysis project Ga0154630, IMG submission 116059) | Candidatus Aminicenantes bacterium RBG_13_64_14
GGCCTTGTTAGGACCGGGACTGGGAAGCCCGGCCCCGGCATTTATGCGGGGAGCATGAGGGTTTGACACACCGCTAACCTCGTGTTATCCTACCGGCGCCGCCCAGGGGGTGCGCCGTCATGGACAAGCTTCTCGGGACAAGACTCAAGCGGGCCCGCGAAGAGGTCAACCTCAGCCAAGGCTCGTTCGCCAAGGCCCTGAGCCTGTCTTCGGAATACATCTCGCTCCTCGAGTCCGGCAAGAGGACGCCGAGCTTCGAGACCCTCCTCAAGATCGCCGGGTTCCTGAACAAGAACGTCGCCTATTTCTTCGAAGAGAAGAGGTCGGCGTTCGAAGGTCTGTTCGCCCCCGGGTTGGCGGACGAACGGGTCAGGAAGGACCTCCAGAAGTTCCGGACGACCTGTGAAAAATACCTCCAGCTCGAGGAACAGACGGGCCGCCGGCTCGACCTCGCCCCCCAGTACTCCCGGATCTCCCCGGAACGTTTGGCCGAGGAAGAAAGGCGACGCCTGGGTCTCGGCAACGAACCGATCCGCGACGTCCTGGCCCTCTGCGAGGTCAACGGCTGCCGGATCATCCGCCAGACGCTTCCCGAGGAAGCCCGGATCGCCGGGGTCTTCGTGTTCGACGCCGAGAGGAAGGCCGCCTTTGCCCTGGTCAACGCCAGCGAGCCGCCCGGGCTCCAGACCTTCATCGCCGCCCACCTCTACGGCCATTACCTCATGGACAGGGACGACGGCCCGATCATCGACAACCCCGATGTCGTCGTCGACGAATACGTTTCCCTCTATCCGCCGCGGGAGCAGTTTGCCCAGACCTTCGCCTCCCGTTTCCTGGTCCCGCCGGCCAAGCTTCGGGAGCTCATCGAAAAAGATATCCGCTCGAAGAGCCTGGGGTTCGACGACGTGCTGTTCCTCAAGAGGTACTTCGGCGTGAGCACGCGGGCCATGTTGCGGACCCTTCGCGGCCGAGGCCATCTCCCGGAGGCGAAGTTCGAGGAGTTCTTCAAACGCAACCCGGAGGACCGGGAGCAGGAGGTTTTCGGCGGCCTCTCCGGCCAGGAGGAGCGCCGGGCGCGAACGCTCTTCCGGAAATCCCGGGCCATACCGTCCGACCGGTACCGGCTCCTCCTCGCCGAGGCCGCCGCCCTGGAGAAGGCCAGGGGCAACCACCCGCCCGCGCCGCCGACGAAAGGAGAACCCGATGAGTAAGCCACTGCGCCTGCTGCTCATCTTCCTGCTCGTCGACGCCGTCGCCGCGGGCGTCTATTTCCTGGTCAAGGGGTCGGGGCCCGGCGCGGACCCGACCAAGGACTTCGCCTGGACGACGATGGACGCCTACTACCAGCCCGCGACCGAGCTCGAGCAGTCCATCAAAACCGATTACGAAGAGAAGGGCCTTCTGCCCTTCCAGTTCCGCAACTACGGCCGGAACTCCGCGGTCCTCAAAAAATTCCGCGGCTCGAAGTTCGTCGGAGCCGGCGTCGCCGTCCTGAAAATGGCGTTCAAGGGCCTCGAGGATTGGGCCGTCGTGGACATCTGGATCAAGGGGGAGGACAACCGAGAGCTCCGGCGGACCGTCCTCTACATCCTCCACGAGAACGTATGGAAGGTCGCCGACAGCGGCCGGCTCGTCGACTGACGGCGTCGGGAATGTCCGATAAGCCATGAGCATCAAATCGCTAAAGACGGACATCCTCATCGTCGGGGCCGGGCCGGCCGGGCTGACCGCGGGGATTTACGCCGCCCGGGCCGGGAAGAAGGCCCTCATCCTCGAGGGGAGCGGGCCTTCCCGACTGGGGATCAACTACAAGCTCGAGAATTATCCGGGCTTCCCCTCGATCGACAGCCGGGAGCTCTTGGACATCATCCGCCGCCAGGCCCAGTCCTTCGGGGCCGAGGTCCTTACCGGCGACGCCATCGCCTTCGCCCTCGACGGCGACCGCAAGTATGTCACGACCAAGGACGCCGTCATCGAGTCCGGCGCGGTCATTCTGGCCGTGGGGAAACCCATGCCCAAGGAGCGCCTGATCGGCGGAGAGGACCGGCTCATCGGGCAGGGCGTCAGCTACTGCGCCACATGCGACGGGCCGCTTTTCCGGGGCGCGACGGTCGCCGCGGTCGGGCATTCCGAAGCGGCCCTGGAGGAGGTCGGTGCCCTCCAGGCGATGGGCTGCCGGGTCCTCTGGGTGCCCGGTAAACCCGGTGGGCTGGACTCGCCGGCCGTCCGGGCCCTCGAGGAAAAAGGGGTCTCCATCCGCAGGGACGGGAAGATCAAGGAGATCCGTGGCGACGACCGGGTGGAAGCCGTCCTCGTGGAGAGCGCGACCGGGTTGGAAACCGTCCCGGTTTCGGCCGTCTTCTTATTCCGCGAGATCCCGGCCGGTCCGCTGTTCGAGCGGGCCGGGCTCGTCCTGGACCACAAGCAGTGCGTCGCCGTGGACCGTTTCCAGCGGACCAACATCCCCGGCGTCTTCGCCGCGGGGGACATCACCTGCGGCGGGCTCCAGGTCGTCGCCGCCGCCGGCGAAGGATGCGTAGCCGCCATGCAGGCCCTCATCCATCTGAGAGGGTAGCGCTTCGCGAACGAGGGGGGGCTCAGGCGGCCAAGCCATTGCGGGCCGGCCGCTTCTTGAGCCGGAAAGAGATCCTCTTCGACCTCGAGATCGTGACGTGACCGCCGATGGGCACGGCCATGAGGTTCCGCCGGATGTCGTGGCCGAAGTTGGACACGGTCAGGATCGGCAGCGGACGGCCCTGCTGCCGCCGCTCCTTGATGACATCGGCGAGGTAGGAGAGGATGAACCGGACGGCGTCCCTTCCGGGCTCCTTTGAGGAGGAGTTCTTGCCCGGCGGGCTGACCGAGCCGACGACGATCCCCTTGATCCCGGCGAAGACATGGTGGCGCCGGAGGGCCGCGAGCAGGCGGTGGAGATCCTCGACGTCGACCTGGACGTCCTCGAAAAAGAGGATGTGGCGTTTCCAGCTGAACTTGGGGGGAACGCCGCGGTTGAGAAAATTGACGAACGTCGACAGGTTGCCGCCGAGGGGGATGCCGGAGAGCCTTCGCGGCGGGGGAGGGGTCAGCCAGGACGCGCCGCGGTACTGGATCTCGTCCCCGCTGATGAGCGCCAGCAGATTCCGGAAGTCGCCCTTGCCGACCTTGAGGGAGGGGAAGTAGATGACCGGGACGCGGCAGGCATGGTAGATCTCGTTGAGGAGAAAGGTGAAATCGGAGAATCCGATGAACAGGGGGCGCCTGTCGCGGATGATGCGGAGGTCCTTGCCGTCGATCTCACGGACGAGGTCCTCCGCGCCCGTCCCCCCGGCGACTGAGATGATGAGGTCGAGCTCCCGGATGGCCTTCTTGAAGACCTCGGCGCGCGCTTCGACGGGGGCGGTGACGTGGTCGATCTCGGCGTCGCTCGAGAATAGATGGGGGCTGAAATAGGGCTCCTCGACGCCCAGGGCCTGCTTGAGAAAACGGGCCGTCCTATTCAGGACCGGCTTTTCCTTGGCGGACAGGCAGGTGGAGGGGGCGATAAAGCCGATCTTTTCATAGCTCATGGGGCCACCTGAGGCGGAAATAAAACTCCGTCCCCGCCGGCAGGGCGGCCGGTCAGAAGGACTTGAGCTTCTGGCCGGGGGCCGAGAGCTGAAGGGCCTTGAGAGCCTTCAGCTCGATCTGGCGGATCCTCTCCCGGGTCAGCTTGAAATGCTGGCCGACTTCTTCGAGCGTGTACTCGCGGCCGTCCCCGAGGCCGTATCTCATCCTCAGGACCAAGGTCTCCCGCTCGGGCAGGGTGCGCAGCGCCGCTTCGATCTGCTCGCGGAGGTTGATGTGGATGACGGTGTCGGGAGGGGAGGGGAAGGACTTGTCCTCCAGGAGCTCGCCGAGCGAGCCCTCGCCGTTCTCCCCGAGAGGCGTCTCGATGGAGACGGGATCCTGGGAGGAGTAGAGCATCTCCAGGACCTTGTTGACGGGGAGGTTCATCCTACGGGCGAGCTCTTCGGGGTTGGGCATCTTCCCATCCTCCTGGACGGACGTCTGGGAGATCTTCTTGAGCCGGTGGATGGTTTCCGTCAAGTGGACCGGGATGCGGATCGTCCGGCCCTGGTCGGCGATGGCCCGGGTGATGGACTGGCGGATCCACCACGTCGCGTAGGTCGAGAATTTATGACCCCTCCGGTAATCGAATTTTTCGGCGGCCCGCATCAGCCCGATGTTCCCTTCCTGGATGAGGTCGAGGAGCTGGAGGCCCCGGCCCTGATATTTCTTGGCGATGGAGACGACGAGTCGCAGGTTGGCCGAGACGAGGTCGCTCTTGGCCCTCTCCCGGGCCCGGCGCCCGGACTGGATGGCCTGGAGGATAGCCCTGTCGTCCTTGCGGGCTTGCTTGGACGCCCGCTTGAGGTTCTCTTTCAGACGGAGCTGGACGGACTGGACGATCCGATCCTGATGCTCAGGCTTGATCTCGAGCTCCCGGGCCAAACGGATGATTCGGACGACGAGCCGGCCCCTGGCGAAACGGTTGCGGACGAGAGGCCGGATCGACCGGAGCCGGCCGCTGAGGGTCCGGATCTTGTGCATCCTATCCAAGACATCGAGTCTCCTGGCCTCGAGGCCGTGCTCGGAGTAATCCTCTTCTGGGGCGGTGAAGTGCTTGATGAGGGTTTCGGGGCTCTTCTTCAGCAGGGTTCCGAGCGAGTGGAACTCCTCGAGCGTGAACGGGGTCCTGACCAGAGCCTTGCGGATGGCCTTTTCGCCCCGCTCCATCCTCCGGGCTAGCTGGATCTCTTGGTCCCTGGAGAGGAGCAGGATGCTGCCCATTTCCCGGAGATAGATCTTGACCAGGTCGGCGGTTTGCTCGATGTCCTCCGGCGAGTTCAGGCCCTTGCCGTTCCCGCCATTGCCGTTTTTCGGCGCCACCAGCCGCGCACCGAGGCCGGATGCGCCGGCCGCCGGGAACGTCTCCTCTTCGTCCGAAAAGAGCTTGCCCCCGGGCGTCCTCGGGATCAGCTGAAGGATTTCTTCATTCTTGTATTTGTATTGAGAAGCCATGATCATCTCCGTTGAGCTACTATTATGATAGGAATACTATAATAATAAGCTTTTCGTTCCAAAAGTAAAGCTCTTTTTTCATTTTTTCTAGCCCTAGACTCCAGTTCTTTCAACGGAGCCGAGGCTGTAATCGTTTCACCCCCTGAGGGTGGGACCGTCGCAAATGAAGTGAGGATAATATAATATCCGGCTGGCCTTGTCAATAAAAAACTTTACATTTCCGCCCTTTTCCAGGCCAATACCGGCCCGTTCAGGCCTTTCGCCCCTGATAGCGGCCTTGATTTCCGCCCTGTTCATCCTGTCCTCCTGGTCCTCTGTTACCACTTCAAGATTCGTGCCAGAAGTTTCCGCCAGGCGCCCCCGGTGAGGCCGTTCAGCGTGGAGGGCGGACTGTCTTTTAAAGTGGACACCGTTTTATGGCCAACCTAGTGAGCTTCAATAACAGACGACGCCGTGCTTCTCGTAGTATTTCTGGTGGTATTCTTCCGCCTTGTAGAAGGCTGACGCCGGGACGAGCTCCGTGGCCAGTCGTTTTTTGTATTGGCCCGATTTTTCGACCTCATCCATCACGAGACGGGCCGTCTCCCTCTGGGCTTCGCCGTGGAAGAAGATGGCCGACCGGTATTGGGTGCCGCGATCGGGCCCTTGGCGATCGACCTGCGTCGGGTCGTGGATCCCGAAGAATTGGCGGACGAGCTCAGCGTAGCTGATGCGCTTCGGGTCGAAGGTCACTTGGACGGACTCGGCATGACCCGTCCTGTCCGTGCAGATCTCCTCGTAGGTCGGGTTGACGGTCTTCCCCCCGGTGTAGCCGACGACAGTGGAGACGACCCCGGGAACCTTTCCTAGCTTATGTTCCACGCCCCAGAAACAGCCGGCCGCGAAGGTCGCCGTTTCCGTAGCCGCGGCCGCCGTCTCCCGGCCCGCGGCATTTGCTTGCGCTTCGGGCTTGAAATCCAGGGCCGCGGAGTTGATGCAGTAGTGGAGGAACGTCGGCGCCGGACCGTCGTCGAAGATATGGCCCAGGTGGGCGCCGCAGCCCGCGCAGCGGACCTCGATGCGCTTCGTCAGCAGGGAATAGTCGTCGCGGTATTCGAAGCTCTTCTCCTCCACGGGAGCCGCGAAGCTCGGCCAGCCCGTGCTGTGCTCGTATTTCGCGTCGGAAAGGAAAAGAGGCGTTCCACATCCGGCGCAGATGTAGACGCCCTTCTCCCAGAAGTCGTTGTACTTTCCGGTGAAGGGCTCCTCCGTGCTGCACTTGCGCATGACGTCGTACTGCTCCGGCGTGAGCGTGGCCTTCCATTCCTTATCCGTCTTTTTTACCTTGTTAGGCATGTCCTGTCCTCCCGAAGCGAAGGATGCCGCCCTCGGCGCGTCCCGGCCGAGCAGGGCGTTGATCCCCCTCCAGCCGGCCAGGCTCAGGAAGGTCGCCAAGGCGAGTATGGCTATTTTGACACTGGTGCGCATTAAGCTTCCTGTTCTGCATAAATCCTATATAATTAGTATACATTAAACCGCCGCAATTTCAACCCATTCGCTTCCCCGGCCTGAAGCCCGGGGTATGCTCAGGGTTAATACTGAGCGGCGCTTTTGCACCGATTTGCAAAGATCCGCAAATCGGCGTTGGCGCCGGCGAAGAAATATTTCGTAAACAATGCAATTTGAGATTGACAAGCGAGAAATACCTCACCTATAATAAAAGCGCTGGCTGGAGAGGGATCCTCCTTAGCCCCGCTTCCTTTTCCTTTGAAACCTTGGCGCCTCGCCAGCCAGCCTTCTTTTCAAGCCCAAAAGAGTCCGGTTTCAGGCGCCGCTTTCCAGGAAACCGCGGAAACGCGGCGGGGCTCAACTCCGAGTCAGCGGCCCGGAGACTCCCCCGTCCCTTCAGCATTCACTTTTTCTCGGGTTCCTTTTTCTCTGCTTTTTCGGCCGGCTTCAGGTCCTTGGCCCGCTCCTTGAGGTGGTCCTTGAGCTTGAGTTGGGAGACGCCTTCCGTGTACCAGGCCGGGGCCGGCTTGCCCATAAGGTGGTGGTCGAAGAACTCCTTCATCCGCACCGTGTAGTCTTTTTGGTTCATCGGTTTCTGGAGGCCGTGGTTCTCGCCGACGTACTGAAGCATGATGACGGGTTTCTTCAATCGGCGAAGGGTGTTGTAATACTCAATACCCTGATTCCAGTCGACCGCGCCGTCCTTGTCGTTATGGAGGATGATGAGAGGCGTCTTGACCCGCTCGGCGTAATAGACAGGCGAGTTCCGCTGGTAGGCCTCGAGGTTGTCCCAATAGCCGCCCTTGAACCGGCCCTGGCTGCTCTCGAAGATCGGCTGGTTGGCCGACCCGCTGTTAAAGTAGATGGAGCTGTACATGCTGATCATGTTGGTCAGAGGAGCCCCGGCCACGGCCGCGGCGAAGTCGGCCTGGGTGATGAGGAAGGCCGTCTGGTAGCCTCCCCAGGAATGGCCCTGGAGCCCGATCTTCGAACGGTCGACGACACCAGCGGCGACCGCCGCCTCGATCGCGGGAAGCACGCACCAAACCGCCGACATGCCGGGGTCGTTGATCTTGTAGGTGATGTCGGGCATCAGGACGGCGTATCCGTTGCTCGTGTAGACGGACTTGTTGAAGCCGTTGGCCGAGGGCTGAGTGTAGCGGTTGAGCTGCGGGGACATCTTTTCGTAATAGTAAACGAGCGTCGGGTACATCCGGCCCTTCTCGTAGTTAGCCGGCAGGAAGAGCGCCGCCTGGAGCTTGTCGCCCTTGGCGCTCGTGTAGTCGAGCAGCATCTGCCCGCTCGTCCACAGGAAATCCTTCTGCTGGGGATTGGCCTCGGTGATCTTTTGCCCGTTCTTGAGCAGGGCGTCGGTCACGTAATAGTCCGGATAATCCTTATACGTGTCGCGCGTATAGATATAGACCTCCGCCTTTTTCGCCTTGGCCAGGCCGCCGAACCCGGCGTCGTCCCAAAGGAGCAGCGTCGGATCCGGTTTGCCTTTTTCGAGCCGGGCGATGCCGGCCTTTTTCGTCCATTCGCCCAACGCGGCGAAGTACTGAGGCTGGTCGAGGTCGACGGCCTTTTCCTCGGGGTCGATCCGCGCCCTCCGGTAACGGATCTTGTCCTTGGCGCCGTTCCCGGTCAGATTGACCCCTTTCCCGCCGCCGCGGACGGGCACGCTCCAGATGTCCCAGCCGTCCGAGAGGAGCGCGTTCAGTCCGTCTTTGGTCGAGCCGACCGGGAAGTCCGGCGGCTTGGCGACGTTGTGGTCGTCGGCCTCGTTGATGAACGAGGCGGGGACGTCCTTGGTGATGTTGACGGACCGGCCCATCGTCATGTCGTAGCTGTAGAAATGGCCGTCATCGTAATAAAGAAAATGGCCGCCGCCATAAAGCGTCCCGAAATAGTACCTGTTTTTCTTGAGGGCCAGGGTCCGGGCGCCGGTCTTCATGTCGATGACGTAGATATCCTGGAAGTTTCGGCCGTCGAGATTGCCATCGAGTTCGTAGGCCCTGTCGTCCTGGCCGACGGCGAATCGGGCCTTGGGCGCCGGCTCGACCTCGCGGAGGTCGTCGTCGGCCAGACGGACGAAAGTCTCCTCTTTGACCCGGTACTCGGCGAGATAGCTGTAATTCAGGTCCGACTGCGACTGGACCTGCTGCTGGGACTGCAGACGCTTGTCCAGCCCGTGCCAGATGACCAGGTCCGGGATATCTTCCTCGGATTCGTCGGCCGGTCCCGCGGGCGGGGCCGGCGGTCCTTTTTTGTCGGCGTCTTTCTTGTCGGCGTCCTTTTTCTTCTTGGCCTCATGGATCCCGAAGAGGATGGCGTCGAAGCTCTCCGTCCATGCCGGAGCGCGGTTGGGGCTGACGGTCATGCCTTCGGGAAAGGACTTGTCTCCGGCCGGATCGTAAACGGTTTTCCGGGGACCCTTGGGTTCCTGGAATCCGGCGTAGGCGACGATGGTCCAGAGCTTGTCTTCGTAAGCTTTGTCCTCTTTGCCCTTGAGAGCGGCGAAGGCCTCCCCCTTTTCCGTCCAGGACAGGGACTTGTACGCGGCCTTGTCGTTGTCGAGCGAGACGACCGTGCCCGAGGCCATGTCCCGGAGCTGGATGCCGTTTCCGGCCTGGCCCTGGGCGTCGATGACCACGGCCAGCCGCGTTCCGTACTTGTCGAAGGCGAATTCGGCGACGTTGCCGACGTTGACCTCTTTCCCCGTGGCGAGTTCGCGGAGAACGAGGTCGGAGCCCGTCCACTTGTCCTTCTCTTTCTCCTGGCTCTCCGGGGCGTACCGGTGGAGGGCCAAAAAGCCCGGGTTCTCGCCCGAGAAACTGAGGCTGCGGACCTTTTCGAATTCCGTTTTATCGCCCGTGGCCAGGTTCGTCAGGACGGCCGTCGTCATGACCCTCTTCTTCTCTTTCCGCATGGCCTTCGTTTCTTTCGAGCCGGGGTATGACAGGAATGCGGCCCATTTCGAGTCCGACGAAAAACCGGTCCTGGCGGAGGCGCCGAACCGCGGGGCTTCACCGATCGGGAACCGATGCTCCTTGGTCCCCTTCGTCTGACGGATGACGATTTCGCTCTCTCCTTCGAGAGGGCTTAACTTGTACATGAACCAGTTCCCGTCGGGGGAGAGCTCGGCCGAGCCGATCGATTTCCAGGCCAGGATGTCCTGAAGGGCGAGGGGACGCGGGCCGGCCAGAGCGGCGACCTTCTCCGCGGGTTTGTCCTGGGCCGCCGATACGGCGAACACGGCCAGCATGACGAGGGGAACGATGACAAAAAAGATTTTCGGCTTTTTCATGGGTGTTTTCCTTCTCTTTCCTTGCTTCTCTTCTGTTGATACATCAGGAAATCGGCGTGGGCCAGGAAATCGTCGAGCTGCTGGTATTTCTGGGGGTCGACGCGGACCAAGCCCATGCTCACGGACAGGCGCAGGTGCCCGAACTTTTTCAAGCGGAACCTCTGGACGCCCTCCTCGATCCGGGCGAGGAGGGCCCGTTCGCCCAGGCCCTTGGAGCGCATGGCCAGGACTGCGAACTCGTCCCCGCCGATCCGGCCGATGACATCGGATTCCCGGAGCGTGTTCTTGAGGATGGTCGCGACGCCCTGCAGGAGCTGGTCCCCGACCGCGTGGCCGTGCGCGTCGTTGACCTCTTTGAGGTTGTCGATATCGAGAAAGAGCAGGTAATTGTCTTCCTTGAGGCGCTTGGCGATCTTCATCTGCTGGAGGCCGAATGTGAAGAAGCCCCGGCGGTTATGGAGGTCGGTGAGATGGTCGGTCAGGGACAGGTTTTCGTACTTTTCGTTGGTCAATCGGAGCTTGCGCAGGGTGAGCTTGAGCTTCCTATCCGTCGTCTTCCTCTCGGTGATGTCGACGAGGATGCCGTCGAGATGGTGGATCGACCCATCGGGCCCCTTGACGCCGCGGCAATAGTCGCGAACCCAGAATCTCCGGCCGTCGGCGCGCCGGATCTCGAACTCCTGGAACGATATGGGCTGCGAAGACAATTTCTCGATGAGCCGGGAGCGGTCCTCGCCCCTGACGTAGAAATCCTTGACGTTGCAGTTGAAGAGGGTCTGAGGCCTCTTGTAGCCCAGCATCCGGACCAGGGCGGAGTTGGCCTCGATGATCATGCCGTCGAGGGTCGTGCGGTAGACGCCGACGGGGAGCTGTTCGACGAGCGCCTTGTAGCGGTCTTCGCCGACCACGAAGGCGGGCGTGGCAGATGCGTCCGGCGGCGTCCGTTTCGGTCTTTTGCGCTGTCTCTCGGCCATGTGGGAATGAATTTAACAAAGATGCCGCTGAATGTCAAAAGAGGTTCGGGATGTGCCCCTCTATCGGCCGCCGCCCTGGGCTCGTTCAGATACATAGGTGACACCCCCGGCGGAAAGGTGTAGGAATAGGAGGTGGGGCGCGCTTCCCCCTAAACGCCCCCCGGGGGGACGGCGTATTCTCGTATGGACGAACAGAAGAGGCCCGCCGTGGAAGAGAAAGAGATCATCGAAGGCTGTTTGCGGGGGAGCCCCGTTTCCAGCCGGGCGATGGTCGATGCTTATGGGAAGCTGGTCATGGCGGTGGCCCTCAACGTCGTCGGTAACAGGGAGGACGCCGAGGACGTTTGCCAGGAGACCTTCATCCAGGTTTTCCGTCATCTCGACCGCTACGACCCGATGAGGAATTTCAAGACCTGGCTTCTGACCATCGTCTACAGGAGGTCGCTCGACATGATCAAGAAGAAACGGCGCTTTTCCGAGTTTACGGCGCGGGCCCGGTTCGAGCCGGCCGTCGCCGAACGGGGGGGAAATCCCCATTCCGCCGACCCCGAGCCGCTTCCTTCGGCCCTCCTGACCAGGCTCTCGCCAAGGGAGCGGACGGCGCTCTGCCTCTGGGCCAACGAGGGCTATTCGGCCCGGGACATCTCCGAGGTCCTCGACTGTTCGGCCTCGACGGCCCGCGTCTATCTCTTCAACGCCCGCCGGAAGATCAAAGCCTTATTGGAGAACAATCATGGCCTTTTGCAGAATGGTTGATTTCATCTACGCCGCTTTGCCCATCCGTCCGCTCCGGGCTTTTCTCATCCGGAGCCACATGGAAAGCTGTCCGCGCTGCCAGTCCCGGCTCCTCAGTCGGGCGGAGGCCGGAAGGCTCTTCGTCTCCTCTGACCGGGTCGGAATGCCCGCGGACCTTTGGGGGCGGATCTCCTCCCAATCGGGCCGCGGGACGTCAGTCCCGGAAGCCCC
>Ga0154630_1084_pt4 | contig 11536 bp, 9 predicted proteins | sample Rifle2008BG13ft_FD_116059 | JGI IMG/M metagenome (GOLD analysis project Ga0154630, IMG submission 116059) | Candidatus Aminicenantes bacterium RBG_13_64_14
GCGATGATGTCGATCTCGCCATGGAACATACGGAAGCGCCGGGTGACGATGGTGTATTTTTTCTTCTCAAGATAAGCGCAGGCGATCTCTTCGCCCCGCAGGCCCAGGGCCTGAGTGCTGCGCTTGCCGTCCATCATGGTCCTTCCTGCGGCTCCTCTGAAAGATCAAGTTCCCGGGGGGATGATCTTTTTCCAGCGGACGCCGTCCTTGGTGTCCTCGAGGAGGATGCCTTGGCTCAAGAGCTCTTCCCGGATCTCGTCGGCAAGGTTGAAATCCTTCTCGGACCGGGCCTTCTGCCGGGCCTCGATCTTTTTTTGGATCTCACTCTCCAACCGGCCTTCGACGTCGGCGTATTGTTCTTCGCCGGCAGTGGCCTTCCCCTCGACACTGCTAAACCCCGTGATCTTGCCTGAGGCCGACCTGACGGGGGAGGGCTTGATCGCCAGGACTTCGTCTATCGAAAAGAAGAATTCGAGGACAGGCTGGGTCTGGCGTCTGGAGATAGCCCCTTGGGTGACGAGCGGATAGATGATCTTGACGAGGCTGAAAAGCGAAGCCAGGGATTCCGAGATATTGAGGTCGTCTTCGAGGCCGGCAACGAAACCGGCGCGGGCGGCTTCGACGAGCGGCCGGATATCTTGTATTCCATCGGATTCTCTCGTGACGTCCTTGAGCGCGCCGAAGAAATTTCCCAGTCTCGACCGTGCGGCCTTAGCCTGCTCCAGGGCGTCGAAGGTGAAGTTGAGCATCTTCCGGTAGTGGGTGGAAATCAGTAGGTAGCGGACATCGTACGGGTCGTAGCCCTTGGCCAGAATGTCCGCGAGCGTATAGAAATTGCCCTTGGACTTGGCCATCTTCTCGCCGTCGACGACGAGGTGATGGCAATGGAGCCAGTAATTGACGAACTTGACGCCGTTGGCCGCCTCCGACTGGGCGATCTCGTTCTCGTGGTGGGGGAAGATGTTATCCACCCCGCCGCAGTGGATGTCGAACGTCCGGCCGAGGTACTTGGAGCTCATGGCCGAGCATTCGACATGCCAGCCGGGCCGGCCCGGTCCGATCTCGGTCTCCCAGACGGGCTCGCCCTCCTTGGGGGCCTTCCAGAGGGCGAAGTCGTGGACGCTGTCCTTTTCGTACTCGTCGGCGTCGCCGCGGCTCCCCGGCCGGAGGTCTTCGAGGTTGACCTTGGACAGGCGGCCGTAGGCCGGGAACTTGGCGATGGCGAAGTAAATCGACCCGTCCTTTCTGTAGGCGAAAGTTTTGTCGAGGAGGATTTGAATGATCTCGACCATCTCCCGGATGTGCTCGGTCGCCCGGGGATAATGATTGGCGGGGAGAATATTCAGGATGTCGCGCTCCCGGTCGAAGGCTTCGATGAACGGCCTCGTGTATTCTTCGAGGCTGAGCCCCTTGGCGCCGGCTCCCCGGATCGTTTTATCGTCGACGTCGGTCAGGTTCATGACGTGGGTGACCTTGTAACCGGAGAAGATGAGGAAGCGCTTGAGCAGGTCCTCGAAGACGTAGGCCCGCCAGTTGCCGATATGGGGGAAGTCGTAGACCGTCGGCCCACAGGTGTAAAGCTTGACTGAGCCGGGCTCGATCGGCTCGAACGACTCGACCTTGCCGCTCAGGGTATTATGAAACCGTATCATCTCCGCTCATCTTATTGATTCGTCCCTTCCTCGTCAACTCTCTGCTACGCCGAGGAGGTTGGACTCTACTTTCTTCAACCCGGGAGGGAGGACGCTGCCCGGGCAGTGATGGGGGCCGTCCAGAACCCCCGTAGCGGAGGGGGACCCATCGCTTCGCGATGGGGGAACCGCCGGGACTGGTTCCCGGGGGGCCGGGGGAATGGATAGTCCCCATCACTGCCAAAACGGGCGGCGTCTGGCGTCCAGGACGATATATCCGCTGCGACCCCGAATTTGACCGACCACGAGCGATTGTGACATAATTCTTCCTATCATTCTCTTGTTAAGGCAATTATCATGACCACAAAAATCGGCATCCGCAGAGAGGACATCAACAGGTGGGAGAAGCGGGTCCCATTGATCCCGTCTCACGTCCGGGAGCTCGTCGACAGGCACTCCGTCGACATCAGGATCCAACCCTCGCAGATCCGGGTCTTCCACGATGCGGACTACCGCTTGTCCGGGATCCCGGTCGAGGAGAGCCTGTCGCCGTGCTCCTTCGTCTTCGCCCTCAAGGAGATCCCCCTCGACCTCATCGAGAAAGACAAGGCCTATATCTTTTTCTCGCATACCGCCAAGGGCCAGAGCAAAAACATGCCTATGCTCAAGCGGATGATGGACCTCGGCTGTTCGGTCATCGACTACGAGAAGATGGTCGATGAACAGGGCCGGAGGGTCCTTTATTTCGGCAGTTATGCCGGGCACGCCGGGATGGTCGACACCCTCTGGGCGCTCGGCCGCCGTCTCGAGGCCGAAGGTACGCCCAGCCCCTTCACCGCCCTTCAACCGACCCACCAGTACCGGAGCCTGGTCGAGGTCAAGGAGGCCGTCGGGAAGCTGGCCTGGAAGATCATCCGGGAAGGGCTGCCCAAAGAACTCGGCCCCGTCGTCTTCGGGTTCTTCGGGTACGGCCACGTTTCCCAGGGCGCCCAGGAGATCTTCGACATCCTGCCCGTGGAAGCGGTCAGGCCGGCCGACATCCCGAAACTCTTCGAGGGAAGGGGAGAGGCGCCCCGGACGCTCTACAAGGCCGTCTTCAAGGAAGAGGACATGGTCAGGCCCGTCGACCCGGTCAAGCCCTTCGACCTCCAGGATTATTATGCGAACCCGGAAAATTACAGGCCGGTGGTCGAGGAGGTCATCCCTTATCTCACGGCCATAGTCAACGGGGTCTACTGGACCCCGAAATACCCGAAATTCATCACCAAGGGTTTCCTAAAGACGCTTTACGGTTCCGGCTCACGGCCGAGGCTCCGGGTCGTCGGCGACATCACCTGCGACATCAACGGCTCCATCGAATGCACCGTCCAGGCCACCGACTCCGAGAACCCCGTTTACGTCTACGACCCGGCCGCGGACGAGCCCCTCATGGGGTTCGAAGGGAACGGCCCGGCCGTCCTGGCCGTCTACAATCTGCCGGCGGAGCTGCCACTCGAATCCTCGACCTATTTCAGCGGCAAGCTGAAAGAGCACGTCCCGGCGGTCGCCGCCGCCCATTTCGACAGGCCGTTCTCCGAGTGCGGCCTGCCGGACGTCCTGCGCCGGGCGGTCATCCTCTACCGGGGCCAGCTCACCCCGGATTACGCTTATCTCAGCCGGTCCATCGGATAGACCGCACCGCTCCATGGAGAAGGCCATGAAAAAGATCCTCATTCTCGGCGCTGGCCTGGTGGCCGGACCGCTGGTGAAATATCTTCTCGACCAGCCGGATTTCTCGGTCGTCGTCGCCGACGTCGAAGTCGCCAGGGCCCGAAAACTCGTCGCGGGTCATCCGCGCGGTCAGGCCGAATTCCTGGACATTTCGGACAAGGCGGCGCTCACGGCCGCGATCGGACGGGCCGACCTGGTCGTCTCCATGGTCCCGTACACCTTTCATCCCGTCGTCGCCTCTCTTGCGATCGAGCAGGGGAAAAACATGGTCACCGCCTCCTACGTCAGCCCGGCGATGCGAGAGCTCGATGTCCGGGCCCGGGAGAAGGGCGTTCTTCTGCTGAACGAACTGGGCCTCGACCCGGGGATCGACCACATGGAAGCCATGCGCATCATCCACGAGGTCCATGACACCGGCGGCCATGTCCTCGCCTTCACCTCCTACTGCGGCGGACTGCCCGCCCCCGAGGCCAACACCAACCCGTTCGGCTACAAGTTTTCCTGGAGCCCCCGCGGCGTTTTGCTCGCTTCCAAGAATTCGGCTAGGTTCCTCAAGGACGGCCAGGTCGTTTCCATCCCGGCCGAGGACCTTTTCGCCAGACCGGAGATCATCCCCGTCCCCGGGCTCGGAGCGTTCGAAGGCTACCCCAACCGGGATTCCGTCCCTTATCGGGATATCTACGGCATTCCCGAGGCCCGTTCCATCTTGCGGGGAACGCTCCGCTACCCTGGCTGGTGCGCCACTCTCAAAAAGATGGTCGAATTGGGGCTCCTCGACGACACGCCGATGGACAGGACCGGCTCGACCTTCCTCGGCCTCATGCGGGAGTTTTCCCAGGGCGCCCCGGGCGAGGATGTCCGGGCCGCCATCGCCCGCCGTCTTGACCTCGAGACCGGTTCCGAGATCATCCCCAGGCTGGAGTGGCTGGGACTGTTCGAAGAAAGGAAGCTCCCTGCCGAAAAGGGCTCGGCCCTCGACAACCTGGCTGCCCTGATGATCGAAAAGCTCGCTTATGCCGGGGGGGAAAGGGACATGATCGTCCTTCAGCACGAGTTCCTGGCCAGGACCGAATCGGGGCGGAGCGAGCGGATCGTCTCGACGCTTATCGATTACGGCGTGCCCGGCGGCGATTCGTCCATGTCCCGCACGGTCGGACTGCCTGCGGCCATCGCCGCCCGCCTCGTCTGCGAAGGGAAGATCCGTATGACGGGAGTCCACGTGCCCGTCCATCCCGACATCTACGGGCCCATCCTCGAGGAGCTGGGGACTCTCGGGGTCCGTTTCGTGGAGAAGCGCCGGGTGCTCTGAGCTTGTCATGAAAAGAAAAGCCTTCGTCGCGGGCCAGTTCTATCCAGGCGACGAAGAGCGGCTTCGCCGGACCATCGAAGAGGTGTCGGGGCATCAGGGAGCCCCGAAAAAGGCCATCGCGGTCATCTCCCCGCACGCCGGCTACGTGTACTCCGGCCCTGTCGCCGGGGCCGTTTTCGCTTCGACAGTTGTCCCCAGGACGGTCGTCATCCTCGGCCCCGGGCACCGGGAGATCGGCTCGATCTTCGCCATCCAGGGCCGGGGAGGCTGGCTGACGCCGCTCGGCGAAAGCCAGATCGAAGCGGACCTGGCCTCACAGATCATGAAGCGATGCGCGCTTGTCGAAGAGGACGAGCAGGCCCATCTCTGGGAGCATTCCGTGGAGGTCCAGCTTCCGTTCATCCAATACCATCGGAAGGACGCGGCCATCGTGCCCATCTGCGTCTCCCACGACGCCGGTTACGGCCAGCTCGAGACTCTCGGCCGGGCCCTGGCCGAGGCCATCCGCGACTTCGGGCGGGAGACGCTCATCGTGGCCAGCACGGATATGAGCCACTACGTCAGTCAGAAGACGGCCGAGAAGAAAGACATGCTGGCCATCCGCAAGGTCCTCGAACTCGACCCGGCCGGTCTCTTCGAAACTGTGACGGTTGAGCGGATCTCGATGTGCGGCTACCAGCCGACCTCAGCTGCTCTCGTCGCGGCCATCGGGCTCGGCGCGTCCGGGGCCGAGCTGGTCCGCTACCAAACTTCGGGTGAGACGACCGGGGACTACGCCCAAGTTGTTGGATATGCTGGAATTAGGGTATTTTAAGCAGGGGCGCCCTGACTTTCAGTCATTTGACAGCCAATCACTTTTAATGCTATAGAAATCCATTAAGGAATCGTATGATCAGGTCTGTATTGCGCGATAAGGATAAGATTGTCCTGACCCTCGTCATCGAGAGCTACGTCCGCCACGGGCGCCCGGTGAGCTCCGGGTCCATCTCCCAGACGAGACGGATCTCCGCCTCTCCGGCCACGCTCCGCAACATCATGGCCAAGCTCGAGGAGATGGGTTTCCTGTCCCAGCCGCACACGTCCGCCGGCCGGGTCCCGACCGACCGGGGCCTGCGTCATTACGTCGGGGGCCTCCTAGCCAAGAAGGGCCTGCCGGAGGAGAGGGCCTCCCTGATCCAGGAGGAATTCCCCAACCGGACAGCCGACTTCGATTCCCTTCTCATACAGGCCTGCCGGATCCTGGCCGATTCCTCGGACAACCTGGGCTTCGTCATCTCCCCGCATATCTTCCGCCTCCCGTTCGAGCACCTGCGCTTCATCAAGATCTCCGACCGCAGGATCCTGGTCATCCTGGTGACCCCCTTCCACATGGTCCTGACGGAAACCCTGGAGTCGCCCCTGCACCTGACCCAGGCCGAGCTCGACCGGGCGTCCCAGCACGTCAACCAGAATTACCGGGGAAAGACGATCCTCTCCGTCCGCGACGCCCTGCTCCAGGAACTCCCTCATCACCGGGTCAAGTACGAGGACATACTGAACAAGCTCCTCGACCTGCTCAAGGCCGCCATCGCCAAGGGGGAGGGGGAAAACCGGATCTTCCTCCAAGGCACCTCCCGGCTCCTGGGCAAGGCCGAGCTCTTCAACATGGACAAGCTGCGGTCCCTGTTCGAGAACTTCGAGGAGAAAGCCGCCCTCGTCAAGCTGCTCTCGGACTTCATCAGTCTCGACCGGGTCAAGGTCCTGATCGGCTCGGAGGTCAACTTCCCGAACGTCCAGGACTGCTCCCTCGTCCTCTCCCACTACGGCTACAGCAACCAGGTCCTGGGTTCCCTGGGTATCATCGGCCCGAAACGGATCCCCTACGAGAAAATCATCCCCCTCGTCGACCGCATGGCCAAGCGCCTGAGCCTGGCCATCACGGTCTTCGGTAGAGAGGTCAGCCTATGACGGACGAAAAAGACAAGCCCGGCGAAGAGATCGAGTTCATCCCCGCGCCGCCGCCGCCCGGGGAGGAGCCGGCCAAAGGGCCGACGGTCGCGCCGGCCGTTGAGAAGGCGGAGAAAAAGGAGCCGGACGACAAGGCCGCCTCTCACGAGGGCTCCCGTCACCTCAAGGAAAAGCTGAAGAAAAAAGAGGCCGAGGCGAAGCATCTCAAGAAGGAGCTGGACGAGCTCAAGGAGCGGCATCTGCGCAAACTCGCCGACGTCGAGAATCTGCGCAAGCGCTTCGAACGGGAAAAGAGCGATTATTTCCAGTACGCAATGAGCGAGCTCCTGCTCGAATTGCTGGCCATCTCGGACAATTTCGAACGGGCCCTCCAGAGCGCCCCCGCGGAAGCGGACGGGAAGACGTTTCGGGACGGCGTCGAGCTCATTAACAGGATGCTCCAGAGCCTCCTCGTCAAGAACGGCGTCCAGCCGATCATCCTCAAGGACCGGGCCTTCGATCCCAACCTCCATCACGCCATGACCATGGAGGAATCCGAGAACGTCCAGGAGCCCGAAGTCGCGGAGGAGCTCCAAAAGGGCTACATGCATCACACCCGTCTCCTGCGTCCGACGATGGTCAAGGTCCGCGTTCCGAAGAAAGGGCAATAACGATATGGGACACGTCATCGGCATCGACCTCGGCACCACGTATTCTTGCATCGCTTGTCTCGAAGCCGGCAGGCCCCTCATCATCCCCAACCTGGAAGGGCTTCCCACGACGCCTTCGGTGGTTTCTTTCACAGGTTCCGGGGAGCGCCTCATTGGGACCCTGGCTATGCGCCAGGCCGTCACCAACCCTGCCAACACCTTCTACGCGGTCAAACGTCTCATCGGCCAGAAATTCCACTCCCCAGGGGTCCAGGAAGCCCAGAAAAGGCTGCCCTACGAGCTGAAGGAAGCCCCCAACGGCGATGTCCTTGTCGTCCTCGGCTCCAAGACCCTAAGCCCGCCTGAGATCTCCTCGATGGTCCTGGGTTACCTAAAGGCCTGCGCCGAATCCTTTTTCAGCGAACCGGTAACGGACGCCGTCATCACGGTGCCGGCCCATTTCAACGACCATCAGAGACAGGCGACCAAGGACGCGGCCACGATATGCGGGCTCGAGGTCCAGCGGGTGATCAACGAGCCGACGGCCGCCGGGCTGGCCTACGGGCTCGGCACCAAGAAGAACGGCCTGGCCGCGGTCTACGACCTGGGCGGAGGGACGTTCGATATCACCATCCTCGAATTCAGTGATGGCGTCTTCAACGTCCTAGCCACCAACGGCGATTCCTACCTCGGCGGCGAGGATTTCGACAACCGCATCCTCGAATGGCTGGCCGAGGACTTCCTGGCCGGGACGAAGATCGACCTCGGCGGGGACAAGCTCGCGCTCCAGCGCGTGAAGGAGGCCGCGGAAAAGGCCAAGAGGGAGCTTTCGTTCATTTTGGAGACAGAGATCAATCTGCCCTTCATTTCCTCCGACAACAAGGCCGACTCGAAGCACATCCGCAGGGTGCTCAGCCGGAAGACCCTCGAAGCCATGACCGGCGACCTCGTCGAGCGGACGGTGCCGCGCATCGAGCAGGCACTCGCGGACGCCCGGCTGAGCCCCGACCGGATCGACCACGTCATCCTCGTCGGCGGCCAGACCCGGATGCCCCTTGTCAAGCAGAAGGTCACGGAATTCTTCGGCAAAGCGCCGGAGGAACATGTCAACCCCGACGAGATCGTGGCCATGGGCGCGGCCATCCAGTCGGGGATCCTCGACGGCCGGGTCCGGGACCTCGTCCTCCTCCTCGACGTCACGCCGTTCGCCCTGGGGATCGAGACCGAAAGCGACGGCTACGAGATGATCATCGAAAGGAACACGACCATCCCGACGCGCAAGGTCAAGGCCTTCACGACCGTGGAACACAACCAGAGGAGGGTCCGCATCCATGTCCTGCAGGGCGAGGGCTTCCTGGCGTCCATGAACAAATCGCTGGCCGTCTTCGAGCTCGTCGGGATCGAGCCCGCCCCGGCCGGGGTACCTCAGATCGACGTCACCTTCGAGATCAACGCCGACGGCCTGGCCCGGGTCTCGGCCAAGGATAAGGAGACCGGCCTCGAACAGAAGGTCGAAGTCAGGCCGTCCTCGGGCCTCCTGCCGACGGAAGTCGAAGAGATGCGGCGGCGGCAGACAGGCCGGGAAGTCGTCAAGCTGGGGCCGAATGTCTAAGAAGGATTATTACCATGTCCTCGGCGTGGCCCGGGACGCCTCTGTCGAGGACATCAAGAAGGCCTACCGCCAGCTCGCCCTCAAGAACCACCCGGACCGCAATCCCGGCAGCAGGGAGGCCGAGGAGAGGTTCAAGGAAGCGGCGGAAGCCTATAGCGTCCTGGCCGACGCCGGGAAAAGGTCCGCCTACGACCACTTCGGGCACGATGGCTTGCGCGGCGAGGGATTCTCCGGGTTCGATTCCTCCGTCTTCGAGGGCTTCGAAGACATCCTGGGGAATTTATTCGGGTTCAGCTTCGGCGATTTCTTCGGCGGACGGAGCGCAGGCCGAGGCGGCCGGCAGGGGGGCCGCGACCTGGCCCTGGAGGTCGAGATCAGCCTCGAAGAGGCCGCAGTTGGCGTGGAGAAGGAGATCAAATTGAACCGGGCGGAGACCTGCCCGGCCTGCCGGGGCTCGAAACGGAAGCCGGGGACACGGGCGACGTCGTGCCCGACGTGCCGGGGCGCGGGACAGGTCCGCTATCAACAGGGCTTCTTCACCCTGGCCAGGACCTGCCCGCGGTGCCGGGGCGGGGGGGAGGTCAACGTTTCTCCGTGCGAATCCTGCCAGGGGAAAGGCCACGTCAGGGAGAAACGCTCCCTTAAGGTCCGCATCCCGGCAGGCGTCGCGGACGGGTCGCGCCTGAGGCTCGTCGGCGAGGGCGAGGCCGGGGAGGAAGGCATGCCGGCCGGGGACCTCTATGTCGTCACCCGGGTCCGCAAGCACCCCTTTTTCGAACGGGAGGGGAACGACCTCGCCTGCGAGATCACGGTTTCCTTCACCCAGGCCGCCCTGGGCGCGCAGGTCGAGATCCCCACGCTCGAAGGGAGCGAGATCCTGAAGGTCCCGGCCGGGGCTCAGCCGGGCGAGATCGTCCGCATCAAAGGTAAGGGCATCCAGGATGTCGCCGGGCGGCGGAAGGGCGACCTTTTCGTCAAGGTCCAGGTCCGGACGCCCAATAATCTTACCAAAGACGAGAAGGCCCTGCTGAAGAAACTGGCCGAAGTCCGGGGCGAGGACATCGAATCGGTCGACAAGAGCGTCATCCACCGGATGAAGAACATATTCCAGTGAGCCGGCGACAAGCGTGACAGCGAACAAATTTTACATCCCTCGCGTGGCGCATGAGGCCTCGCGGATCGTCCATTTCTGGAACGAGTGACATGTTTCTCCAAGGGCAGAAGGTCGGGAAATACGAGGTCATCCGGTCCCTCGGCAGCGGCGGGTTCGGCTCGGTCTACCTGGCCAAGGACACCTGGCTCGACATCAAGGTCGCCATCAAGGTCCCTCACAAGCAATCCGCCGAACTCTATAAGCTCCTCAAGGAGCCGCGCCTTCAGGCCGCCCTCAGCCACCCGAACATCGTCCGGATGCTGGCCGCGGAGAAGGAGAAGAACGTCTTTTTCATGGTCATGGAATACATCAAGGGGCCGACCCTGGAAAAGATCCTGGAAAAGGAGCGGATCCTGGGGACGGAGCAGGCCATCGACTTCATCAAGCAGATCTCCTACGGCGTCGACCACGCCCACAAGGCCAAGATCATCCACCGCGACCTCCGGCCCTCGAACATCATCGTCTCCGAGGAAGGGACGGCCAAGATCACCGATTTCGGGACATCGGCCTGGCTCAACGCGGTGCCTTACGCCTCGACGCGGATCGGCTCCCCGCCCTACATGGCGCCCGAGCAGTTCATGGGCAAGGCCGGATACGGCGCCGACCTCTACTCCTTGGGCTGCATATTCTACGAGATGATCATCGGCCGGCCGCCGATCTTCGACCCGGATCCGTTCAAGATCCTGGAGATGGCCCAGCAGGGGAAGATCACACCGCCGAGAATCAAGAACAGCCGCATCCCCAAGGACATCGACGCCATCATCATGCGGGCCCTGGCGCCGAAGGTCGAGGACAGGTACCAGAGCGCCTCCGAGGTCATCCGCGACCTGTCCCTCTTCAAGGGCAAGACACCCAAGACCTCGGAAATCGACGACATCATGCTCCGGATCAAGGCCCGGGAGCAGAAAACGACCGCCCTCTGCTGGAACTGCCGACGGCCTCTCCCTCCCAAGTCCCGAAGCTGCCCTCACTGCGGGGAGAGCGTCTGATACGTTCAATAGCACCAACGCCGTTTTCTAAAAAAACGGCGTTGGTACTGCTCAGTATTAACCCTAAGCAGACCTGCGAGCCGGGTGGGTTGATTCCCCCCTGGAGGCGATTGACTTCGGCCTCGGGGATGAGATAACATGAGGACTTCGTGACCAGAGGACGACTAAGGAGCGGCCGATGAGCCCATTCACCGAAAACGGGATCGTCTGGATGAACGGCAGGCTGATCGCCTGGAAAGACGCGACGATCCATCTCGCTTCCCATGTCATCCATTACGGGAGCTCGATCTTCGAGGGCCTGCGGGCCTACGACACCCCTCGCGGGACGGCCCTCTTCCGCCTCCAGGACCATACCCGGCGGCTCTACAATTCGTGCAAGATCTACCGGATGGAGATCCCGTTCTCCCAGGACGAGTTCAACCGGGCCGTCATCGAGACCGTCCGGGCCAACGGCCTGAAATCCTGCTACGTTCGGCCCATCGTCTACCGGGGGTACAACAGCCTGGGCGTCAATCCCTTCCCCAATCCCGTTGACTGCGCCGTCCTCGTCTGGGAG
>Ga0154630_1018_pt3 | contig 11163 bp, 8 predicted proteins | sample Rifle2008BG13ft_FD_116059 | JGI IMG/M metagenome (GOLD analysis project Ga0154630, IMG submission 116059) | Candidatus Aminicenantes bacterium RBG_13_64_14
CTATTGGCGCCGTTGTCGTCCGGTACGGCCGTATCGTTTCCCGCGGCTCGAACAAGCCCGTCGATTGCTCCGACCCCACGGCCCACGCCGAGATCGTCGCCCTTCGCAAGGCGGCCAGGAAGGCCGGGAACTACCGCCTGCCGGACTGCGACATCTACGTGACCGTCGAACCCTGCGCGATGTGCCTTGGCGCCATCGTCCAGGCCCGCATCCGCCGTCTGGTCTTCGGCGCGCTCGATCCCAAGGCCGGCGCCGTTTCCTCGATCATGAAGTTCCCCTTCGAGCGGACTAATCACCGGCCCGAGGTCCTCAGCGGCGTCCTTGCCGACGAGTGCGCTAAGCTCCTCCGCGACTTCTTCCGCGCCCGTAGAAAGAAATAGGGAATTCGGCTATAATCTTGGCTCTTCTCGTGTCCCGTTATTGCGGAGAGGTGGCCGAGTGGTTGAAGGCGACGGTCTCGAAAACCGTTATCTCGAGCGATTGGGATCGCGGGTTCGAATCCCGCCCTCTCCGCCATGGAAATCCCGGCCTTGAGGGGCCGTCCTCATGGAAAATAAAAGCGCGCCCGTGAAAACCGTCCCTCTGGTCGTCACGGGTTTCGGCAACGTCGGCCGGGCCTTCTTTTCTCTATTGCGGGAAAAAAGGGAGGACCTCAAATGCCGTTACGGGCTTGCGCTCGACGTCCTGGCCGTGGCCCAGGCGGAGGGCTGCTTCTATTACGGCGGGCCTCTCGAAGTCCGGCATATTTCCCGGGGCGGGGAGCCTTGGACCTCCGGCAATCCGTCCTGGCGCGCCGGAATGAAGGCCGCAGACATCATCAAGGAAACCAGGCCGGGCGGATGCCTCGTCGAATGCACGCTCTCCAACCTGGAGACGGGAGAGCCCGGCCTGTCCTATATCACCGGCGCCTTTCAGGGCGGCTGGCATGCCGTCGCCGCCAGCAAGGGGGCCTTGGTCGTCGGCTTACCGGATCTCAAGGCCAGGGCCGCGGAGAACGGCGTGTTTCTCAAGTTCAGCGGAGCCACCGCGGCCGCCCTGCCGACCCTCGACGTCGGCCTTTTCTCTCTCGCCGGTGCCCGGATCGAGGGCATCCAGGGCATCCTCAACGGAACGACCAACTACATCCTGACCCGCATGGGGGAGGGGCTGGACTACGCAGAAGCGCTGCAGGAGGCCCAGACCAAGGGGATCGCCGAACCCGACCCGGCCCAGGACATCGGCGGCTGGGACACGGCCGGCAAGATCTTGCTCATCACCAACGCTTGTCTGGACGCGGCCTATGCCTTGAAGGACGTCCAGGTCTGCGGTATCGCCGGGGTGTCGGCCGATTTCGTCCGGTCCGCCCGGAAGGAAGGGCGGTCCGTCAAGCTTTTGGCCACGTCCGCTCCCGGCAGAAAGGGCGGGCGATGGAGCCTGGATGTCCGGCCGTCCCTCATCGACGCCACCCATCCGCTCGTCCACGTCAATGGGACGGAAAAGGGCATCTCCTTCCTCACCGACTCCATGGGCACGGTGACGGTGACGGGCGGGAGGTCCAGCCCGCGCGGCGCGGCTGCGGCCCTTCTTAAGGACATCATCAACATCTACCGTCCGCCGTTCTGAGCGAAGGAGGGACTGTCCCTCCTTCGCTGGTGCCCGCGTTGACCAATCCCTGTTTTTTTGATAACGTTGTCGATATCGTGGCCCGTTGGCTTTTGGACCGGAGGAACGGAGAGGTGTCCGAGTGGTTTAAGGAGCACGCTTGGAAAGCGTGTGTGCGCCGAAAGGTGTACCGCGGGTTCGAATCCCGCCCTCTCCGCCATTCACGCAGCGAAAGAACAAAGGGCAGAAATAACCTTAAGGAGATATGACATGGACAGCAAAGATATCATCGTGGTGGAAGACCTCTACGGGGCTCACAATTATCATCCCCTCGACGTTGTTATCACCAAGGCCCAGGGAATTTGGATGCATGACATCGAAGGCCGCAAGTACCTCGATTGCCTGAGCGCTTACTCCGCCGTCAACCAGGGCCACCGGCATCCCCGGATCGTCCGGGCTCTCGTCGAACAGACCCGCAAGCTGACCCTGACCTCCCGGGCCTTCCGCAACGACCAGTGGCCGATGCTGGCCAAGGAACTTTGCGAAATGACGGGCTACTCCATGGTCATGCCCATGAATTCGGGGGCCGAAGCCGTCGAGACCGCCGTCAAGACGGCACGCAAGTGGGCTTATATGAACAAGGACGTTCCCCAGGACAGGGCCGAGATCATCGCCTGCGCTAACAACTTCCATGGCCGTACCGTCACGGTCATCAGTTTCTCGACCGAGCCGCTTTACCGCAAGGATTTTGGCCCCTTCACGCCGGGTTTCACCATCGTCCCCTTCGGCGACGCGGATGCTTTGGAGAAGGCCATCACCCCTAGCACGGCCGCGTTCATCGTCGAACCCATCCAGGCCGAAGCGGGGATCCTCATCCCCCCCGCCGGGTTCCTCAAGAGAGCCGCCGAGATCTGCAAGAGAAACAACGTCCTCTTCATCGCCGACGAGATCCAGACCGGCCTCGGCCGGGTGGGCAAGTTCTTCGCTTGTGAATTCGAGGACGTAAGGCCCGATATAGTCGTCATCGGCAAGTCCTTGGGCGGAGGCTGCTACCCCATCTCCGCGGTCCTGGCCGACCGGGAGATCCTCGGCGTCTTCAAGCCCGGCGAGCACGGCTCGACCTTCGGCGGCAATCCCCTCGGCTGCGCCGTGGCCCGGGAAAGCCTGCGCGTCATCCGGGAGGAGAAGCTTGTCGAGAACGCCGCCGAACGGGGCCAGTCGTTCATGGAAAAGCTGCGCAAGGTCCGCAGCCGGCACATCAAGGAGGTCCGCGGCCGCGGGCTTCTCATCGGCATCGAGCTTCATCCGGGGGCCGGGGGCGCCCGGCGTTTCTGCGAGGAGCTGATGAAGGAAGGCCTCCTCTGCAAGGAAACCCACGACAACGTCATCCGCTTGGCTCCTCCGCTCATCATCAGGGAGAAGGACCTCAATTGGGCCCTCAAGCGCATTAAAACCGTCTTCAAAAGGCTGGCCTGAACCGGGCAGCCGGATAACAGTTGTCCGTTTTTTAGGACAAACCGCCCCGCGGCGGCCTTTTGAACTGCCTGGGATAGGCTTGGCATATTCCTTGCAAAATAACGGTTTAGGAGGACAGAGATGAAAAAGATCCTGGGATTCCTGGTCTTGGTAATGCTCTTCGGTGCGGGCTGTTTATTGTACGTCCCCTACGACGAATCCAACAGGCCCCCTCAAGAGAACTCGTATGAGGGAGACAGGGGTGCCTACGGCGGCTTGGATACCGCCTATTTTTATGAACAGATGCAGCCCTACGGCAGGTGGGTTTCCTACTCTGCCTACGGCTACGTTTGGATCCCTCGGGACGTAGGCTACAAGTGGCGCCCCTATTCCCGGGGGAATTGGGCCTGGACCGACTACGGGTGGACGTGGGTTTCCCTCGAGCGCTGGGGCTGGATCGCCTATCATTACGGCCGTTGGGGCTGGGACCGGCGGTTGGGCTGGTTCTGGGTTCCCGACGTCGTTTGGGGCCCGGCCTGGGTGGCCTGGAGATGGGGCGATGCGCACATCGGCTGGGCGCCCCTTCCTCCCGGCGTCGACTTCATTCCCGGACGCGGTTTCGGGCGTCACCAATGGGATATCCCCGGACATTACTGGAATTTCGTCCGCGGCCGCGATTTTATGGACAGGTCGCTCGACCGCTGGATCCTGCCGGCCGAGCGAAACGTCACCATCGTCAACCTGACCGTCCTCAACGTCAACGTCAACGTCAGGGATAACCGGGTGTTCAATGACGGGGTGGACGTCGAATATGTCCGCAGGCTGACCAACAAGGTTGTCGACAAGTACACGCTGAAGGCGGCGCCGCGCGCGGGCGAGGCACGCCTCGAAGGCCGCGACGTCGTCCTCTACAAGCCCGATATCGTCCGGAACGATGCGGCCAAGCCGAAGCAGTTCGTCGAGCAGGACAAAGCCGCGGACGAGCTCGACAACGAGCGCGCCGGCCGCATTTACCGCCAGGTTCCCCGCGATGGGAGCGCCGCCCTTCGCCAGGCCCACGAGCAGGAAGTGAAGCTCATGCAGGATAGTCAGGAATCCGAGGTCAACGAGATTCGGCGCAAGGCCGATGACGAGAAAGCGAAGATCCAAAACCCGGCCGAGAAACAGAAGGTGGACGGCCAGGTCAAGTCTAAGATCGCCGAGCTGAAGAAAAAGCACCAGGAAGAGAAGGCCGAGATGACGGAGCGGCAGAAGGCGGAGGAAGCGAAGACGAAGAAAGCGCCGGTCAAGAAGAAGATCGACAAGAACTAGGACGTCCGCCGCGCCCGGACCGTGGCGACGAGCGCGGCAGCCAGAACGACCGCCCCTCCCGAGACCGTTCTCAGGGAGGGGCTTTCTTTAAGAAAGAGCAGGGCGAGGAGGATACCGTAAACCGGCTCGAGCGAGCTCAGGATGCTCGCCGTCCTGGCCCGGACCTCCCTCATTCCGTCGATGAACAGGGTATGGGCCCCCGCCGTGAAGATAACACCGAGTACGGCGATGAGCCCCAAGTCCCGCATAGATAGTGCGAAGTCGGCCCGGACGACGGCCGGGACCAGGAAGATGGCGGCGAAGAGGTCTTGGTAGAAGGCCACGGCCAGGCTCGACTGCCGCGAGGCCAGGACCCGGTTGAGGACCGACAGGATGGAAAAGGTCAGGCCCGCCCCAAGCCCCCAAAGGACACCGCGGACGACGGCGTCGGAAGGGTCGAAGCCCGGGATGATCAGGTACAGGCCCAGGACGCAGAGGAAGGCGTAGCCGAGGCTGGCCGGGTCCCAGCGTTCCCTCATCAGGAGCGGTTCCAGAAAGACCGTGAAGACCGGGAAGCTGGCATAGGCGAGGAGGCCGACGGCCACCGAGGAGACCTGGATGGCCTTGAAGAACATCGTCTAGTGGGCGGCCAGGGTAAGCCCGCAGACGGCTAGGAGGACCAGATCCCGCCGCGGGACGATCCGGAACGAACGCCGCCCGAAACCAAGGACCGCGAAAAGCGCCAGGGATGCAAAAAGGACCCTACCGAAAACGATGACGGGAGGGGAGAGGGCGAGCCACTTCCCGAACAGCCCCGGGAAGCCGAACAGGAAGACGGCCAGGTGGATCTCGAGAAGGCTGCGGGAGCTCGCTCGCACGGGCTCATTATATTCCTTTTCCTTGAATTTTAGCCGGTTTGTGCTAAGATAAACTTTACTTTTTAAGGGAAACGACCGGCTTCCCCTACCGTCTTCGGACGGTCGAAACCCATGTCCTACAAGATATTCGCCCGGAAATACAGGCCGCAGGCCTTCGAAGAGGTCATCGGTCAGAAATCCGTCGTCCGGACGATCCAGAACGCCATCCAGATGGGCCGGATCTCCCAGGCCTACCTCTTCTCGGGGATGAGGGGGACGGGTAAGACTTCGGTCGCCCGTATCCTGGCCAGGGCCCTGAACTGCGCCAGCGGCCCGACAGCGAGCCCCTGCAAGATCGAGGACAAGGAACTCGCGGACGACAAGAACAAGCCCTGCGACTATTGCGCGGCCATCAGCGAGGACAGGGCGATCGACGTCCTGGAGATCGACGGCGCCTCCAACCGGGGCATCGACGAGATCCGGGCCCTTCGCGAGTCGCTGAAGTACAAAGCGATCTACACCCGCTACAAGGTCGTCATCATTGACGAGGTCCACCAGATCACCAAGGAAGGCTTCAACGCCCTTCTCAAGACCCTCGAAGAGCCGCCGCCGAACACGGTTTTCATCTTCGCGACGACGGAGTTCAACAAGGTCCCGGCGACGATCGTTTCGCGATGCCAGCACTTCGAATTCCGTAAGATCTCCCACAAGGACATCATCAACCACCTCGTGGAGATCGCCAGGAGGGAGGCGATCACCATCACCCCCGTCGGCCTGGCCATGATCGCCGAGGCCGCCGACGGCAGCATGCGGGACGCCCAGAGCCTGCTCGACCAGGCCGTGGCCTTCAGCGGCGAGAACATCGGCGACGAGGACCTCAAGACGATCCTCGGGACGGTCGGTCCGGAGGTCGTCTTCCGGTGCTCAACGGCCGTCCTCGAGGAAAAGCCCGAGGACATTTTCCCCCTTGTCGAAAGCGTTGCCGCCGCCGGATACGACCTCCGTTTTGTCTTCGGCAAGTTCATCGAGCATTTCCGGGCCCTCCTCCTCGTCCGTTCCGTCGAAAAGCCGGAGGACCTGCTTCTCGCCAGTGCGGAGGAACTCCAGGCCCTGCGCGTCCAGGCCTCGAAAGCCACGGCCGAGGACCTTCTCCGCTACCTTCTCGCCCTCCAGCAGGCCGAGGCCGGCTTGAAGTACTCGGCCATGCCCCGGATCTACCTCGAAGCCTTCCTCATTAAACTCTGCCACTTTCGCAAGATCGTGCCTCTCCAGGAGCTCATTCGCGACGTGGATTCGCTCAGGAAGGAGTCCCCGCGGACTCTGCCCAGGCCCCCGTTGGCTTCGGGACGTCCTATCCCGGCCGGAGACCCGCCGCCCGGCGCCTTTTCGGCAGCTAAAACCGCCCCTCCCGCCCAGAAAGACGTCTTCAAGCGTGTCCTCGAAAAACTGGCGACGGACAGGGCCCCGCTGGCCGCCCTCCTGGCCCAGTACTCGTCGATAATGGTCAAGGACAACGTCCTCGAAGTCTTTTTCGCAAGCGGCCGGGGCTTTTTCGTCACGAGCATCCAGGAGAAGGACATCCGGGCGGTCGAGCGGGCGGCCTCGGAAGTGCTGGGCCGTGAAACGAAGGTCCGATTCGCCGAAGAGAACGCCACCGACGGCGGCCCCATCCGTCCGGGCCGGGAGCTCGAGACGGCCCTCAAGGACCCGGCCGTGCAGTTCTTCATGAACACGTTCAAGGCTTCGGTCCTCTCGGCGGACCCCATCCAGTCCACGCGCGACGTCCCGCCCAAGGGACCCGGTCCAACGGAGAACGGAACATGAAAAACGTCATGGACCTTCAGAAAATGATGAAAGCGGCCAAGGAGATGCAGGACCGGCTCCAGCAGGAGCTCGCGGCCCTGCGCGTCGAGGGGTCGAGCGGCGGCGGCATGGTCAGTCTCGTCCTCGACGGCCACAAGGCCCTGCAGTCCATACGCATCGAGCCGGAGGTCGCCGACAAGAACGAGGTCGAGATGCTCCAGGATCTGATCGTGGCCGCCTTCAACGACGCGGCGGCCAAGGTTGACGAGGCGTTGGCCCAGAAGCTGGGCGGCCTCGGCGGCGGGCTCAAGATCCCGGGATTGTTCTGATGTTCGAATACGCCCAGCCCCTGCACGAGCTCATCGAGGAGCTGCGGCGGATCCCCGGCATCGGGGCCAAGACCGCCCAGCGTATCGCCTTTTATTTCCTCGGGCTCCCAACCGAGGACGCCGACCGGCTGGCCGAGGCCATCCGGGAGGCCAAGAGGAAGATCTTTTACTGCGGGCGCTGCAACAACATCACCCACGTCGACCCGTGCCTGATCTGTACCGACCCCCAACGGTCCGACGAGTCATTGTGCATAGTCGAGGAACCGTTCAACATCTCCTCGATCGAGAAGACGGGCGCCTACAGCGGGCGTTACCACGTCCTCCTGGGCGCCCTCTCTCCGCTCAAGGGCCGCGGGCCCGACGAGCTCCGGCTGGGGAAACTCGTCAAGAGGATCGAAGGGGGGGCCTTCAAGGAGATCATCGTCGCCACCAACCCGACGGTGGAAGGGGAGGCCACGGCCCTCTACCTTCACCGGGTGCTCAAGGAGTTCGGCATCCGGATCACCCGGCTGGCCATGGGGCTTCCGGTTGGATCGGACCTCGATTTCGCCGATCAGGTGACCATCAAGAAAGCCCTGGAGGGCAGGACAGAGCTCAAGGATTGACACGACACGCCGCGAACGGCGTTCGAACATAATGAAGGAGTCCGACTTGAAAAAGAATATGCAGACGATCGACGGGAACACGGCGGCGACGCACGTCGCCTACGCGTATTCCGAGGTGGCCGCCATCTACCCGATCACCCCGTCCTCGACGATGGGGGAACTGGCCGACGAGTGGTCCACCGAAGGCCGGAAGAACATTTTCGGCCAGCAGGTGGACGTCATCGAGATGCAGTCCGAAGGCGGCGCCTCCGGCGCGGTCCACGGCGCTCTTTCGGCCGGCGCCTTGACCACGACCTTCACGGCGTCCCAGGGCCTGATGCTCATGCTCCCCAACATGTACAAGATCGCCGGCGAAATGCTGCCGACGCTCTTCCTGGTCTCGGCCCGGTCGCTGGCCTGCCAGTCGCTGTCGATCTTCGGTGACCACAGCGACGTCATGGCCGCGCGCAACACGGGCTTCGCCCTGACCTGCGCCGGCTCGGTCCAGGAGGCCCAGGACCTGGCCATCGTCTCCTATTTGACGACCCTGCGGAGCACGATCCCTTTCCTCCACTTCTTCGACGGCTTCCGGACCTCGAACGTCGTCGAGAAGGTCGACCTCGTCTCCTACGAGACGCTGGCCGGTCTCTTCGAGCCGGAGCACCTCGAGGCATTCCGGAAACGCTCCCTCAACCCCGAGCGCCCCATGCTCAAGGTCGGCCAGCAGAACCCGGACGTGTACTTCCAGGGGCGGGAGACCGTCAACAAGTACTACGCCGAGTGCCCGGGCCTCGTCCAGCATTACATGGACAAGGTGGCCAAGGTCATCGGCCGTCAATACCACCTCTTCGACTATTTCGGGGCGCCCGACGCCGACAAGGTCATCGTCATTATGGGCTCGGGCGCTGAAACGGCCGAGGAAACGATCAATTACCTCAACGGGCACGGGGCCAAGCTGGGGCTGGTCAAGGTCCGGCTCTACCGCCCCTTCGATACGGCCGCCCTCCTCGCGGCCATCCCGGCCTCGGTGAAAAAGATCGCCGTCCTCGACAGGACCAAGGAGCCCGGCTCGATCGGCGAGCCGCTCTACCTCGACGTCGCCCTGGCCCTCTCCGGCCGGCCTGTCAAGACGATCGGCGGCCGCTACGGCCTCTCCTCGAAGGAGTTCACCCCCAGCATGGTCAAGGCCGTCTACGACCATCTCGACGGGAAGGCGACGCACGGCTTTACCGTGGGCATCACGGACGACGTCGCCCACACTTCGATCCCCGTCGGCCCGGCCATCGACGCCGAGCTCCCCGGCACGGTCCGCTGCAAGTTCTACGGCTACGGCTCGGACGGGACGGTCGGCGCCAACAAGAACTCGATCAAGATCATCGCCGATAGCACGGACATGTACGGCCAGGGCTACTTCCAGTATGACTCGAAAAAATCGGGTGGCGTCACCATCTCCCACCTCCGCTTCGGGAAAAGCCCCATCCAATCGCAGTACTTCCTCAACACGGTCGATTTCGTCGCCCTTCACAAACCGTCTTATATCGGGCGACTTGACATCCTCGAGGGTATCCGCGAGGGCGGGACGTTCCTCATCAACTCCAACTGGAAGACCGACGAGGTCTTCGAGAACCTGACCGAGGACATGCAGAAGACGATCATCGCCAAGAAGGTCAAGGTCTATAATATCGACGCCCTGAAGATCGCCGGCGAGCTCGGCCTGGGCCTGCGTATCAACTCGATCATGCAGGCCTGCTTCTTCAAACTCTCCGGAGTCCTTCCCGGGGACGAGGCCATCAAGCTCATCAAGAAGGCCATCGAGAAGACTTACGGCCGCAAGGGCCAAGAGGTCGTCCAGATGAACTGGGACGCGGTCGACCGGTCCGCCGCCGCCCTTGAAGAGGTCCCCATCCCGACCAAGATCACCAAGTCGGCCCCGGTCACCAAGATCGTCCCCGACGACGCCAGCGCCTACGCCCGGGAGGTCATCGATCCCGTCACCCGGTTCAAGGGCGACAGCCTGCCCGTCTCCAGGATGCCCCTCGACGGAGCCGTGCCCACGGCGACTTCCCGCCTGGAAAAACGCGGTATTGCCGTCGAATGTCCCAAATGGCTACCCGAGAACTGCACCCAGTGCAACCAGTGTTCCTTCGTCTGCCCCCACGCCTCGATCCGGGCCAAGCAGATCGCCCCGGCCGACCTCCAGGGCGCTCCCCAGGGTTTCAACGCCCTCAAATCCAACACCAAGAACGACAGGGGCCTCCAGTACCGCGTCCAGTGCTACATCGAGGACTGCGTCGGGTGCGGCTCGTGCGCCCAGGTCTGCCCGGCCAAGAATAAGGCCCTGGTCATGGCACCCATCGCGGAGCTGCGGGCGGAGGGCGAGACCCAGAAGGCCGAATTCTTCGACAGGCTCCCCGACAACGTCGTCGACGGCATCAGGCCCGACACGCTCAAGGGCAGCCAGTTCCTGCGGCCCCTGTTCGAATTCAGCGGCGCCTGCGCCGGCTGCGGCGAGACGCCCTATGTCAAGCTGGCCACCCAGCTCTACGGCGACCGGATGATCATTGCCAACGCCACGGGCTGCTCGTCGATCTACGGCGGCACGTTCCCGACCTCGCCCTACTGCGTGAATACCGAAGGCAAGGGGCCGGCCTGGGCCAACTCCCTTTTCGAGGACAACGCCGAATACGGTTTCGGCATGCGCCTGGCCGTTGACGCCAACCGCCGTCTGCTGGCAACTTCGATCGAAGGCGCCCTGGCCGCGGGAACGCTGCCCGAGCTCACGGACGCTTTGGCCAAGATGAAGGGCGCCTGGACTTCGACGGGCGAGGAAGCCAAGACCGCCGCCAAGGCGGTCAGGGCCGCGCTGCCCGCGGCGCTGGCCAAGGCCAACGGGGCCAAGCCCTATCTCACGAAGGTCGACGAGCTCAAGGACTTCCTCGTCGAGAAGAGCGTCTGGTGCATCGGCGGCGACGGCTGGGCCTACGACATCGGCTACGGTGGCCTCGACCACGTCCTGGCCATGAACCGCAAGATCAACGTGCTCGTCCTCGACACCGAAGTCTACTCCAACACGGGCGGTCAGGCCTCCAAGGCCACTCCGACCGGCTCAGTGGCTAAGTTCGCCACATCGGGCAAGAAGACAGCGAAGAAGGATCTCGGCCTGATGGCCATGAGCTACGGCTACGTCTATGTCGCGTCCGTGGCTATGGGCGCGAACATGAACCAGTGCCTCAAGGCCTTCCTCGAAGCCGAGGCCTTTCCCGG
>Ga0154630_1102_pt3 | contig 11045 bp, 7 predicted proteins | sample Rifle2008BG13ft_FD_116059 | JGI IMG/M metagenome (GOLD analysis project Ga0154630, IMG submission 116059) | Candidatus Aminicenantes bacterium RBG_13_64_14
GGCGTCCAGGACTTCGAGTGGGTCGACGACGACACGGTCATCTTCAGCGCCCAGGAGGACGCCGCTTTCTACGAGCAGGAGCTCAAACGAAAGAAGGACACGACCCGGGTCGTCGACGACGTCGGCCACGAGCCGCCGGTGCGCCTGTTCAAGCTGACCGTCAAGGACAAGAAGGTCGTCCGCCTTACCGATAACACGGACTTCATCCAGTCCTGGGCCGCGACGCCCGACGGGAAGAGGGCCTTGACCGTCCACCAGCAGTATTTGAGCTTCGAGTGGGACCACAAGATCCTGCCCCGGATATTCCTCTACGACCTGGGAAAAGGGACGGCTCAGGAGATCCTGGCCGGCCGGCGCATCGTCCCCACCGAGATCCGGGGGGCCGTGGACGGCAGCGGTTTCTATTACGCCGCGCCGTATTCCTCCGACCCGCGCTTCTTCACCGCGTCCGTGACCCGGATCTATTTTTATGACCTCGCGACGGGGAAGGACGTCCGGGTCGACGAGGATTGGAAGAACGGCCTCGGCGCGGCTTTCGAGACGACCCCGGACGGGTTCGTCGCCTTGCTCGCGGCCGGCCCCCGCTTCCTCCCGGCCCGCTACGTCAAGACGGGACTCGCCTGGAAGCGGACCGATCTCGAAGGCGAGCATATCAGGAACATTTTCGAGCTGGCCGTCAGCCGCGACGCCAAGGTCGTGGTCTACGACCATTCGACGGCGAGCCAACCGTCGCAGTGGTACCGGGCGACGCTCGAGGGCGCCAAACTGACCAACCCGGTCAAGCTGACCGACCTCAACCCCGCGTTCAAGGACAAGGCCATCGCCCGGACCGAGGTCGTCCGCTGGAAGGGCGCCTTGGGCGAGGAGATCGACGGCCTCCTCTACTACCCCCGCGACTACGAGGCCGGGAAAAAATATCCCCTGCTCACGGCGCCTCACGGCGGGCCGGCCGGGGCCGACCTCGACGCCTGGGACGAGGGCTGGGCCTACGCCCACCAGCTCATCAGCCAGCGCGGCGCCTTCGTCCTCAAGCCGAACTACCACGGCAGTTCCAACTACGGCCTCAAGTTCGTCGAGTCCATCTGCTGCGGCAAGTACTACGAATATCCGGTCGAGGACATCGAGAAGGGCGTGGACTTCCTCGTGAGCAAGGGCCTGGTCGACCCGGACCGGGTCGGCACGTTCGGCTGGTCGAACGGCTCGATCCTGTCCATCGCCGTGGCCATCGCCAATCCGGCCCGCTATAAGGTCGTGGCCGCGGGGGCGGGCGACGTCGAGTTCATCAGCGACTGGGCCAACGTCGATTTCGGCCAGTCGTTCGACACCTACTACTTCGGCAAGTCGCCGCTCGAGGACCCCGAGCTCTACGTGCGCATCTCGCCGCTTTTCCAGATGGACAAGGTCCGGGCGCCGACCATCATCTTCTTCGGCACCGAAGACCGCAACGTCCCGACGAGCCAGGGCTGGACCCACTACCGGGCGCTCTATCACCTGGACAAAGTGCCCGTGAAATTCCTGCTCTTCCCCGGCGAACCGCACACGCTCCAGCAGTACGCCCACCAGCTGAGGAAGCTCGAGGAGGAGATGGCCTGGTTCGACCGGTGGTTCTTCAAGACGGAGAAGGCGGAGAACGAGGCCTTCAAGAAGGATTCCCCCCTCGGCCAGGCCATCAGGAAGAAGGGCGTCGCCAAGGCCGGCCTCCTCTACGGAGTCGAGGCCGGGGCGGCGAAGACGCTCGTCCCCGAAGTCGTCAAGAGGGCGGACCTCGAGGTCGGCCGCTTCGAAGTGACCCGGGCCCAGTACGCCGCGTCTGACCCGAAGTACAAGGCCGCTAGGGGAACGGAGAACTATCCCGTGACCGGCATCTCCTTCGACCAGGCCAAAGCCTACGCCGCCTGGCTCTCAAAGATCACGGGACAGGCGTGGCGCCTGCCGGGCGAGGACGAGGCGGCCAAGCTCCGGGAAGGCTTGAGCGGGGAGAACACGCTCGACTACTGGGCCGGATACGCCCCCAACCCCGACGATGCCCGGCGTCTCGAGGCCAAAATCAGGGAGCTGGGCGGCCCGGCCGCGCTCCTCAAAGAGGCCGGGAGCTTCGCGGGCGCGGGGAAGGAGGACGAGGAGATCGTCTTCGACCTCGGTGGGAACGCCGCCGAATGGGTGTCGGCCAAGGACGGCGGAGGGAAAGCGGTCGGCGGGAGCGCCGACAGGCCGGCCGATCCGAAAGCAAGGACCGGAATTGCGGCCGCCGAATGCACGGGGTTCCGCGTCGTCCGCGACCCGGCCGGCAAAGGCTAGCTTTACTTCAGGATAAACAGGGAGAAGGAGTCGGGGACGATCACAAGATCGCCCTCGACCCGAATTCCGTATGGCTCGCCCGGCGTCTTGAAACCGCCGGCAGGCTTGGGGGCGGCGGGTCGGCTGACGTCGAATTTCCTGACGCCGAAAGTTTCGTCCGAGACGTAGGCGAAATTCCCCCGGATGGCCACCCCGTTGGCGAAGCCCTCGAAGGGCACGCTCCCGATCATTTTTATTTTGAGGGGGTCCGCTACGTCCAATACGACAAGCCCTTCGGGGCCGTCAGCAATGTAAGCGGCATTCCCTTTGAGGGATACGGCGCGCGGTTCGCCGCCGGTCCGGAAGGAGCCGAGGAGTTTCGGACCGGCCGGGTCCGAAATGTCCAGGACGTGGAAACCCGTGTCGCTGTTGCAAACGTAAGCCCTCTCGCCGGCCAAGGTCAAGCCGTAGGCGAAGCCCGGCATCTCCAAGGAACCGGAGATTCGAGGCGCCCTGGGGTCGCCGATGTCGACGATGAGAAAACCGTAGTGGTCGGAGGTCAGGTAAGCATAGCGATCCCGCACCACGACGGCCCGCGGCACGCCGGGGAGGCGGAAGGACTTGACGGTCTTGACCGCGGGAAGCGAGGATACATCGAGGATATTGAGGACACCCCTCTCCGTGACGTAGGCGTAGGGGGCTTGGACGTCGAGGGCCTGGATGCCCCGCGAAATCGGGGATGCGCCCGCCTTGTTGGGAGCGGCGGGGTCGGTGATGTCGAAGACTTGGAGACCAGACAGCTCTCCGATGGCGAAGAGGTTTTTCCCTTGGACCGCGGCCGCGACGATGGAGCTCGGCGTCTGATAGAAGCCCCGGATTGCGGGATTGGCGGGATTGGTGATGTCCATCACGTGGATCCCGGCGAAGTAGTCGACGACATAGGCCGTCTTCCCTTCGATCGCCACGCCCCAAGCTTCGTTGTACATTGTGTATTTCCTGATGGCGAGCGAGACCGGAGCGGCGGGGTCGCGGATATCCAGGACCTGGAAGCCGCCATCGTAGAGGGTCCCGACGCAGGCGATGCCGTTGGCGACAGCGATGCTGTTGGCGTAGCTCGAAGTCATCAGCGAGGCGACGGGTTTGGGAACGGCGGGGTCGCCGATGTCGAGGACGGCCAGGCCGGCGGCTCCGTTGGCGACGAAAGCAAAATCCCCGGAAACGGCCGTTTGCCGGGCCGATCCCTGCGTGTCGCAGGAGCCCGTTTTCTTGGGGTCGGCCGGGTTCCGGACATCGATGACCTGGAGCCCTCCGTCCCCGTCGGCGACGTATGCCGTCGTGCCCGAAAGGGTGATCCCTTCGGCTTCGCCCGGTGTATCCAGCGTGGCGACAAGTTTAGGAAAGCGTGGTTCGCCGACGTCGAAGACCCGGAGACCGGCCGGGCCGTCTGCGACGAAGGCATGCCGGCCGGCGAGGGCCACCGCCTTGGCAACGCCGCCCGTCGCCGCTTCCCCTTTCAGCAGGGGAGACCTGGGATTCGAAACGTCCACGATCTTCAGCCCTTCGTTTCCCGCGGCGATATAGACGAGCGGTCCAGCCTTAGCGATGTCGAAGCCGCCGCCCAGGTAAAGTTGCGAAACGAAGTCGGGGGAACGCCCGCCGGCGAGGTCGAGAACGACCAAGCCGTTGAGGAAAGAACAATAGGCGAAGTTTCCGTCGACGACCAGGTCGTAAGCTTTCGACCAGAGGATGGAGCTGACATATTCCAAGCTCTCCTCCGGGGCTGGAATAGCAGGACGGGCCGGTGGCATTCCGCCCGCCCTGGCGGATAATCCTGCGGTGATGACGGTTGCGACGATGATCAGGATGAAGCCCGTTTTTTTCTTGTGGTTCATCAGGTCTCCCCCAGAAGGCCTCGGGGCCGGATCAAACCAGGATGTCTTCGTTCCAGCCCAGCTTGACGAGCTCGATGGCGTTGATGTCGCTCACGCCGATCCCGTGCCGGGTGTCGGCGAGCTGGATGTGCTTGGGGACCGGCGGCAGCTCCTGGTCCTTCCCCAGGACTTCGCGCCGCTTGGCCATGATCAGCCGGAGCCCGATGGTATCCACGGCCACCGGGTCCTGCCCGATGATGAGGCCTTTATAGCTCCAGACGTACCGCCGGCTGAAGTGGTGGGGACCCCGGCCATGGAACTGCGGGGTCAGGGCGCAGAGGATATTGAGCCTCGTCTTGCCCTTGACGATGGGCAATTTGAACAGGGACCCGAGGTCGGCGCAGCTGTCGGGGTGCAGAGCTGGCTGGGATTCGGCGAACATGATGTAGTTCTTGATGCAGCCTGACATTCCAGACAGGTAGTGCGTCCGGAGAGGCCTGGCGTTGATCAAGGACGTGGCGTTGATGAAAAGAGGATTCGTCCGGACGGTGTGATCGTCGAGGCCGATCCGGTCTTCCGCGATCCCAGCGTCCAAGAGGCGCCGCTTGATGGCCGTTTCGAGCTCGCGCGGCGTGGGGAGGTAGGACCAGACGTTGGTCTTGATGCCCACGGTTTCCCCGGGCTTGACCATTTTTCCGAAAGCCTTGACGGGATCGCTCTCGTCGAAGATCTTCATGACGGCCTCATCGAGCATCTCTTGGAGGACGTCCGGGTTGATGGCCGAGTTTTCATCGAGGACGTCGCGGTGCCGGACGAGGATGACCCGGGTTTTATTCACGGCGGGGCTGTTCTGGCCGAATCCGAGGGAGGCGCCGAGAAGCGCCGCGGTCGTACCTTTGAGAAAGTCGCGCCGGGTGAGCGGATGTGTCATGGAAACCTCATTTCGCGGGCAGGCCGACTGAGGAGCCGAGTTTGCGGGCCCAGTCCGGGCTCGGGGACTCGAAGACGATGATCAAATATCGGTCCCGGACGACGGCCGAGACCCACTTTTTATTCTCCGTCTGGGCCAGGCCCTCGGGCCCGGCCTCCGGGGCGTAAGAAGAAAGGAACGATCGTCGGGCGGCGATCGCCCGCTCCGCGCCGGCGTAGCGAACGAGAAGCAGATAGCCGGGTTTGTCGGACGCCGTCTCGTATTCCGCGAAGGCGCAGTCCGTTGACCGGTCGAGGCCGAGGATGTTCTCGCTGGCGACGAAATAACGGTTGTTGAGGTTGACGTTGCCGTGAAAATAGCTCGTCCGGTCCGGCCGGAGGGATTCCCGCGGCAGAAAGCCGACAATGTCCGGGCCGGGCCCGGGCGAGCCGAGCGCTTTGACGGCGGCCCGGCCGACGTCCAGGACGGCCTTACCCGAGGCTTCGTCCTCGTCGGCCGTCATCACCGTCACGAAGAACCGGCCTTGATGGAAGCGGAGGAGGCCGAAGCCGTATTCGGAACCCTGACCGATTCCGGCGCCGGGGTCCTCGCGGTCGCAGGAGAAGATGCCGAAGGCTTCCCCCGGCGAACCCATGTCGTAAATGTCCAAGGTCAGTCCCCCCCCGCCGGGGCCGGCGTATTTCCGGACCCAGACCTGACGGAAGTCGAAGGCTAGATAGACTTCCGCGCCTCCGTCCATGTAATCGTAAAGCGTTTCCCGGTTGTAAAGTTGGTCCTTCCCGGACGCCTGCCAAGCGCCGATCTTTTTGGGGATCGACCGTTCAAAATCATCCACGGGTCCTCCAGCGGGAAATGAGAGTGAGGCCGAAAAAAATAACGCGACGATGAGCCGCGCCCTCGATGCCTTCATGCCTTCGATACTCTCATTTGAGGGATCAGAGATCAAGTTTAATCGATTTCGGCGCGAATATCCATATCGATGCAAACGAGTTTTCGCAGCCGTGCCCGCGCAACGCGGCGAGAAAATAATCAGTCCTGATATTGAATATATCACGGTTCTGGTTGATAATGGCGGTGCCTTGAAGCAGAAAACCAAGATCGGAATCCGCAGCATCCTGGGGATAGCCGTCATGGCCGGCCTCATCTTCATCTCCTCGGGGCATCTCGATTACTGGGAGGGTTGGGTATTTTTCGGCATCAACCTGGCCATCTTCGCCGTGACGGCCTGGGTCCTCCGGAACGAAGCCGGGCTCGTTGCCGAGCGACTTAATCCGGGCAAGGGGACGAAGTGGTGGGACAAGGGCTATTTCCTGCTCTCAACGCCGCTCTGTTTCGCCGCAGTCATCCTGGCCGGCATCGACGCCGGGCGCTGGCATTGGACCTACGGCCCCCCGGCGAGTTTGTATGTCCTGGCCGTGGTCGTCTACGTCGGGGGACAGGCGCTTTTCTTGTGGGCCAAGAAGGTCAACTCGTTCTTTTCGAGCGTTGCCCGCATCCAGACCGAGCGCGGACAGGCCGTCTGCCGTGAGGGCCCCTACCGGTTTTGCCGTCACCCCGGATACCTCGGCGGTATCCTCTTCGGGCTGGCGACGCCTCTCGTCCTCGGTTCCTATTGGGCGCTCATCCCGCAGGCGCTGGCCACCGTTTTTCTTATCGCCCGCACGGGCCTCGAGGACCGCATGCTCAAGAAGGAGCTGCTTTGGTACACGGAATACACGAAAGCGGTGCGGTTTCGGCTCGTCCCGGGCGTCTGGTGACGCATCGTGCCCCGAGCGCTTTTGACTGGGAAGCCCGGCCCCCGCATTCATGCCGGGGAGTGTAGGATTTGACAGCCTCGTTTGTCGTCTGATATAAAACGGTCTCATCATTTTCCGAGGAGGGTCTTGGATATGCCCATACGTTCCCGACTTCTTTGTTCTCTCAAATCCGGTTTTACCGCGCTCCTCCTCGTCATCGCGATCGCGACGATCCCGTCCGTCGCCGTAGCGGTCCCGTCCGCTGCGGCGGCCAAGATCACGAGCCCCCGGGAGCAGTTTGGCTTCGCCGTCGGCGACGACTACCAGCTCGTCAACTACAAACAGCTCGTCGCCTACTGGAAGAAGCTCGACGCCGAATCCGACCGCATGAAGCTCGTTGACATCGGAAAAACGGCCGAGGGCCGGACGATGATCATGGCCATCATCACTTCGCCGGCGAACCACGGACGGCTGGCCCACTACAAGGGCATCGCGACACGCCTGGCATTGGCTAAGGGCCTGAGCGAGTCCGACGCGCGTCGCCTCTCGGCCGAGGGCAAGGCCGTTGTTTGGATTGACGGCGGGCTCCACGCGACGGAGATCCTCGGCTCCCAGCAGCTCGTCGAGCTCGTCTGGCGGATGGTCAGCGCGAAAGACGCCGAGACCCTCCGCATCCTCGACGACGTCATCCTCCTCGCCGTGCCGGCCAACCCCGACGGGCTCGACCTCGTCGCCGACTGGTACATGCGGGAAAAAGAGCCGGCGAAGCGCTTGATGAGCGGCGTCCCGGTCCTTTACCAGAAATACATCGGTCATGACAACAACCGCGATTTCTACATGAACACCCAGGTCGAGACGAAGGCGATGAGCCGCCAGCTCTACATCGAGTGGCATCCCCAGATCCTCTACAACCATCACCAGTCCGGGCCGGCCGGGACGGTGCTCTTCGCGCCGCCCTTCCGCGACCCCTTCAACTACGTCTTCGACCCGCTCATCCCGGTCGGGCTCGACCTCGTCTCGGCCTCGATGCACAACCGCTTCGTCACCGAGGGCAAGCCCGGGGCGACGATGCGCGCGGGGGCGGGCTACTCGACCTGGTGGAACGGCGGCCTCAGGAGCACGGGCTACTTCCACAACATCATCGGCATCCTGACCGAGGCCATCGGCAACCCGACGCCCATCAACATCCCCTTCATTCCCGAGCGGCTCCTGCCCAAGCACGACTATCCCTATCCCATCGCGCCGCAGAAGTGGCATTTCCGGCAGTCCGTCGAGTACGCCATCACGGCCGACATGGCCATCCTCGACGTGGCTTCCAAGCACAGGGAGGATTTCCTCTACCGGCGCTACTTGATGGGCAAGCACGCCATCGAGCTCGGCAGCAAAGACTCCTGGACGATCGTGCCGGGAACGATCGCCGATGTCCAGGCAGCGATCGAAAAGGACAGGGGAAGCGCGTCCGGCCAGACGCAGGCGCCCGCCGGCCGGGGCGGATTCGGCAGGGGAGGGGCCGCGCTCAAGTACTACGAAGGCATTTTCGACAAGGCCAAGCGCGACCCGCGCGGCTACATCATCCCGGCCGGCCAGGCCGATTTCCTGACCGCGACGAAGTTCGTCAACGCCCTGATCGAAAGCGGGGTCACCGCTCACCGGGCGACGGCCGATTTCGCAGTGGCCGGGAAAAACTACCCCAAGGGTTCCTACGTCATCATGACGGCCCAGGCTTTCCGGCCGCATGTGCTGACCATGTTCGAGCCCCAGGACCACCCTAACGACATTCCCTACCCGGGCGGCGCTCCACGTCCTCCCTATGACGCTGCCGGATGGACGCTGGCCTACCAAATGGGTATCGCCTTCGACAGGATCCTCGACGGCTTTGACGGGCCGTTCCTGGCGATCCCGGGCGTCGTCAAGCCGCTGGCGGGAGCGTTCGACGCAAAGGCCGGATCGGCCGGGTTCCTCCTCGACCACCGGGTCAACGATATGTTCGTCGCCATCAACCGGCTGCTCAAGGCTGGGGAGGAGGTCTACTGGCTCAAGGCGGGTTTCGAGGAAAACGGCAGGACCTATCCCGCGGGGACGATTTACGTGCCGGCGAAGGCCGGCGCGGCGGCCCTGCTTCAAAAAACAGCCAGGGATATCGGCCTGAGCGTGGAGAGCGCCGGGAGCGCGCCGAAAGCCGAGGCCTTCAAGTTGAGGCCGCTCCGCGTCGGGCTGTGGGACAGCTACGGCGGCTCGATGGCCTCGGGCTGGGTCCGCTGGCTGCTCGAGCAGTTCGAGTTTCCCTTCGAGCTCGTCTTCGCGCCCGCCATCGACGCGGGAAACCTCAACGCCAGATTCGACGTCCTCATCTTCGTCGGCGGCTCGATCCCGCGGCCTCCGGCCCCGGGCCAGGAAGGAGCGGGAATGCGCAGGGACTTCCAAGCTGCCGCTCCGGCGAACATCCCCGACGTGTATAAAGACAGGATCGGGCGGGTCACGGTCGATAAGACGATCCCGAATCTCAAACAGTTCGTCGAGGCCGGCGGAACGATCCTGGCCCTCGATTCGGCCACCGTCCTGGCCGAGCACTTCAAGCTCCCGTTGACCAACGCCCTGGTCGAGAAAGCCCCCGACGGGACGGACACGCCCCTGCGATCCGAGAAGTTCTATATCCCTGGGTCGGTGCTGTTGGCCCGGATGGACAACACGCATCCGCTGGCCCACGGCATGCCCGATACGGTCGACGTCTTCTTCGACAACACGCCCGCGTTCACGCTCCTCCCGGACGCGGCCCTCAAGGGCGTAAAGGCCGTGGCCTGGTTCGAAGACGGCAAGCTCCTGCGGAGCGGCTGGGCCTGGGGCGAATCGTACTTGCACCGGAGCGTCCAGGTCGCCGAGGCAACGATGGGAAAGGGAAAGATCTTCCTCTACGGGCCCGAGATCGCTTTCCGGGGCCAGCCCCACGGTACCTTCAAGCTCCTGTTCAACGGCATTTATTACGGCCCCGCCGAGACCGTGGTTCTGAAATGAAGGAAGAGGGGGTCAAACCTACCTTTTGCTGCAAAAGGTAGGTTTGACCCCCTCCGTCTCGTTACAAGAGGGCCCGGAGGAGGAGGATGGCGCCCATCGCGGCGAGGAAGACGTAAACGAGTTTCACGAAAACAGCGGGCCTCAATTTCCGGTTGACCAATCCGCCGAGGACGACGCCGAGGACGATGGCCGGCAGGGAAAAGAGATAAAACCGGAAAACTTCGCCCGTCCACATCCCGGCGAGGCCGTGACCGGCGAGGATCATCAAGCCCGTCGGCAGAAAGTAGCCTTGAAGATTCGCCCGGAAACGGCCGGGAGGCCATCCCCGGAGCATTCCGTAGGCGACGACTGGCGGCCCATTGGTGTTGTAAGCGCCTCCGAGGACACCCGCCGTCCAGCCGACCATCCAGGGAACCCAGGCCTTCTCGTTTTTTATCCGGACCGAAGGCCTGGCCAGGCCGAAGAGGCCGTAGAGCAGGATGAGAACGCCAAGGACGATTTTGAGCGGCTCCTCCGGCAGTCGGGCCAGTCCGTAGACGCCTAGCGGGATGCCCAGCAAAGACGCGACGATGAGCCTCGCGGCCGCCTTCATGTCGCCCGCCCTCCAGTCTTTCATCAGGATGAGAAGCGAGATCGTCGGCCCCATGAAGGCGACGAGCGGCGTCGCCGTCTTGAGCCCGATGACCATCGCCAGCAAAGGCATGGCGACGACCGCGTCGCCGAAGCCGAGGGCCGAACGGACGAAGGCTGCCGCTAAGATGACGCCGACGACGGGGATCAAGTTTTTTTCTTTTTCCTTCCCAGGATGCCGCCGCTCAGGAAGAGGCCCGCGCCGAGGACGAAGCCGAAGTTGTACCAGGTTCCGGTGTTGTGGACTTCATAGAACCGGATGTTGCGGCTGAAGATCGAAATGACGAATGTCACGGGCGAGATGAAGCCGTGCCAGAGGCCGAAGAAGAACCCCGCCGTCCGGCCGTCGGCGGCGGCCGTTTTTTCGAGGTCGTTCCGGCCGGGCGCGCAGCCCGCCAGGACGAGCGCCGCAATGATGATCCCCGTCAAGATGATCGAACGTCTCATGCTTGTCCTCCTTGGACGATGGGCGTATTTTAACCTAAATCCAGACGCCTCTCCAATATCAATTAACGCTTGGACTCGGCATCGATTCTCACCGGAACGGAGACGCGCCCAAATCGGCCGGGCTTGCGTTTGTGCGGCGAA
>Ga0154630_1143_pt4 | contig 11027 bp, 9 predicted proteins | sample Rifle2008BG13ft_FD_116059 | JGI IMG/M metagenome (GOLD analysis project Ga0154630, IMG submission 116059) | Candidatus Aminicenantes bacterium RBG_13_64_14
CGAAGAATCGGTCAAGGCCTATCAGAGATGTCTGGAAATCAATCCCCAGTTCACCGAGGCCCGCAACAATCTGGGGATCGTTTACCAGGAGATGAAGCTCCTCGACAAGGCCGAGGGCGAATTCAAGACGGCCCTCCTCGACGCCGGTTACCAGAACCGCGAATTGCCCTACTTCAACCTGGCCCGGCTCTATGTCCTTGAGAATCGTCTTGACGAGGCCCTCGAGAACGTCGAAAATTCCATCCAGATCAAGCCCCGCCTAGCCATGGCCCAGCACCTCCGGGGGGTTATTTTCGAAAAACGTAACGGCCTCGCCGAGGCCATCGCCTCCTACGAGGCGGCGGTGAAGATCGTCCCCGAAGAGGTCCTCTTCAGCTACGACTTGGGCGTTGCCTATTTCAAGAACGGGGATTACGCCAGGGCCAAGGAAATCTTTCTCAAGATCTCGGGCAAGATCACGGACGCCGAGACCAAGGACACGATCAGCCGTTATTTGAAGATCATCAACGACAAGGGATAATCCGTCCGCCGGACGCGGGCAAGTCTCAGGTGCCCTCGCGCCAGTCGGCCAGGTATTTTTTCTGGCCGGCAGTCAGCTTGTCGATCGCGGCGCCCATCGAAGCGAGTTTCAGGGCGGCAATCGCCTCGTCGATCTCCTGGGGGACGGGATAAACGGTCTTGTCGAGTCTTTCACCGCGACCGAGAAGCCAGCGGACGCTCAAGGCCTGGTTGGCGAAGCTCATGTCCATGACCATGGCCGGGTGCCCTTCGGCCGCGGCCAGGTTGATCAGGCGCCCTTCCCCGAGGAGGTGGACCCGCTTCCCGTTACGGAGCGTGTATTCGTCCACGAATTCGCGCACCCGCCTTTTCCCTCGGGACAAGGCATCCAGGGCCGGGATGTCGATCTCGACGTTGAAATGCCCCGCGTTGGCCACGATGGCCCCGTCCTTCATGCGCAGGAAATGCTCCTTGCGAATGACAGCCTTATTCCCGGTGACGGTCAGGAAGACGTCGCCGATCGCGGCCGCCGCGGCCATGGGCATGACCTCGTAGCCGTCCATGACAGCTTCGATAGCGCGGATGGGGTTGATCTCGGTGACGATGACGTGGGCGCCGGCGCCGCTGGCCCTCATCGCCACGCCCTTGCCGCACATCCCATATCCGGCCACGACGAACTTAAGGCCGGCGAGAAGGATGTTGGTCGCCCGAAGGATGCCGTCGAGCGTGCTCTGACCGGTGCCGTACCGGTTGTCGAAGAGGTGTTTCGTCTGGGCGTCGTTGACGGCGATGATGGGGTAGCGGAGGACGCCGTCCCTGGCCATGCTCTTCAGCCGGATGACGCCGGTCGTCGTTTCTTCGGTGCCGGCCAGAATGCCCGGGAGGAGGTCCCTCCGCTTGGAATGGGTGACCGAAACGAGGTCCGCCCCGTCGTCCATGGTGATGGCCGGGCCGTGGTCCAGGGCCTGAAGAATATGGCGGTAATAAGTCTCGTGGTCCTCCCCCTTGATGGCGAAGACGGGGATCTTATGGTATTTGACCAGGGCGGCGGGAATGTCGTCCTGGGTGCTGAGGGGGTTGGACGCGCACAGCCGGACGTCGGCCCCGCCGAGCTTCAGGGCCTCCATGAGATTGGCCGTTTCCGATGTGACGTGGAGACAGGCCGAGATGCGCACCCCGCGAAGGGGCTTCTCCTTGGCGAAGGTCTCCTTGATCTTGCCCAACACGGGCATGGAACGGGCCGCCCATTCCATCCTCAAGCGTCCCTTGGGGGCCGCAGTCAGGTCCTTGATGTCATGGTTCATGGCTTCTCCTCTGTATTCCGGCTCAAAATAGCACATTCCAGAGGGGTTTTCAACGAAGACGCTTTGTGTTATTGTTAAAGCTTGTACGGTTCCATGGCTTCCTCTACAGGTATGAATAAAGCGGCGCGTTCGCTCTTCCTCCTCCTTCTGACCCTCCTCGTTCCCGCGTCTTTACCGGCGGCCCCGGTCCAGGAAACGGCGCCGAACACCCTCGGTTTCGAATTCCAAGAGTACCGCCTGCGGAATGGACTCCGGGTCATCCTGTCCGCGGACGATAGGCTCCCCCTGGTGACCGTCGTCGTCGCGTATGGCGCCGGAACGGTCCGCGAACGGCCGGATCAGGAAGGGCTGGCCTACCTCCTCGAAAACCTGATGTTCCGGGGGTCTGAAAACGTCAGCCCCCTCCAACACGTCGGGTTCGTCCAAAAGGTCGGCGGGGACCTCAACGCGACGACGACCCCGGACAGGACGCAATTCTTCGAGACCCTGCCCTCGAACTCCCTGGCCCTGGCCCTTTGGCTTGAATCGGACCGGATGAAATCCCTGGCCATCACTCCCGCGGCCATCGAGATCACGAGGACCGACCTCATCAGGGAGCACAAGGACCGGCTGGCCGCCGACCCCTCCCTCGGGAGTTTCGCCTGGTTCGACGCGCTCCTCTATCCCGACGACTTCTACGGCCACCCCCTGATCAACGACCGTGAGGGGATGAAAAACCTCACCGAAAAAGAAATACTGGATTTCCACGAGACCTATTATGTCCCGAACAATGCCGTCCTCTGTATCGTCGGCAACATCGACATCGCAGGAACCAGGGAACTTGTCGCCAGGTATTTCGACACCATCCCGCCGGGGTACGGTATCCCCGCGCCTCCCGTGCCTGTTTTCCGCCAGGACGGCGAAGTCGTCCGGAACCTGTCCGGCATCCTGGCCTCTTCATCCGGTTTTCACCTGGGGTTCAGATTCTATCCCCTTCAAACGGGCGACGCGTATTCCCTCAAGATTCTCGAATATCTCCTCCTGAAGGGGGATACATCCAGGCTGAGGAACCGGCTGCTTCGGCGTGATCTGACGGCCCACTATCTCAGCGGAGGGCTCGAAAACCGGGGCGGCGTGCTGGGCCTGAAGATCTTCTGCCTCAACAACAATGCCGACATGGTCGAAAGGTCAGAGAAGGCGATCCTTTCGGAGATCGACAAGCTGGGGAGGAACCCCGTCTCTCCGGACGAGATAGCCATGGCCAAGAAGTTGTTCAAGATGGACTATCTCAGGAGCCAATCGACGAACCTGGGGCGGGCCCTTTTACTCGTCGATGCGGCCTTCTCGGGAAAACCCATGAACTTTCTGGGCGGGGAATTGGACAAGTACATGAAGGTCAATCCGCCGACCTTGATGGGCCTCATCAACAGGCACTTCACCCCCCGGAACAGGGTCATCTTGGAGCTCGGGCAAAAATGAAGGGCGCCTCACGCGTTCGCCCCGGCCCGGCGCTCTGCCTGCTCGCCCTGGCGGCCGCCGCCGCTTCCCCGACCTTCGCGGGTGCCCAGGAGCGCTTCCGGAGGACGCCGCCGCTCCCCGCCGCCCGGCCGCAGGAGCTCAGGCTCCCGCCGATCGCTCGCGTCTCTCTCCCGAACGGCCTGTCCGTGGCCACCGCCTACCGGCCCGGCATGCCCCTGGTCACGCTCCAGCTCGTCATCCGGGCCGGCGAGGCCGATTCGCCGCCGGAACGGCCCGGCGTCGCCGCCCTGACAGCGCGCATGATCGGCAGGGGAACGAAACTGCTGTCGGCCGGCGCCATCGAGGACATGGTCGAGTCCATGGGCGCCGATTATACCGTGGACGTCCTCATGGACTACACGGTTTTTACCTTCCATTTCCTAGAGGAATCCCTGGAGCGAGCGCTTTTCGTGCTGAGGTCTATAATTCTCGATGCCCAATTCACGGAGCGCGAGCTGGCCTCGTTAAAACGCACGGCCTACTACGAGCTCTCCGACCGTAAGAAGAACCCCGAGTTCCTCGGCTGGAGGCAGTTCCTAAGGACGCTTTTCGAAAATCACCCGTACCAGACGGCGACGTATACCGAGGAAGTCATCAAGTTCATCTCCACGAAGGACCTCGTCTCCTTTTACGACCGTTTCTATCGGCCCGACAACGCCGTCGTCCTCGTCTCGGGCGCGATCGACGGCCCGACCGTCGGAAAGAAGATCGGCCTCCACTTCGCCACGTGGGCCCGGCAGCCGGTCGCGCGGGCCGTCCCCGCACCCCCGCCGCCGAACGCCCGGGACCGGGTCTGTTATGTCGAGGACCCCAACGCAGCGGACGCGACGGTTTTCGTCGGGAACGTGATCATGTCCGCCTCGGACCCGGACTTCTTCCCTTTCCTCGTCATCAAGCACGTCCTTGGGGGCACGACGCAGAGCCGCTTGTTCATGAACCTCCGTGAGTCCAAGGCCTATGCTTATTTTGCTTTCAGCCAAACGGAGTTCTTCCGTTCGTGCGGCGTGTACTGGGCCCGGGCGCGGGTTAAGCCGGAATTCATCGTCCCCGCGGTCCGGGAGATCGCCCGGGAGATCAAGGCCATGTCCACGGAGGGTGCCAACCCCGTTGAGATCGAGGAGGCCAAATCCTATCTCATCGGAAACCTGCCCATACGCTTCGAGTCCCTCGAGGGGTTCGCGGAATGGATGGCCCGTATCGTGGCTCTGGACCTCGATGAAGGACAGTGGGACAAGGGACCCGAGCGGCTCAAGCTCGTCACCGTCGAGAGGGCCCGCGCGGCGGCTCAGAACTACCTCTCGGGAAAGCCTGTCATCGTTCTCGTCGGCCGGCCGGAGTGGCTCGGCCTTTACTTGCGCGAGTTCGACACGATCGAGGTCTACGACAACGGGGGGGCGCTCAAGACGACCCTGCGCAAAGGAGAGTAAAGATGAAGCTCGTCGAGTGCGTGCCCAATTTCAGCGAAGGCCGTGACCAGGAAAAGATCAAGGCCATCGTCCGCGAGATCGAAGCGGTCCCGGGCGTCAAGCTCCTCGACGTCGATCCCGGGGTGTCCACGAACAGAACCGTCGTGACCTTCCTCGGGACCCCCGAATCCGTCAGGGAGGCCGCCTTCCGGGCCGTCGCCAAAGCGGCGGAGGTCATCGACATGCGCGGCCACAAGGGCGCCCACAGCCGCATCGGGGCCACGGACGTCTGCCCCTTCGTCCCGGTCTCGGGAGTGACCATGGAGGAGTGCGTCCGGCTGGCCGAAGAGCTCGGTGCCCGCATCGCCGGAGAGTTGGGGATCCCGGTCTATCTCTACGAAGCCGCCGCCAGGACGCCGGAGCGGCGGAACCTGGCCACGGTCCGGGCCGGGGAATACGAGGGCCTGCCCGAAAAATTCAAGGACCGCCGCTGGGCGCCCGATTTCGGCGAGCCCGTTTTCAACCCCAAGTCCGGCGCCACCGTCGTCGGCGCCCGCGAGTTTCTGATCGCCTACAACATCAATCTCAACACCCGGGACCGGAAGCTGGCCCACGAGATCGCTCTGAGCCTCAGGGAGAGCGGCCGGGCCAAGCGGGACAAGGACGGGGATATCGTCAAGGACGGGCGCGGCAACGCGGTCAAGCTGCCGGGCAAGTTCAAGGAGGTCAAGTCGGTCGGTTGGTACATCGAGGATTACGGACTGGCCCAGATCTCGGTCAACTTCACGAACTACAAGATCACGCCCGTCCACGTCGTCTTCGACGAGGCGAGGAAGCTGGCCGGGAAACTCGGCCTCCGGGTGACGGGCAGCGAGCTCGTCGGCCTCATCCCCAAGGAAGCCCTCCTCATGGCCGGCCGATACTACCTCGGGAAGCAGGGCAAGAGCCCCGGCGTGCCCGAAGATGAACTTGTCCGGACCGCCGTCAGTTCCCTCGGACTCAACGACGTTTCCCCTTTCGACCCCGAAAAAAAGATCATTGAAAACCAATTCGAGAAAGACGGGAATTCCCTGGTCGGGCTGACCCTCCGGGAGTTCGCCAACGAGCTGTCCATGGACTCTCCGGCCCCCGGCGGGGGGAGCGTCGCGGCCCTCTGCGGGTCGCTTTCCGCGGCCCTGTCCGCCATGGTCGCTAACCTGACCGTCGGCAAGAAGGGCTATGAGGAGGTCCGCGAAGAGATGGTCGCGACGGCCGTCCGGGCGCAGGCCCTCAAGGACAGGCTGCTCGAAGCCGTGGACAGGGACACCCGGGCCTTCAATATGGTCATGGAGGCCTTCCGCCTGCCCAAGACGACGCCCGAGCAGGCCTTCAAAAAGGAGCGGGCCGTCGAGGAAGCCAACAAGGAAGCGACCCTCGTCCCGCTCGAGGTGCTCGAAAAGGCGGGCGAGGCGGTCGCCCTGGCCCGGGTCGCCGCCGCCAAGGGTAACAAAAACTCCGTGAGCGACGCCGGGGTGGCCGGACTCGCCGGCCAGGCGGCGGGCGAGGGGGCCTACTACAACGTCCTCATCAATCTCGCCGGCATCAAAGACAACAAGTTCGTCGCCGACGTGCGGCGGCGGGCGGAGCGTCTTAGGAAGGTCCTGGACAAGGAAGGGAAAGCCATCAGGCGCATTCTCGGGAAGGCCCTGAAGGTCCCCGCGCGCTGAGGCCAGAGCTCTAGCCCGGGTCCCTCATATTGGGTTCTCCTCCCGATGTCGGGGAAGCCCTCTATTCGGCTTTGCTCAGGATATCGCCCCTAGCCCCCCGGCCCCCCCCTGGACCAGTCCCGGCGGTCCCCCCGCCTTCGGCGGGTCCCCCCCCGCTACGGGGGTCGTCAGGGCGAAATCCATCGCCGCCTCATGCTGGACTTCCCCTACTTGTTGGAGAACGGCCTCACTTTCGGCGGTCGGCGGAGCCCCGGCCTTTTTTCAGCAGCGAAAAGATCCCGAAGGCGAGAAAACAGAAGATCACGATCGCGGCCGACGCGGGGATGTTGAGGGCGAGCGACAGGCCAAGGCCCGCGCCGACGGAAACGACGGCGACCGTTATCGATGTCCGCACGGCCATCCTGAAGCTCGCCGCGACCTGGAGTCCGGCTGCCGCGGGGATGACGATGAGCGCGGCCACGAGAAGGATGCCGACGACCTTCATCCCCAGGACGATCGTGACCGCCGTGAGAACCATGAGGAGCACGTCCAGCCGGCCGACCTTGACCCCGGCCGCCCGGGCCGATTCGCGGTCGAAGGTCATGTAGAGGAGCTTGGCGTAGTTCATCCTCACGGTCAGGAGGACGGCCGCGGCCAGGGCCACGGCCAGTCCGACCTCGAGCGGCTCGATGGCCAGGATATCCCCGAAGAGATAGGACATGAGTTCGACGTTGAAACCTCTGGCCATGGAAGCCAGCAGGATGCCGACGGCCAGGCCCAGGCTGCTGAAAATGCCGATGGCCGTGTCGCCGTAGAGCCCGGCCCGGTCTTTGAGCTTGATGATGGCGACCGCCGCTGCGACGGCCACGACCAGGGCCGCCGCCAAAGGGAGGACGTTCAGGAAAAGGCCCAGGGCGACGCCGGCGAAAGCGATGTGGGCGAGGCCGTGGCCGATCATCGCGTCCTTTCTCAGGATCAGGAAAAGACCTAGGACGGCGCAGGCGACGGCGATGAAAACGCCGGCCAGGAAGGCCCGTTGGATGAAGCCGTAAGTGAGGAATGCGGGCATGACAGGCCTAGTGTTCGTGCGCAATCAGGTGGTCGCCCCGGCTGACCATATCGCGGAAGACCGCCGATCGGCAGAAATCCTCGTGGCTCCCGTGATAGACCAGCCTCTGGTTGAGACAGGCCACGCTGGTGACGTGCTTGTTGACGATACCGATGTCGTGGGTGACCAGGACGATCGTCAAGCCCTCCCGCGAGTTCAAGCGGTCGAGCATGTCGTAGAAAGACCCCTGGGTTTCAGCGTCGACCCCGGTCGTCGGCTCGTCCAGGAAGAGGATCCGGGGCGAAGTCACGAGCGCCCGGGCGATGAACACGCGCTGTTGTTGCCCGCCGGAGAGCCGTCCAATGGCCCATTTACCGTAATCCGCCATGCCGACTTCATCGAGGGCCCGGAGGATTTCGCCGCGGCCTTCCCGCCCCGACCGGGCCCGGGGCTTGCGGTTGGACATGAGGGCCATGCCCACGACCTCCTCGACCGAGGCCGGAAAGAACGGGTCGATGTGGGTGGCTTTCTGGGGGACGTAGCCGATCTTCCGCCAGTCCGAAAATTCCCCCAGGGGCTTGCCGAAGACCTCGACGCTTCCCGCCGAAGGCTCGAGAAGGCCGAGGGCGACCTTGACCAGAGTGGTCTTCCCCGACCCGTTGGGCCCGATGATGGCCAGGAAATCCCCCTCCCGGATGGTCAGGTCGATGTCGACAAGGGCGGGGGTTCCGTCGTAGCGGAAGGAGACGTCGCGAAGGACGATCAGGTCCATGGTCTCACCGGCACCCCAGCCCGTCGCGCAGGCTGTTCAAATTCTCCTCCATGAGTTCGAAAAAGCCCACCCCGCGGTCCTGCTCGTCCCGGGTCAGGTTGTGGCCGGCGTGGAGGACGAGGATGCGGCCGCCGATCTCGCGGGCCAGCGTCCTCGAAAGGTCGGGCGCGACCGAGTTTTCGAAGAAGATCGTGCGGATCCCTCTTCGCCGGCAGTAGTCGACGGCGTTCATGAGGTCGAGAGGCCGGGGCTGAGCGTCCGGGCTCAAACCGTAGAGGGCCGTTTGGACGAGGCCGTATCTTCGGGCCAGGTAGCCGAAGGCGCCGTGCCCGGCGAGGACGATGTCCTTGCTTCGACACCCGGCCAGGCCGTTCCGGAACTTCGCGTCGAGGTCCCTGAGCCTGGCTATCAGCTTTTCGGCGTTGGCCATGAACACGGGCCGGCCGTCCGGGTCGATGAGCGAGAGCTCGTCGGCGATCTTCCGGACGATCCGCGCGTCGAGCTCGAAATCGAGCCAGACGTGGGGATCCATGACGCCATGGTCGTGGCCGGACGCCTCGTCTCCCTCGATAAGCGCGAGGCCCTCTGTCGCTTCGAAGGTCCGGACCTTGCCGCCTGGTAACGCCTTGACCATGCCCGGGAGCCAGGGCTCGAGGTTAGCTCCGATGAAGAGAAGCAGGTGGCACTCGGCCAGCTTGCGAATATCTCCGGGCCGGGGCTGCCAGGTGTGGACTACGGCGCCCGGAGGGAGGAGGAGTTCCGTTTCCCCCCTGTCACCGGCAACGGCCGCGGCGAACTCGCGGAGGGGGAAGACGGTAGCCATGATGCGGACCTTGGCCGCGAGCGGCGCGGAACCCGTTGCAGCGAGGGCCAGCGTTGAGGCCAGGAGGACGCGGCAGAGCGATTTCACGATTCGGATTATACCCGGGAGGACGGCTTGAATCCATCGCTTTTTTGTGGCATCATGGCCGTCTCGTTATCTCTATCAAGAAGGAGTCGTCCATGGCATCCTCTCTCGGCGAACTCAACCCTCGGCATCTCTGGAAGCATTTCGCGAAGATCCTGACCATTCCCCACTGCTCGGGCAACGAAAAAGCCCTCGGGGATTATGTCCTGTCCGCGGCCAATTCCCTGAACCTGCCCGGCAAGCGCGACAAGGTCGGCAACGTCCTGGTCAGCAAGCCGGCGACGGCCGGACGGGAGAACGCCGTGGGCGTCATCCTCCAGGGCCACCTCGACATGGTCTGCGAGAAGAACTCGGACAAGGTCCACGATTTTTTCAAGGACCCGATCCTGACGGACATCAAGGGGGAATGGGTTTATGCCCAGGGGACGACTCTCGGGGCCGACAACGGCATCGGCCTGGCCGCGGCCCTGGCGGTCATGGAGGACAAGACGCTCGTTCATGGCCCCATGGAATTCCTCTTCACCGTCGACGAAGAGACCGGCCTGACCGGAGCCAACCGGATCCAGAAAGGGTTCTTGGCCGGGAAGAAGCTCCTCAACCTCGACAGCGAAGACGAGGGGACGTTCACAATCGGCTGCGCCGGCGGGGCGGACTCCGAGCTCGTTTTTCCGGTCGAAAGAAAAAAAACGGCCTCGAAGAACCTCTACCGGCTGCACCTCCACGGCTTCCGGGGCGGCCACTCCGGCCTGGACATCAACCAGGGCCGGGGCAACGCGATAAAGCTCCTCGCCCGGATGCTCGGACAGGCCCAGGCGACCGCGCGTTTCGAGGTCATAAGCCTCGAGGGCGGGAGCAAGCATAATGCCATCCCGCGCGAAGCCGTCGCGGTCGTCGCCTGTCCTCCGGTCCAGGTCCGGGCCCTGACGGTGGCGCTCAATAAGGCATTCGATAAGATCTCTGTCGAGTACAAGGCCGTCGAAGCCGAGGCCAAGTATTCGTTTGAACCGGCGGCCGGCAAGGACTTCGCCCTGACCCAAGCGTGCCAGCGCGTCCTCTTCAACTTCCTCCTCGCCGTTCCCCATGGCGTCATTTCCATGCACCCGGAGATCGCCGGACTGGTCGAGACATCGACCAACCTGGCCATCGTCAGGACCGACAAGAAAAAGCTCAAGGTCCTCTGCAGCACACGCAGTTCCGTCGCCTCAGCCCTCGAAGCGACGCGGGACATCATCAAGTCCGTCTGCGACCTGGCCGGGGCCCGGGCCGAATTCAAGAACGGCTACCCCGGCTGGATGCCCAACCTCGCCTCTCCCCTCTTGAAGCATTTAAAGGAGATCTACGCCAAGACCTTCGGGAAAGAGGCCGAGATCGTGGCCGTCCACGCCGGTCTCGAATGCGGCATCATCGGCGAAAAGTTCCCGGGCATGGACATGATCTCGTTCGGCCCGACGATGAAGAACCCCCATTCGCCCGAGGAACACGTCCATATCGGGTCGGTCGAGAAATTCTGGACGTTCCTGACGACGGCCCTGGCCGAGCTGTCGAAGTAGTTCCGTGTAAAGGTGAGGCGGGGGCGTGAAAAGACGGAAGTTTCTTGTTGCGGCGGGGCTCCTGGGTACGTCCGTTTCCAGGGTTTTTGCCGGCTTCGGAAGGAGCAAAACCATGAAAAAGCAAGTTCAAACCGATAAGGCGCCGAAAGCCATCGGGCCTTATTCCCAAGCCATCATCGCCAACGGGTTCGTCTTCTGCTCGGGCCAGATCCCCATCGATCCGGCCACTGGGAACCTCATCAGCGGGACGATCGAGGACGAAACGCGGCAGGTCCTCAAGAACCTCGGGGCGGTGCTCGAAGCCGCAGGTTCCTCCTTTGACGACGTGGTCAAAACGACCGTCTTCCTCCAGGACATGAA